>OCHN01000681.1_pt1 | contig 33432 bp, 26 predicted proteins | sample 1538911 | NCBI WGS metagenome assembly OCHN01 (sample SAMN04571736, study PRJEB22368) | human gut metagenome | biome: human gut; material: stool | host: Homo sapiens | place: Luxembourg | collected 2013-01-11 | reverse complement strand
AACGCTGAAAGCATCTAAGCGTGAAACTCCCCCTAAGATGAGATCTCTCATCCTTTATGGAGTAAGGGCCCAGAAAGACGATCTGGTTGATAGGCCGGAGGTGGAAGTGCAGCAATGTATGGAGCTGACCGGTACTAATAGCCCGAGGGCTTGACCTACGATTATGCAGGCAATTCAAGCCTTACTCATAATCACTCGTTACGTTGTTCGGTTTTGAGGGTGCAGCCCCCAATATAGTTGGTGCTTATTAGGGCGAGGGTCCACCTGTTCCCATCCCGAACACAGAAGTTAAGCTCGCTTCTGCCCACGATACTTGGCTGGAGACGGCCCGGGAAAATAGGTAGCGCCAACACAAAGCGGACATCTTCGGATGTCCGCTTTTTTGTTTCGCTGCGGCGATTTAACAAGTCCGGCACGGTCTATGACCGTGCCGGACTTCAGAATGCAATATCAAATTTCAGCTTTTGCCGTGAATCTCACCGTGGCACTTGGGACAGGTGATCACAATGCGGCCTTTTCCGCGGGGGACCCGGCACACTGTGTGGCAGTTAGGGCAGGTGAAATATTTGTGCTCCTTATCCCGACTGCGGGACAGGGCCCGGCGCATGGGGTACACCACCTTGCTCATGTACAGCGCGTTCTCTGCCCGGCGCTTGGACAGGTTCTTGGAAAACAGCCGGAACACCACCCATGCCGTTATTACCAGGGCGATGGAGGAAAGAATGGCATAGGCGGTTTTGTTCTTGATGAACAGGTTGACCACATCCAGGACAATGGCCGTCCATAGACTGGTGAGCCCCAGCTGGTCCACGCCGTTGCGGCCATACATGAAACGGGCCATTGCATTGCCAATTTTTTGAAAGAAACTCATACAAATGCCTCGATCTGCCAAAAAAATGAAGTCCTTCCGGGAAAGGACACGATTATTTTACAGGAAACTGCGGCAAAGGTAAAGGCCTTCTTTGCAAAGTTCACAAAAAAGACACGATTTTTGCGGCTCAGACCGCCGGATGCGTCGGATCGGCCCTTTTCCTCGTTGCAATCCGACGAGCAGATTGGTATAATATATATGTATATCTATCTCCAATGGAGACCGGCAGGTATCCGCCCGCCGGCCTCCTATCTGAAAAGCGGCGGCCGGCGTCTCCTGTGGGGCGGGAGGGCTGCGCCGGGATGGCCGGAGAGCTTCCGGTCCCGGGCCGCTTGAGCCATCCTATGCCGTCTGCCGCTGCCCCGTCACCCCGAAAACAGAAAGGATATTTTCCCATGATCAAAATCTCTCCCTCTATCCTGTCCGCGGATTTTGCCCACCTGGGCCGGGACATTGAAGCAATTTCCACCGCCGATTACGTCCATGTGGACGTGATGGACGGCCTGTTCGTGCCCAATATCTCCATTGGCATTCCGGTAGTCAAGTGCATCCGTCCTGTGACAAAGTTGCCTCTGGACGTGCACCTGATGATCGATCGGCCCGTGCGGTATGTGGACCAGTTCTGCGACGCCGGAGCGGACATCGTTACCTGCCATGTGGAGGCTGATAGCCAGGAGAACATCCTGGCCGCCGTCGATAAGATTCATGTCAAGGGGAAGAAGGCCGGCGTGGTGGTGAAGCCCAAGACCCCCGCCAGTGCGGTGCTGCCGTTTATCGACCGGGTGGAAATGATCCTGGTGATGACCGTGGAGCCCGGCTTCGGCGGCCAGAAATTCATGGCCGATATGATGCCCAAGGTCCGGCAGATCCGGGAGTATATCGACGCCATGAACCCCGGCTGCGAGCTGGAGGTAGACGGCGGCGTGGACCCCAATACCTGCAAGGTCTGCATCGCCAGCGGCGCCAACGTGCTGGTGGCCGGATCCGCCGTATACAAGGCGGCGGACATCCCCGCCCGCATCCGGGAGCTCCGGGGCTGATTTTTGCGTAAAGGAAACGATGGACTATGGAATTTTTCCCCGCACCCCTTGAAAACCTGGTGGAGCAGTTTGCCCGGCTGCCGGGCATCGGCTCCAAATCCGCCCAGCGGCTGGCGTTTCATGTGCTGAACCTGCCCCAGGACAAGGCCCAGGCCTTTGCCGACGCCATTCTGGAGGCCAAGCGCAGCGTGACCCTGTGTCCCGTATGCCAGAATCTGACCAGCGGGGGCCTGTGCCCCATCTGCGCCTCCCCCAAGCGGGACGACACCACCATCTGCGTGGTGGCGGATCCCCGGGATGTGGTGGCCATCGAGCGCAGCCGGGAGTATAATGGCCGCTATCACGTGCTCCACGGGGTGCTGTCGCCCATGAACCATGTGGGCCCCGATGATCTGCAGATCAAGTCCCTGGTGGACCGGGTGGCCAAGGGAGGCATTCATGAGGTCATTATGGCTACCAATCCCGACACCGAGGGGGAAACCACGGCCATGTACCTGGCAAGGCTCTTAAAGCCCTTCGGCGTGAAGGTCACCCGCCTGGCTTACGGCATCCCCGTAGGCGGTCACCTGGAATTTGCCGACGACGCCACGCTGATGCGTGCCCTGGAAGGGAGACGGGAGCTATGAAGCGTCTGTTCTGCGGGATACTGGCCGGACTGCTGCTGTGCCTGACCGGGTGCGGCGCGCAGCCGGAGCCGGAGCAGCTGAGTCTGTTCGCCATGGATACCTATATGAGCCTGGCAGCCTACGGCGACGGGGCATCGGAGGCGCTGGCCGCCTGCGGCCAGGAGCTGAACCGTCTGGATGCGTCCCTGTCCCGGACCCGGGAGGGCAGCGAAATTTATACCCTGAACCGGCAGGGCAGCGCCGATGTGTCCCGGGAGACGGCGGACCTGATTGCTGATGCTGTGGCCCTGAGCCGGACCACCGGCGGGGCCTTTGACCCCACCGTGGCCCCACTGGTGACCCTGTGGGGCATCACCACCGACAGCCCCCAGGTGCCCCGGCAGGAGCAGATCGACGCCCTGCTTCCCCTGGTGGGAGTGGATCACGTGACGGCGGACGGCACCCATATCACCCTGGATCCGGGCTGCGCCATGGACCTGGGCGGCATCGCCAAGGGCTACGCTTCTGACCGGCTGGCGGATATTTTCGCCCGATACGGGGTAGACAGCGCCCTGGTGAGCCTGGGGGGCAACGTGTACGCCCGGGGGACAAAGCCCGGGGGCGCTGCCTGGAGTGTGGCGGTGCAGCACCCGGAGCAGGACGGCTATGCCGCTATGCTCTCCCTGACCGACGCCTTCGCCGTCACCTCCGGCGGCTATCAGCGGTATTTCACCGGCCCGGACGGAACGGTGTATCAGCATATTCTGGACCCCAAGACCGGCTGGCCGGTGCAGGGGGACCTGCTGTCCGTCACCATTGTGGCGGATAACGGCACCATGGCCGACGCCTATTCCACGGCTCTGTATGTGATGGGCCGGGAGGCCGCCCAGGATTTCTGGCGGCAGAACGGCGGCTTTGATATGGTGCTCATCACCAAGGACGGGCAGGTGCTGTATACCCCCGGCCTGGCGGATAAACTGACGGAAACCGAGGGCAGCGGCTATGCGTATGCGTCCATCGAGCCCTGAGCTCCGGCCCACCTGGTGGGACGGACTGGCGGCGGCCATTGTGGCGGCCCTGGCCATTTTCACGGCGGTGTGGTATTACGGCGGCCTGGCCCGGTCCGGTCCGCTGACTGCCGCCATTGTCCACCGGGGGCAGGTGGTGCAGACCGTGGAGCTGGACCGCCTTACAGAGGAGATGACCGTCACCATGGAGGGGGACTATCACCTGACCATCCTCCTGGACAGAGACGGCGTCCGGGTGGCGGAGAGCGACTGCCCGGGCCAGGACTGCGTCCACACCGGCACCATCACCCGGGCGGGACAGAGCATTGTCTGCCTGCCGGAGCAGGTGGTGGTGCAGCTTAGCGGCGGTGGTGGCGACGGCCCCGACGCGGTGCTGGGATAGGAGGGGCGGCATGAAGATATCTACCCGCCAGGTGGCCATGTGCGCGATGCTGACGGCCCTGGCTCTGGGCCTGAGCACCCTGGAAAACCTGTTTCCCGTGACGCTGTTCATTCCCCTGCCGGGGGTGAAGCTGGGCCTTGCCAATATCGTCACGGTGTTTGCCCTGTATCAGCTGGGGGCCGCTCCGGCCCTGTGCATTCTGGTGGCCCGGTGCCTGCTGGGCAGTCTCTTTGCCGGCAACGCCTCGGCCCTGCTGTTTTCCCTGCTGGGCGGCGTGCTGGCTATGCTGGTAATGATGGCCCTGACCCGGCTGCGGGGCCTGTCGGTATACGGCGTGTCCATCGGCGGCGCGGCGGCCCACAACATCGGCCAGATGGCCGCGGCCCTGATCACCCTGGGGAACACCGCCGTCCTGGGCTACCTGCCGTTTCTTTTGGCGGTGTCCCTGTTTACCGGAGCCCTGACGGGCTTCGTGTCGGCCCTGCTGCTGCGGGCCATGAGCCATGTAAAGCTATCCCACGGAAGGAGCGCGGATAATGGATAAAAAAGACGAGATCATCCTCCAGCAGCTGGACGTGATCCGCTCCATGACGGAGCGGAACCTGCGCAGCATGAATGCGGATTTCTGGGGCACGCCCCTGTCCCCGGCGGACAAAACGCCGGAAAAGGCCCCGGATAAGACGCCGGAAAAGGCCCCGGACAAGAAGTCCGGCGGCCCGGAGCAGCAGGCGGAGGCCCCGGAGCCGCTGCCCAAGGAGGACATGAAGGACCTGCTGGCGGAGCTGGACAGCTACATCGGTCTGCAAACCGTCAAGGAGGAGGTCCATAACCTGATCAACATGGCCTCCGTATACCAGCTGCGGCGGCAGCACGGCCTGCCCACCACGGACATGTCCCTGCACCTGGTGTTCACCGGCAATCCCGGCACCGGCAAGACCATGATGGCCCGGATGATGGCCCGCATCTATCGGAGCCTGGATATTCTGTCCCGGGGCCAGCTGGTGGAGGTGGACCGCAGCGGCCTGGTGGCGGGCTATGTGGGCCAGACGGCGCTGAAAACCCAGAAGGTCATTGAAAAGGCTATGGGCGGCGTGCTCTTTATCGACGAGGCCTATGCCCTCAACGGCAAGTCCGAAAACGACTTTGGCCAGGAGGCCATCGACACCGTCCTCAAGGCCATGGAGGACCACCGGGACGACCTGGTGGTGATCGTGGCGGGGTATACGGACCTGATGGACAAGTTCATCCATTCCAACCCGGGCCTGGAGTCCCGGTTCAACCGATTTCTGCTGTTTGAGGATTATACCGCCGACGAAATGGTGCAGATCTTCGACATGCAGTGCAAAAAGGGGTGCTACCGGCTGACCGAGGACGCCCGCCCCCTGGTCCGGGACTATATCGCCGAGGAGTCGGCGGACGACAGCTTCGGCAATGCCCGGGGCGTCCGCAACCTGTTTGAACACATTCTGGTGGCCCAGAACAACCGCCTGGCCGCCATGGAAAACGTTACCCGGGAGGATCTGACTGTCATTACGGCAGACGACGTTCTCCGCGCCCGGGGAAAGGTAGATTGATATGAAACGACTGACTGCGGGGCTGCTGGCCCTGATGCTGCTGTCCCTTCTGTCCGGCTGCGGGAAAAAGGAACAGTGGAGTGTGGATAACTTTTTCCTGTCCGACGACGGCGCCACGTATTCTGTCAGCTATCGCCACGACGACGGCACCCAGGAGCTGATTGCCGAGATGGGCAGCTATCCCCAGCCCCTGACCATCGTGTCCGGGAAGCTGTATTTTGTCCGGGGCGGCAGCATGGTGGCCGTGGACCTGAAGGACCCCACCCAGCGCCAGACCATCACAGAGCCGGGGCTGTCCGGCCTGTCCATCGGCTGGATCGACCAGGAGGCCGTGTACTGCCCCCTGACCACCGACACGGAGAAATGCTACCGGGTGGCTCTGGACCTGTCGTCCAGCAGCCGGATGACCATTCCCCGGGAGCACCGGCCCACGGACTATGACGCGCTGCTGGACCGGATCTACGCCGCCGTGGGGGCTATCGATAACCGCATTGCCCTGCGGACCCTGCGGGCCCGGTACTCCGAGACCGGCAGCCTGACCTCCCTGGAGATGACGGTCTGGTCCCTCCAGGAGGAGACGTATTCTCTGAACAGCTGGGCCGATGTACATGTATCCGTCCAGCGCAGCGGCAGCAGCTTCACCGTTTCCTCCCAGGACCAGCACCGGCCCCTGCCCATGGATTCCGACACCGTGGCGGCTATGCTGTCGGTGCAGCAGTGGGCGGAGACTATGCGGGCCATGGACCAGGCGGACCTGTGGGCCGGTCAGCTCACCGGCCAGCCCCTGTACTATGAGCTGACGTATCACGCCGCCGAGTATGAGGCCGCCGTGGCGGCAGAGTCCGTGCCCTGCCTGCACCCCGACGGCACGGCGGCTCAGCTGCCCCAGGGCAGCCTTCTGGTGCTGGCCCAGTGTTATGACCGGGGCGACGCCAACATCACCCTCACCGATGCCAAGGGCCTGTCTGTGGGCGCGCTGCGGGTCGTGGTCCCTGCCGCGTAAAATCCGACATCCGAAAAAAATCCCCGCCTGGCGCGGGGATTTTCTCTTTTCTTTTGGCGTGTCCTGTGGTATACTTTCCGGCGACAGGGACCCGACCTGTCCAAGCGCCGCAAGGCGTTCGTTCGGCCCGGCGGGGCCGTTCTCTAAACAAAACATGGGAGGTACCACATGAAAAACAAAAACACGCAGAAGCTGACCCTGGCCGCCATGGTGGCGGCCGCCTACGCCGTGCTGTCCCTGCTGGGGGCGGTGTTCGGCATCACCTACGGACCCATTCAGGTGCGCTTTTCCGAGGCACTGTGCCTGCTGCCGTTCCTGTTTCCGGAGACGGCCTGGGGCCTGGGCGTGGGCTGCCTCATTGCCAACCTGTTCAGCCCCTATGGAGTGCTGGATATCGTGGTGGGGTCCCTGGCCACCCTTATTGCCGCGCTGATCACGTCCAGATGCCGCAATGTCTGGCTGGCCGCCCTGCCGCCGGTGGCGTGCAACATGGTGCTGGTGGGGGCGGTGCTGGCCTATGAGCAGGCCGGGACCTCTGCCGCCTTCTGGCCCGCCTATGGGCTCAACGCCGCCACCGTGGGCGCCGGCGAGGCCATCGCCTGCCTGGTGCTGGGGGTGCTGCTGGTGAAGCAGCTGCCCAGGATCCCCTATTTCCGGGACCGGCTCCAATCCAGATAAACAGAATAAACAGACCGGCCGCCCCCATGGGCGGCCGGTTTTTGATGGAGTCAGTCAGGTATTGTCCCGGCTGATGGGCCGGCGGTGCAGCAGGGCCCGGAGGTCCTTGCCGTTGAAGGGGATCAGGGGATAGAGATACCCCTTTCCCACCAGGGGACGGGTGGAGGCGATCATGGCCACCACGCCGATGATGCCGCCGATAAAGCCCCACCAGTCAAAGAAGTAAATCAGCAGCAGCAGCGCCATGCGGCACAGCTTCACGGCGTAGCCCATCTCATAGCTGTGCTGGGCATAGTTGGCGATGGCCACAAAGGCCATGTATACCAGCACCTCCGGCACCAGCCACCTGGCCTGCACCGCAAAGTCTCCCAATATCAGGGCTCCCAGCATGCTGAAGGAGTTGCTGAGCACGTCCGGCGTGTTCAGGGACGCCAGCTTCAGCACGTCGATGATCAGCTCCACCAGCAGCAGCTGCAAAATCAGGGGCACATAGTATTCATCCCCGATCAGCAGAAAACGCAGACTCTCGTGGAGCTTCTCCGGGTCCTTTACCAGCAGGAACCACAGGGGCGTCACAAACAGCGTCAAAAGCAGCACGATCATCCGCACGATCTGCAAATACGACCCTACCAGGGGCGGGAAGTAATAGTCGTTGATCTCCTCGGCAAACCGGAACAGGGTGCATGGAAACAGCATCACCGACGGGGTGTTGTCGATCATCAGCACCACGTCTCCCTCCATGATGGACGCCGTGGCCACGTCGGGGCGCTCGGTATACCGGGTCTTGGGGAAGGGATTCCACCATTGGGACGGGGCGATGGCCTCGGCAATGCTCTCCTGGCTCATGGAGATGGAGCTGATCTGCATATGGCGGAGCTTGCCCCGCAGCTCCTCCAGCAGGGCCGGGTCCGCCTTGTCCGCCAGATAGCACAGGGCCACGTCGGCATGGGACCGTCCCCCTACCTTCAGCCCCTCCAGGGTCAGCTGGGGATCCCGGATGCGGCGGCGCAGCAGGGCGGCGTTTTTCATGATGCTCTCCACAAAGCCGTCGTGGCTGCCCCGCAGCACCTTGCTGGTGTCCGGCTCCTCGATGCCCCGCAGGGGGAATTGCTTGGCGTCCATCAGCACGCCGCCGGGGTAGCCGTCGATGACCAGCAGGGTCTTGCCGGAGAATACCGCCGTCACGGCCTTGTCCATGTCCGTCTCCGCCTCCGCCTCGGACACGGTGACGTACTGCGCCACGAAGGCCTCCAGCGTACCGATGCCGTTCAGATCCCGGATGGGCAGCCATCCGGAGATGGCCCGCTCCAGCACCGCGTCGTCGGCATAGCCGTTCACCACCCACAGCCGGGCCCGGCGGCCCCCGACGGTCAGGCTGCGGCCCACCATATCGAAGCTGCGGCCCATGCCCAGCCGCGCATCCAGCTCCTCCGTCCGGCGGAGGAAGGCGTCCTGTACAATTTTCACCCTGCACACCCCCAGAATACGGAAAAATGACTTGCCCAAAAGACCTTGGCTCTCCCTTTGGGAGAGCTGTCGGCGCAGCCGACTGATACTGATTCTTGATTAAAAAATTTAATCAAGAATCCCGTGCGCTGTGCGCACGCACAGCGTGTGAAAACACGCTGTGACGTCTCATACAAAACCTGACGCACCTTCGGTGCTATAAAAAGCTTTTCAAGCTTTTTAACAGGTTTTGGTATGAGAGGGCCTGCAAGCCTTTTATTCCAAAAGGGCAAAGCCCTTTTTTGACAGGTATATTATCCCGTATTTTTGCGGGATTTATTCTTGCGGTAGGGGCCGGAGCGTGGCATAATAGAAACAAATCCAAACTTCCCGCAAAGGGGGCCGTGCTATGACGAGAAAACGAATCCGCCAGATGAACGCCGCACTGCTGCGGCGGCTTTCCCGCCGCCCGGCGGCGGAATACCTGGCCGGCCGGGAGGACCTGGTGCAGCAGCTGGTGGGCGAGGGGTATTTCCAGCGCTTTGTGCCGCTGATGGCGGACCGGGTATCCTGCGCCGGGGCTCTGGACCTGTGCCGGGAGGACCTGGAGCGGCTGGACGGCCCGGAGCCCCGGGAGGGCTGGCTGCCTTACTGCTACGGCTTTGCCCGGCGGCTGCTGTTTCCGGAGAAGCACGGGGACCGGTCCCACGGAGCCGGGGCGGTGTTTTTCCTGTCGGTTTTGCAGGTGCTGCTGGACGCGGAGCGGGAGCTGCGGGACTATGACCCCGCCTGGGACTTTGCTCCCCCGGCCCCGGAGGAGCTGACGGACTGCCCTGCTGCCGCCCAGTTCGGTCAGATGCTGCGGCTTTGGAAGCGGGAGTATGTGTATGAAATGATGCGCCTGGGCCTGGAGGTGACGCCCTATCGGACCCTGGAGCACATCGTGGGAGTCCACCATGTGGCCGTCACCGCCGGACGGGCCCTGCGCCGGGGGGGCGTACCCCTGGACCTGGCCCTGGTGTCCGGCAGCGCCATCGGCCACGACATCGGCAAATTCGGCTGCCACCCCGGAGAGCGGGTGCCGTATCTGCACTACTATTACACGGACCAGTGGTTCCGCCGCCGGCGGATGACGGATATCGGCCATGTGGCCGCCAACCACTCCGTGTGGGACCTGGAGCTGGACTATCTGTCGGTGGAGTCTCTGCTGCTGATCTACGCCGATTTCCGGGTGAAGCAGACCCGGGACGATCAGGGCCGGGAGGTGACGAAGATCTTCTCCCTGGCGGAGGCCTTCGACGTGATCCTGTCCAAGCTGGACGCCGTGGACCAGGCCAAGCGGCGGCGGTATGAGCTGGTGTACGCCCGGCTGTACGATTTCGAGCAGTTCATGGTGTCCCGGGGGGTGGATGTGACCCTGGGAGGCAGGGACACACCGCCTCTGCCGGAAAAGCACACCGCCCTGATGACGGACCGGGAGGCCCTGACGGCCCTGACCCTGCAGTGTGTGGGCCACAACATCGACCTGATGCATCGGCTGACGGGCCAGCGGAGCTTTGCCTCCCTGCTGGAGCAGGCCCGGGGCGAGACCAACTGGCGGCGGCTGCGGGCCTATCTGGGGGTGTTCGAGTCCTACTCCCTGTATCTGCACATTCCCCAGAAGGTGCAGACCCTGGCCTTTCTGTATGAGCTGCTAATGCACCGGGAGGGGGACATCCGCCGCCAGGCGGCGGCGCTGATGGGCGAGATCATCGCCGGGTTCCACGCGGGCTATGCCAAGGAGCGTCCGGCGGACAGCCGCTCCGACGCCGGCGTGCCCACGGACCTGGACCAGTGGAAGCTGTACCTGCAAAAGATCATCTACCCGGACCACAAGCTGATGCCCCAGCACCGGCGGTGGATCCGCTATACCCTGAAATTCGCCGTGGGCTCCCTGCTGCAGCGGTGCCCGGGCCGGGAGGAGCGGTTCCTGGCTCCCTTCTTCGCCTATTACCGCCATCCGGACCAGCTGGAGGACGACGTGGCCTTCCAGCTGCTGGACACGGCGGCGGGACTGCCGCTGCCGGCCCTGACCCGGTCCCGGCAGGAGCTGCTGCTGCGGTTTGCCCAGGGACTGTGCCAGCGGGAGGACATCACCGTCCGGGCAGGCTCCATGCTGCTGGTGGACCGGCTGCACCGGCTGGATCCCGGCAGCCGCCGCCCGCTGCGCATCCTGCAAAGGATCGACTGCCGGGGAAGCGCGTCCCTGGAGCTGCTGCGCTGCCGGATCATGGAGGGCGGCGTGCCGGAGCCCCTGCCGGAGCAGGTAATCTCCGACATTTTCCTGGACAACCTGAAAACCGCCACCCCCTGGATACTGAAGCAGGTGAACATCCGCCTGCTGGAGGATTACGCCGCCCGGGAGGACGGACCGGTGCTGCACATCGCCACGCACCTGTCCAACCTCATCAAGGTCAGCGACCGGGTCACGGTGCGCCACAGCGCCGGAAACGCCCTGCTGGCCCTGGCCCCCCGGCTGACGGTGGACCAGCGCAACGAGGTGTCCGTGGAGCTGTCCCGGGGCCTGGAGCTGGGGCAGCAGGAGTTTGCCAAGTATATCCCCGACTATCTGGGCCGCTTTGCCCTGTGGCTGCCGCCGGCCCAGCTGGAGGAGCTGCTGGCGGACCTGAGCCAGACTCTCAACGCCGCGTCGGTGCGGATGGTGGCCTCGGCCCTGGACACCGTGGGCGTGATTTATGAGGAATACGACACCTACCGGGCCCGGTTCCCGGAGGAGCCGGAGGCCTACCGCAGCCGCCGGGAGCGGCTGCTGGGCATGCTGATGAAGCGTCTGGCCGGCAGCGACGGCGGCGCCCGGCAGGAGGCCATGTTCGTCCTGGGCCGCCGGGTGTTCGGCTCCGGCAGCCTGGGCGAGCATGAAAAGCGCCAGGCCTTTCTGCTGACGGAGCAAAAGCTGCTGGAGACCTGCTATGAGGAGGCCGAGGACGCCCTGACCTTCTACTATCGGGCGTCCATGCTGGGGCGGGTGTACCGCTTTATGACGGAGCAGCGCCTGTTCCACGGGGGGTTCCCCTTTGAGGAACCCCGGCCCATCGCCTTTTTCCCCGGCACCTTCGATCCCTTCACCCTGTCCCACAAGGGCATCGTCCGGGCCATCCGGGACCGGGGCTTCGAGGTGCTGCTGGCCATCGACGAATTTTCCTGGTCCAAGCGGACCCAGCCCTACCGCATCCGCCGCCGCATCGCGGCCATGTCCGTGGCCGACGAGTTCCACGTTCACATTTTCCCGGAGGACTTCCCGGTGAACATCGCCAACCCCGGGAATCTCCGGTGCCTGCGGGAGGCCTTTCCCGGGCGGCCTGTGTCCATCGTGGTGGGCAGCGACGTGGTGGCCCATGCCTCGTCCTATCAAAAGCCCGTGGAGCCGGACTCCATCCACACCTTCGACCATGTGATCTTCCGCCGGGAGGAGCTGGGCGGCCCTGTAGACTACGGCTGCATCCGGGGCCGTGTGGTGGAGCTGACGCTGCCGCCTCAGCTGGAGGAGATCAGCTCCACCCGCATCCGGGAGGCGGTGGACGCCAACCGGGATATTTCCCGGCTGGTGGACCCGGCGGTGCAGGACTTCATCTATCGCCGGGGCCTGTATCTGCGGGAGCCCCAGGACAAGCCCATGCTGCAAACGGAGGACCTGGAGTTCTCCGTATCCCAGCACCCGGCGGAGGGGCTGCTGCCCCTGCTGCGGGAGCTGGGGCCCGACGGCTCCGCCGTGGCCCGGGCGGTGTCTGAGTCCGGCGACCAGGCGGTGCTGCTGCACCGCAGCGGCCAGACCTGCGTTCTGGGGGCCGTTACCTTCCGGTGTCTGGACTCTCAGATGCTGTTCTCCCGGCTGAAAAGCCCCGCCCTGACGGGTCTGGTGCGTCAGAGCACCGGAGGCCGGGCCCTGCTGGTATCGGGCCTGCTGGTGCCCCGGGGGGAACAGCAGGAGGAATTCGGCCAGCTGCTTTTGACGGAGGTCCTGACTCTGGCCCTGAGCCGGGAATACGCCTACGGACTGTATGTTCCCCTGGAGGGGGCGGCATCGACCTTTGCCCGGCAGCTGATGCTGCGCCAGGGCTTCGTGCCGGTTTCCGGCGGGGAACGGGACGCCCTGGCCGTGGATATGCGGCGGCCCCTAGTGCTCAGCCGCAACGTGGACACCGCCATCAAGCAGCCCCTGGCGGGGCGGCCCGCCGTGGCGGCGGCGGTGTCTGCCGGCCGCATCCGTCTGCAGGAGGCCCTGACCCGGCTGTATCCCGGCGAGCTGGTGCTGAGTCTCAGCGCCGGGGTCATCTATCACCGGCTCCTGCAGCGCATCACCGCCCGCAACGGCGTTCCGGCGGAGCCGCTGGTTCCCCGGCAGCTGGGGCCGGACATCTGCGTGCCCTACGGCAAAATTCTTCGCGGCGTGGCAGTGCCCAACACCGTCACCAAGACCCTGCGCACCGACAAGGTGTACGAGCCGGACCTGTCCGCCTATTCCATCGAGGCATATCCGGACTACTCGCCGCTGGCGGATCAGGTCCGCACCATCCGGGCCTTTGACCGGCCCGTGATCCTGGTGGACGACATGCTCCACGACGGCAAGCGTATCCGCCGTCTGGCCCCGCTGCTGCGGCAGACCCATACCCAAGTGGATCAGGTGCTGGTGGGCTATCTTACCGGCATGGGCAGGGACCTGATGGAGCAGCTGGGCTATCCCGTGGACAGCATCTACTACCTGCCCAACCTGCGCCGTTGGTTTGTGGAATCCACCCTGTATCCCTTCATCGGCGGCGACACCGTCCGGCGGCCGGGGCGTCTGCCCGGCGGGCTCCAGCCCTCGGTGAACCGCATCCTGCCCTACGCGTCCCCGGAGCTGCCGGATGTGGACGGTGGATCCGTGTGGCAGCTGAGCCTGTGCTGCCTGGAAAATGCCCGGGACATTCTGCTGGCTCTGGAAACGGAGTACCGGAGCCTGTACGCCCGGAACCTGACCCTGGCCCGGCTGGGCGAGGCGGTGATCCTGCCTCTGTGCCCGGACAAGGGGCCCTGCATGACCTATGACCTGACCCGCGCCGCCTCCACCTATCTGGACGGAGACATTGAGCAGCTGCGGCGCATGAGATAAGGAGGTGTCCCTATGTATCACTACTATACCTATGACGGCCGCACCCTGTGCAGCGCCGGGGCCCTGCCGTACCCGGAGATATCCGCCCTGCCGGAGACGGGAGAGGTGCTTTGGGTGTTTCACCGGCCTCCCCTGGCCGGGCGGGACACCTTCCCGGTAACGGACCCGGCCCAGCTGACGGAGGAGGAGGGGGTGGCGTCCCTGTGTACCGCCCCGTGCCCCAAGGATGTGCCCCCGGCGCTGCTGTCCGCCATCCGGACGGGGCGGGTCCGGGCGGTGAACGGGTCCCACCCCCGGCTTGAGGAGCTGCTGGCTCCTGTGTCCCGGCCGGAAAAGGTCCGGGTGAACCTGCTGGCCCTGGGCGATGTGGGCAGCACCCTGCTGCTGGGCCTGCGGCTTATGGGCGGGGACGTGATCTCCTCCATCGGCATCTGCGACCTGCGGGAGGGGGTGGCCCGGCGCTGGGAGTTCGAGCTGAACCAGATCCAGCTGCCGGGGCCCTATGACGCTCTGCCGCCGGTGGAGATCGTGCCTCCGGAGCGGCTGTTCGACGGGGATGTGTTCCTGTTCTGCGCGTCCCGGTTCGTGCCGGACACGGCGGTGAAAACCGGCGACGTGCGCATGGCTCAGTATCAGCTGAACCGGGAGCTGGCGGCCCTGTATGCCCGCAAGGCCCGGGAGGCCCGCTATCGGGGGCTGTTCTGCGTGGTCAGCGACCCGGTGGACCTCCTGTGCCGGGCGGTGCTGACGGAGAGCAACCGCGCTCCCGGCGGCGGGATGGACTATCAGGGCCTGCTGACCTGCCAGGTCCGGGGCTTCGGCCTGGGGGTCATGAACGCCCGGGCGGCTTACTACGCCCGGCAGGACCCCCGCTTTGCCTCGTTCCTGACCGATGGGCGCACCTTCGGCCCCCACGGGGAGGACCTGGTGGTGGCCAACTCCATCGACCGCTATGACGACGGGCTGTCCCGTCTGCTGACGGAGCGGACCGTCCACGCCAACCTCCAGATGCGGGAGATGGGCTTCAAGCCCTATGTGGCCCCGGCCCTGTCCTCCGGAGCGCTGAGTCTGCTGCTGTGTCTGCGGGGCCAGTGGCACTGCTCGTCCACGTACCTGGGCGGCGTGTTTATGGGGGCCCGGAACCGGGTAACGGCGGCGGGCACGGAGCTGGAGCGTCTGCCCCTGCCCCGGCAGCTGCAAGACCGCCTGCAAACCACTATGGACCGCCTGCGGGCCATTGACTGACGGAAAGGGGGCGTGAGCCATGTCCATCACGGTACTGTTGCCGGAGAACCTATACAGCGCCCCGCTGCGGGCCCTGCTGGAGCCGCTGCTGCCTCCGGGCAGCGTCATCCGCCGCCCGGAGGACGGCATGGAGGACCTGCAGAACCGGCGGCTGCTGTTTGCTGTGGCCCTGGACCCCAGCGGCTGCAACCTGGCCTATTATGGGATGCTCCGGGCCCTGCGGGGCAGCGATACTCTGCTGCGGGGCAGCGTGGCCGGGGTCATCGTCACCGGCGTGGGAGAGTTTTACACCAAGGACGTGGCCCGGGACATGGTGTTTGCTGCCAATCAGGCGGGCTGCGCCTTTCTGGGCCGCCCACTGGTGGAGGCCACCGGCTCCCTGCGGAATTTCCGCATCCAGGCCCAGATCGGCGGCGTGGACGAAAAAACCGCCTTCCGCCTGGCGGTCCGGGAGCTGATCGCCCGGCTGGACGGGTGGCGGCCCCTGCCGCCGGTGCGGCGGGTGCTGGCCCTGCACGCCTCCCAGTGCAGCACCTCCAACACCCTGGCCCTGTGGGAGCTGGTGAAGGCGGCTCTGCCGCCGGAGATAGCCGTGGAGGAGGTGGGCTTGCGCAACGGCACCGTCCCCGACTGCAACGGGTGCAGCTATACCGCCTGTCTCCACTTCGGGGAGCAGGGCAGCTGCTTTTACGGCGGCCCCATGGTGGAGGAGGTGTATCCGGCCGTCCGCCGGTGCGACGCCCTGGTGATGCTGTGCGCCAACTACAACGACGCCCTGTCCGCCAATCTCACCGCCTGCGTCAACCGGCTGACGGCCCTGTTTCGCCAGACCCGGTTCTATGACAAACGGCTGTTCGGCCTGGTGGTGTCCGGCTATTCCGGCGGCGACCTGCTGGCCCGGCAGCTGATCTCGGCCCTGAATATGAACAAGTCCTTTTTCCTGCCGCCCCACTTCTGCCTGCTGGAGACCGCCAACGAGCGGGGGAGCCTTCTGCACCTGCCCGGCATCCGGGACACCGCCGCCGCCTTTGCCCGGGAGATGGCAGAGTGATGGGCTGCGCCTACGCCGGGCCTTTGCGGGCCGGGGACGGCGCTTTGGCTTGATTTTGAATCCCTGAAAGCTGGTGACACAATGCCCCTTATCATCGTTCGCAACGATATCACGAAAATGCCCGTGGACGCCATCGTCAACGCGGCGAAGGAATCCCTGCTGGGCGGAGGCGGCGTGGACGGCTGCATCCACCGGGCGGCGGGGCCGGAGCTGCTCCAAGAGTGCCGGCGGCTTGGCGGCTGCAAAACCGGCGACGCCAAGATCACGAAAGCCTACCGCCTGCCGTGCCGCTACATTATCCACACCGTGGGTCCCGTGTGGAACGGCGGTAAGTGCGGCGAGCGGGAGCAGCTGGCCTCCTGCTATCGCACCAGCCTTGCGCTGGCGAAGGAGCACGGCTGTGAGACGGTGGCCTTCCCGCTGATCTCCTCCGGCGTTTTCGGTTATCCCAAGGATCAGGCGCTGCGGGTGGCGGTGGACACCATCAGCGAATTTCTGGCTGAAAACGACATGACGGTCTATCTTGTGGTTTTCAGCCGCGCGGCGTACCAGATCGGCAATAAGCTGTTTGCGGACATCGCCGCCTACATCGACGACCACTATGCGGACGCCCACACCGATTCCCGCCGGGAGCGGATGCGCCGGATGGACGTCGTCGAAAGCCGGATGCTGACCGCCTAAGAGGACGCACCCATGGCGGTGGGCGGTCTGGATGAGGCACTTGCGCATCTGGACGCCGGATTTTCGGAGACGCTGTTGAAGCTCATCGACCGCAGCGGCAAAAAGGACGCCGAGGTCTACAAAAAGGCCAACGTAGACCGCAAGCTGTTCTCAAAAATCCGCAACAACCCGGACTATAAGCCCTCCAAGCCCACGGCGGTGGCCTTCGCCATCGCTCTGGAGCTGAACCTGCCGGAGACCCGCGACCTCATCGCCCGGGCGGGCTACGCCCTGAGCCCCAGCAGCAAGTTTGACGTCATCATCGAATACTTCATCATGCAGCGGGATTACGACATTTTCAAGATCAACGAGGCGCTGTTTGCGTTCGATCAGAGTTTGCTGGGGGCGTGAGGAAAATATATTTTCATAACAAGGAGCATAACACCATGACTTTTATCTGCTACCCCAAATGCACCACCTGCCAGAAGGCACAGAAGTGGCTGGACGAGAACGGCATCTCTTATTCATTCCGGGACATCAAAATGGAAAATCCTACTTATGAAGAGCTGTCTGTGTGGCATCAGCGCAGCGGCCTGCCGCTGAAAAAGCTTTTCAACACCAGCGGTCTGCTATACAAATCTATGGGGCTAAAGGACAAGTTGCCCGAAATGAGCGAGGATGAGATGCTGAAGCTCCTTGCAGCAGACGGGATGCTGGTCAAGCGCCCGCTGCTGGTGGGTGATGACTTCGTGCTGGTCGGCTTCAAGGAAGTCGAGTGGGAGAGCCGTCTGAAAAAATAAAGAAGAGGTGAAACACCATGGATATACAACGGGCAAAAGAACTGCTGACGGTTTTGGCAGAAGGCGTTGACCCCTTGACCGGCGAGGTCTTGCCGGACGACCATGTATGCAACAAAGGCGAGATCGTTCGCGCACTGAACTGCGCCGTGGAGGAACTGTCCCGCAGACGGAAAAAACCGCTGCCCGAAAACAATGGAAAACCTTGGACGGAGGAACTGGACGATGAGCTATGCCGCTTGTTCGACGGCGGTATGAAAAAGAAAGACCTCTGTACGCACTTTGGCCGTACCTCCGGCGCGATCGAGTCCCGGTTGGAGCGGCTGGGGAAACTGTAAAGCTGCAAAATGTAACATAAATGTCGCCCCACAGGCGACCAAACCCTCCTTCGGCCGCGCTACAATGTAAGCACAGACAAACGAAGGAGGGCTTTTTATGACAGAATTGGTTTTCATCCTGGACCGCAGCGGCTCCATGTCGGGGCTGGAGGCGGACACCATCGGCGGCTTCAACTCCATGATCGCGAGGCAAAAGCAGGCGGCGGGCGAGGCGCTGGTCTCCACGGTGCTGTTTGACAACGACAGCACGGTCATCCACGACCGTCTGCCCCTTGCCAAAGTGCCGCCCATGACGGAAAAGGAGTACTTCACCCGCGGCTGCACGGCGCTGCTGGACGCCGTGGGCGGCGCCATCCACCACATTGGCAACATCCACAAGTACGCCCGCCGGGAGGATGTGCCGGAAAAGACCATGTTCATCATCACCACCGACGGCTACGAAAACGCCAGCCGCCGCTATAACTACGAGACGGTGCGGCGCATGATCCAGCGTCAGAGGGAAAAATACGGCTGGGAGTTTTTGTTCCTGGGCGCCAACATCGACGCCGCCAGGGAGGCGGCACGCTTCGGCATCGGTGCGGACCGCTCGGTGAACTACAAGTGCGACGAGGTGGGCACGGCGCTGAACTATGAGGTCATCAGCGCCGCCGTGTGCAGCGTTCGATCGGCCCAACCTCTCAGCGCCGACTGGAAACGCCGTATTGATGAGGATGTGAAGAAAAGAGGGAGGTAAGCGTATGTTTGGCGCGATTATCGGCGATATTATCGGCTCAAGATTTGAATTTGACAACTGTAAATCCAAGGAGTTTGAGCTCTTTACCAACACCTGCGACTATACCGACGACACGGTGATGACGCTGGCAGTGGCGAAAGCGCTGCTACTCTATGGGGCCATCACGGATATGGACGCCTTCAAGCGGGAGCTTGTCCAGGTGATGCACGAGGTAGGAATGCCGCACCCGCACTGCGGCTATGGCGGAAGATTCTGCACATGGATGATGAAGAATTATACCGAGCCTTACGGCAGCTTCGGCAACGGCTCTGCCATGCGGGTGTCCCCGGTGGCGTGGTTTGCCGGTTCCCTGGACGAGTGCGAAAAACTAGCGGCGGCCACTGCCGAAGTGACTCACAATCACCCGGAGGGCATCAAGGGCGCTGTGGCGGTGGCGGGAGCCATCTATCTGGCGAGAACGGGTCACTCTATGGCAGAAATCCGGGAGTATACGGAGCGGTTCTATCCCATTGATTTTACTCTGGATGAGATCCGGCCGGACTACGATTTCGTGGAGACCTGCCAGGGCTCTGTGCCGCAGGCGTTGGAGGCGTTCTTTGAATCCACCGGTTTCGAGGACGCCATCCGAAATGCCGTTTCCATCGGCGGCGACAGCGACACCATTGCCGATATGGCCGGCGCCATCGCAGAGGCCTACTGCGGTGCAGACCCGGAGATGAAGGACATCGCCCTGTCGTATCTGGATCAGGACCTGCTGGACATTGCGGAGGAGTTTGAGCGGAGAATTATATTGAAAGCGTAAGCTGGCTCACCCCCTGCGCCGCAGTAGTCAAAGACAAGAAAAAGCCCTCTGAAATCAGCGATTTCAGAGGGCTTTTGGCCCGAGTAGTGCGGCTCGAACACCCAATCTTGATGCAGTACCCTTATTCTCCTGCATCAAAGGGCACCTATTATCTACTCTTGTCAACCCGGCAGAAATTACCCGCCGATAGGCATTTTGTCCTTTTCAGTGACGATGAATTCAGGACGCTTTCCTTTTGAAAATAGGGGTAACCATAGATCCATCAGCCTTCTTAAGTCCAATGCCAGTGACGATTGACAGCATGTCGAACACAAAACACAGCCAAATAAACGGCATATAGAAGAAATATTCATAAGGCGTAACACCTAATGTAGCCGTGATAAACGCTCCCGTATTTCCCCAAGGAATCAATGGGCAGACAACGGTGCCGCCATCCTCCATCATTCTGGAAAGATTCAGTCTGGAATACCCCATTTCATCCATAGCGTCCGCCGCCAATTCGCCTGTAACAGGCATCGTGACAAAATAGGAAGTTGTTGCCACAAGCAGGATCGGTTGCATAATGAGTGCCAATACCATAAACTGCGTAGGCGTCTTCGCAACCTTTTTGACCGCCTCAAATATGGCATTTACGCTGCCCGACGCTCTCATTGGCGCTGCAAAAATTGCCGCAGACAATATCAGGCCAATGGTATCCAGCATGCTCACAATGCCGCCCCGGTTTACCAGAGTGTTGACGATAGGAATGCCAGTCTCCATGGAAACGCCTTTACTCATCGCGTTAAGCATTTCTATCGGATCCGCACCCTGCGTCACAATACCAATAATAAAAGCGACAACAATTCCCGCTCCAAACGTAGGAATCGCAGGTTTTTTCATCAGGACCAACACCAGTACTACAATCGGAGGCAGCAGGGTTAAGAGACTTAAATTAAAGGAGGCGTCAAGCCCGGCGAGAATCTCATCATAATCCACACCAGATATCGCTCCACCCTTAAACCTGAAACCCAACACGAAAAACAGTACTAACGAAACGGCCATCGCCGGAACAGTCGAATAGTACATATGCTTGACATGATCCAACAAATTCACTCTCGCGCACGAGGCCGCCAACACTGTGGAGTCAGACAGAGGAGACATTTTGTCGCCAAAAAACGATCCAACCACAATGGCGCCGGCAGTCATCTCTATAGGAATTCCCAGCCCCATGGCCACACCCAAAAGTGCTACGCCCAGAGTGGAAACAGTTCCCCAGGAAGTACCCGTGCAAACTGACATCACGGAGCACAAAATACACGATAAGAACAAAAACTGCCCCGGAGCCAGCAGCTTCATTCCATAATAAGTCATGGTTGGAATTGTTCCGGACAAAATCCATGAAGCAACCATCATACCAATTACAATGAGCAAAACAATGGGCATTGCCGTCGATTTGATTCCCTCGGCAAATTTGCTCTCAATATCCTCCCACTTGAAGCCCCAAATCATGCAAATGATTCCACCGATTGCACCGGAAAGCATCAAGGTAGTTTTCGTATCTACACTAAATACAATTTTGCAAACAACGATTACCAGCACTGCCGCAAACAAAAGGAGTAGTCCCTGTTTTGCAGTTACCTTCTCTCCCGCTTCTTTCTTTTTCATTTTGAATTCTCCTCCGTTTTTTGAATCCGAACACTTCATTTGTGATCGCTCGCAGTATCACCGATTTTTTGATATCTTTTTTAGAAATCAAAAAGACTCATCACACAACACCGCAAATTTCGTACATCTGTCTACTACATTTCTCATCTCCCCGCCACGAGCATATTTTGAATCTTGCCGCACATGGTTTTTCAAACCGACATCTCGGTGGCTGCCTTTTTTCTGCCTACATTATTCTTTTGAAAAAACAAACTCCCCATTTACCATTGTCTTCAGTACAGCGACATCTTGGATCTTCTGCGCGTCAATTTGAAAAATGTCATCAGAAAGTACCACCAGATCCGCATATTTACCCACTTCAATCGTTCCTTTTTTGTTTTCCTCAAAAGTCAAATACGCGGCCTTTGACGTAAACAATGCCACAGCATCTTTTATATCAAGGCACTCCTGCGGACAGTGACATTCATGATTCTCCGAATGTATCCGCTGTCTCGTAACTGCGCAGAAAATATTCTCCAAAACGTTAAACGACTCAACCGGTGCGTCTGAGCCGCCGCCCGTGTGAATCCCCATGTCCTGCATGGTTTTCCACATATATGTATGCTGCGCACGCTCTTCGCCTAGACGGTCCGTGAGCATATCCAGATCCGAAGACAGAAAAACCGGCTGAATATACGCAATAATATTCGCGTCTCTTACTTTTTTCAGCAGATCATCATCTGTTATCTGAAAATGAACAATACCGTGGCGATGATCGTTTCTCGGGTTTTCCTTCAATGCCGCAATATACGCATCCGCCACGATATCCGCCGCCTTATCTCCGATTGCATGTACGGCGACCTGATACCCATTGTCGTGGGCAATTCTAACCATCTTATTCAGTTTTTCGCGGGAATGAGTCTGTGTACCCGTTTCCTTCGGACAATCCGCATAGGGTTCTTTCAGCAAGGCGGTTCGACCGCCCAGAGAACCATCCAGCATGATTTTTATTACGTTCATCCTTAAAAAATCAGATGCAATGCGGTTTTTCCTATTAAACGCAATAAAGTCTTCCAAATCTTTTACTTCCACGAACCCGCACTGTTCGCTAACCCGTACTTTCAGCTCTCCCTCTTTTGCCATTTCTTGATAGCTTTCATAGATTACCTTCAGATTATTGCCCGGCAGGGAAATGAAATCATCCGTCCCTACCGCCGTAATTCCCTGGGACAACAGAGCTCTCTGCGCCATATCGATCAAATTCTTCATAATCGGCTTGGGAATCGGTGGCATAATCTTGTAGCAATACTTCACCGCGCTCTCTCTCAGGACACCAGAATCCCAATCAATATTGTGCGCGTAGGCTTCTACCTCCGCCGAGGCTCTCAGCAACTCCAAGGCGGCTGAATTGAGCACCGCGATATGTCCGCATATTCTTACGATACAAATGGGAACACTGCTTGAAATTTCATCAAGATCATCTCTGGTAATCATTCTCCCCTCTTCAAAGAGTTCCTGATTCCAGCCTCGCCCAAAGACCCATCTTTCCCGGGAAAATTCACCGGATTTTAGGTATTCCTTTCCCATCTCAATCACACGCTTGATGGATGTGACGCCAAAAAGCCGAAATATCGTTTGCAAATATGCGGAATTAATCATATGCATATGCGTATCTGTAAAAGCTGGCAGCACCGGTCTTCCTGCCATATCTATGACAGTCTTCGCGCAAGGCGCTGAATTCTCATCGGCCTGTCCCGTATAAACAATACGACCGTCGTGGATTCCGATCGTCGTGTAACAGGTGTTTTTCTCATCCATCGCATACGCTTTGCAATTTTTCAGCAGCAAATCAATGTGTGTCGCATTCATCCCAATTTCCACCTTTCGCTTTTATTCTATCAGTCTCTCCAAAGAGTACTTCTATGTGCCACCATACTTTTACGGTTATCACAGCCCTTTCGCATCCAAATATTTCCAAATAATATCCAAAAAAAATGAGCAGATAGACAGGTCTATATAGGTAAAAACATATTAAGACGTGCCTAAAACGCGATACCGCGGGCTCGAAAAGCAACAGGCTAAGTTTAATATCATGTTCGCGCTGGCGAATCTGCTTCTGGCTGACAGGCCCTGCCTGGCGGCTTGAGATGGTACGCTCACGCAATATTATACACCGGAGATTCTATGTTTTTACATTTTACTTATTGGTTACCCCTTTGTCAAGTATCACTTTACTTGATTTATATAAATTCTTTCTATACACAAAAATCTTGTAACTAAACGCAAAATATATAGTCAAAGTGTATATATAGTCAAAGTGTAAAAGATTATATGTGATGGAGGCTACAATATCGCTGCGTTTTGTTATATTGAGCGTTGCACCTTTTAATTATTCATTTTATGGCAATGCACACCCTCAAGACCTATAATTAAAAAGTACATAGGCAAAAATGTAAAAAAGCTCTACGGCGACCATTTCTCGGTTACCGTAGAGCCTGCTTTCGTTAAAAGGTATATGAAAACCCTTGCAAATAGGGGCTTTTGAAAAAAGAAACTGGACACCCGCTTCGATACGCATTGTATCAAAACTGGTGTCCAGTTATGGTCCGAGATGGGAGACTCGAACTCCCGGCCTGATGGTCCCAAACTTATTGAGAACACTTTTTTCGCTTGTTTATAGCGGTTTTTAGCTATTTCCTATTTGTTTTACTTACTCTTTGACGCTCTTATATCCGCTGTTTCCGGGTGTTCCGGAGCCGTCTGTGGTAATCTATGTGGTCAAAAACGCTTCCCGCCCCAAACCGGTGATTTTTTCACCGGCCCAGGACGGGAAGCGTTTCGCGTTTCAGATTGTCTGCATTGTAACTCTAAGCAGGCGGTTATGCAAGAGGTTTCTGCAAGGGTGCGGCTCAAAGGTTGAGCCGCTATAGACAAAGAATAGGCAGGAAGACAAGCGAGGTACTTTTCGTGCTCCCTGAGTATAAATCCCTTAATACAGGCATAATAGTAAGGGATTTATGGCACAGCCCATTGACTATTCCCTTATTCTATATTATCATTTAAGGGAAAGTGAAAGGAGGTACAGGAATGAGAACCTTCAATTATTCCACGATCAGGGAGCAGAAGTGGGACTCGGATGTTCTTGGCCTGATTGCGGCCATATACAAGGAAGCCGGCAAGCAGGAACTGTATTTGAAGCAGCGTCCGGAGGAACTCGAAAAGCTCGTGGAGATTGCCAAGATACAGAGCACCGAGGCATCGAATGCCATTGAGGGCATTGTCACCACGAGTACCCGAATCCGGCAGCTTGTCGAAGAGAAAACCACGCCGAGGAACCGTGACGAGCAGGAGATTGCCGGATACCGTGATGTGCTGAGCATCATTCACGAGAGCTTTGACGCGATTCCAATTACGCGGAACTATATCCTGCAGCTTCACAAAATCCTGTACAGCCACATGAATAACCCGCTTGCGGGCCGCACAAAAAGCGTGCAGAATTATATCACTGCCACCTATCCGGACGGTCATGTGGAAACGCTGTTCACGCCGCTTGCCCCTTATGAAACGCCGGAAGCGTTGGACAGAATCTGCGAGGAATACAACCGTGTGATTGGGAATATGGAACTGGAGCCGTTGATTACGATTCCGGTTTTCATCCATGATTTTCTGTGCATCCACCCATTCAATGACGGAAACGGAAGAATGAGTCGGCTACTCACGACGCTGCTTTTGTACCGGAGCGGATTTTATGTCGGCAAGTATATCTCACTTGAAGCCAAAATCGCCAAAAACAAGGACCTGTACTATGATGTGCTTGCGCAGGCGCAAACCGGCTGGCACGAAGGCACGGAGGATGTAGTACCCTTTATCAAATATCTGCTCGGGACGATCCTTGCCGCCTACAAAGACTTCGAGGATCGCGTGGTGCTTGTGGAAACCAAGCTGCCTGCACTGGAAATGGTGCGCAGAGCAAGCGAGAATAGAATCGGGCGGTTCAATAAGCAGGACATCCGGGAGCTTTGCCCGACGCTCAGTGACAGTTCCATTGAGGGGGCCTTGCGCAAGCTGGTCGCAGCCGGTGAGTTGAAAAAAGAAGGAAAAGGAAAAAATACCTGCTATTTCAGGCTGAATTAGATTTCCTTCAATAAAAGCAACAATTTAGAAGACCGCCCCTGTCCGTATGAACAGGGGCGGTCTTTTTGGGCGTCTTGAAAGACCGTGCACAGTAGCGCTATGGACAAAGAAGAATCAATTTCCGCAGTAAGCATGAATAGCCTGTGTAATGAACTTTGCTGTGCCCTTACCACCAGCCCTGTCTGAAATGCTCATCAGCCACAATATACGAAGAAAGTGAAAATGCTTCTTGACAAGCCATAAGGCAATTCATATAATTGTATTTGTACACGAGAAAAGTTAAAAGCGCATCGATTCGGTATATAGACGTTGTTTCACGATTTATATATTCCGGTCATATTGTATTTTCAACGGTTCTCTTGTACATATCAAGAGAGCCGTTTTATTTTGCTTCGAGACAGGAGGGATTTCCATGGATACGGCATTTATGCGAAAAACATTTGCGCTGATCGCAAAAGGATTGATTGAGAAAGAACAGCTTCTGCAGACGGAACCGACAAGGTATCCCTACAGCAAAGCTTTGCAGCATGGAATCAACATGTTTTTAGCCGCAAGTCAATGGGCGGGGAGCCAAGCCGCTGTCGAGTATCCCGACGAGGCCTCTTTCCTTGCGCATTTTATCACCAGACCTGTTGAGGAATGGTTCGATACATGGGAATCGGGAGCTGTCGAGCAATTACATCTTCAGGAAGAGCCTTTTTATGCCTATGACGCCTTTGCGTATCAAAAAGCCGGTAACATATATGTTCCCAGCTCGGATTGCTATGAGTTTCTGGAAACGCAGGACAGTGACATCATGAACGGAACAGACGAGCGTATTCTCTATGAAAAAATAATTACGTTAAGTCAAGAAGATTACTGCAGGGTCAGAAGATATATCATCGAGCATCCGATTATCACGCTTGAGGACAGGCGCGCTATGTCTCTTGAGCTGGCCGATGATCCGATGGCCAGAGACGCCTTCCAGTTTGCCTACGAGGAAATTACGGAGGAATGCTACCGCTGTCCTCGGTGCGGATGGACGATGATGCAAGGAAAATACGGATACAGCTGTCATTCGACGCATTGCACAGATACCCTCCCCGAACTCACAGATGAGATGAAGCTGGATAGTTCGGCCGGCGATCTCTACCGGTTAAAGAAAGGCATTATGCGGTATTTTGCCGCGCCGGGAAAGCTTGAACTTGAAATTGCAGCGTTTTGTGAGAAAAAGAAGCTTCGCTGGGCATTGTGGCCGCAGATGGACCGCTATGATGTGGAGATCCGGTTCCCGGACGGGGATATTTGGGAAATTGACGCAAAGGCATATCGAAATCCCATCGCGCTCCGCACGAAGATTCAGAATGACGGTGGGTTCCCTTCCGGGGACTATGCGCGCGGCTATTTTGTGATCCCCAGCGAATACACAGTCAATCAGCGAAACTATACCGCGATCATCAACCGCGTACTGAAGGATCAAAAAAATGTAGAGTGTGTGACCCTGAAGGCGCTGAAAACCGCAATTGCGAAGAAGGAGGCGGCATGCAACGATGAATAAGACCAAAGACGGCTGGTACACTCCGCTTGCGGCACAATTTCAAGGCATAGACGAACCCATGCCGCTTGCCAGATTCGCGGCGATCGAAGCGGTTTTGCATTTGCTTGCCCTGAACGCACCGGCCACCGATCCGGCAAAGGCCTATCTGTTATTTACCCAATATCAGCTTATTGGCACAACGGCGTGCATAGATATGGAACACACCTTGCAGCAGGCCCGGCACACATTGGGGTACTATCGTTCTCAAAAATACTGGCAGGATGATTTGCGGGCATATCAGGCTCCGAAATATGATGCAGTTCGCGCTTTTTCGTTTGAGAAATCGGGGGAAAGTCGTTCGTTTTCCAAAGCAGAGGGGGAATATCCCTATCCGTATGAGCAGCGCCAAAGGGAGTGGGAACGATTTTGGACGGAAAGACTTGAAGAAGCCAAGCCGACTTCTTATGCCGGAGCCGGAACATATCGCTATCCGTATCTGAATCTGGAAACCGGGGAAACCGAAACTGTTTCAGTCAGATTTGACAGTGACTGTACCGCACCCGTTCCACCGGGAATTCCTGAAAAAGGACGCAGAGAACCAATTTCCGTCACTCTGGACGAACTGCTGAACACCGCAAAGGAAATGGCCGGGATGCATCCCGGTGACCCGTGCTGCGAGATTTTATCGACCAATATTCTCAAGCAGATCAATGGGGCTTCCGTCAGTACATGTACGAAGCTCACGATTCTTGAGGTCGTCAATATCGTTGGCATGGTTGGCGCGGGCAAATCCACGCTGATCAAGGTATTGGCATTTTGGTGTCATAAAAATGGGTACCGGATGACGATCGTTGTTGACACGGTAGCCGAAGTCATGAACCTGCAGAAATATTTATCAGCCTTTGGGGTTGCGGCAAGCCCGTTGATTGGCCGCGGTGAAAGGCTGAAATATATCAATCAGGTCGCGCAGCCCTGTGAGACCTGTTTGCCGGCAGAATTTTCTCAATACTTAACGCCGTTATGTTTGGTTGATGGGATGGATGCGCAGCATAGTGAAGCGATCGCTTTCGGCAAAGAGCCGTGCTACGCCCTGAAAAAAGGGAACAAGAATCACCTGTGTCCGTATTTTCATCAGTGCCTGGGCACCAGAATGCTCCGTGAATGCTATACCGCTTCCGTTGTTATCACAACAGTTGCGGGCTTTGCGGCATCTCGGGTAGGAGCGCAGCGGGAAACCTTTCTGGAGTTGGTAATGCGCGGCTTTGATGTGGTCGTCTTTGACGAAAGTGACAGAGTTCAAAAAACGCTTGATCACTTTTTTATGCCGGAAACGAGCTTTAATAGCTATATCCGCGAATGTGCCGAAGATTGCAGCGCCTATATGCGGCTGAGCAGCAAACGCAGAGAGGAGAATCTGGCCGAGCAGAGATACGATGAAATGCAGCGCCAGAGCGTGACAGTCCTGAGCTGTCTCGTAAAATCTCTGCACCATGAATTGGGTACATGGAAGAAAATTGCGCATGGCGATCCTTTCTCGGCACTTACCCTCTTAGAGGATATGTACCGGGATGAGTCGGAATATAGAATTCCATATGCCGTCTATCAAGCCATCTATGACCTGATCGATATGCAGGATGAAGACGGCATCCGTCAAAGTACGCTATGGGCCGTTCTTGAGAGCTCCTGCAAGAGTACCGACGAGACATTCTTTAACCAAATGTACCGCGTTTGGCTGAATGAGCTGGGCGATGATTTTTCGCGGCCAGCGAAGGATAAAGTGAAACAAATCCAAGATGCTCGCATCAAGCTTATTTTGCGGCTCATTTATTTTGATCACTTTATCCGAGACCTCAGCGATGCGTATGAGGCCAGCCATGAAACCTCTTACGGACAAAATGAACTGTTCGGATTCCTGCAGACCCGTTTTCGGCAGCAGCAGTATTTCCTGCCCTCTGCGCTGTGCGGCAACCTGTTCGGCCTGAAAAAGACAGACGACGAAGACATTATTCTGTTCCGCCAGTTCGCGTTTGGCCGAAGCCTGATGAAGGATCTTCCGTATCTGCGCACTGACGCACAGGGCGATCCTGCGGGTCCTCATGTGATCATGCTGTCCGGTTCCAGCTGGGCGGAGGGCTCCTATGAGTACCACATCAATCGGCCGGTGAACTATATCCTTGAGGCAGATGGTGAGAAACGCGCATTTTTAGAAAAAACGCGATTCTTTGAATCCGGTTTTCCGGAGCGTATTTCCGGTGCGTCGGATGATCAGCGCGTGGTGCAGCTGCGGTTTGCGACCGAACGGACTGTCGATCTGATCGTCAGAGAATATGAGAGAAGGGCCGGGAAGATCCTGTTGGTCGTCAACAGCTATGTTCAGGCACAGGAAGTACAGCGAACACTGGAGACGGCCCTGCGGAAGGTCAATTGCCCTGCACAGGTTTGCCGGATGATCTCTGATGCCGTCAGCAGCGAGAATGTTCAGGGAACGGTGCGCCGGGGGGAGGTCAGCCGGTTTGCCGGGATGAAAGAGGAGATCCTGATTGCGCCCGCTATGGCGATCGAACGCGGACACAACATTGTCGATGAGTACGGCCACTCTGCCCTTTGCGCGGTGTTTTTCATGGTGCGGCCGATGGCTGTTCCTGACGATATCCAGCAGAAGGGCAGCAAGCTCAATGGATTTGTGGAATCCCACTGTCATCGAGGGCCACAGGAATCTCTGTTCGCATACAATGTGCGCATCCGGCAATTTGCAGCACAGCAGTGGGCCAAGATGAGCAAAAGCAAATCGTTTGGTTTGGCTGAACTGGATGCCGAAGAGCGGAGGGATGTGGTTGCAACACTGTTTGTTTTGATCCTTCAGATTTTTGGCCGGTTGGCGCGTGTAACGGATGTGACAAAGCCGGAACCGCATGTTTATTTTATTGACGGCGCATTTCGCGGCCGCGAAGAAAAGCAAGGTGACTTTGACTGTCTCTCCGAGTTGGGCAGGTACTTAGATGCATTGATGACCTGCAAAGACAGTGCGGAAATTGCCGAAACGCTGTATGCTCCATTTTATAAAGCTTATCGAAAGGACATTCCGTATGAATCATAAAATCTATCCGCTGGCATATAAACTGTCTCCCAAACAAACCTGCACCCTGTATTATTTGGGGTTTCCCGCATCCTGGAAAACAACCCTGCTGAACATCGCACGGAAGAAGAACCCAAAGTTCAAGGATGAGTATGGACTTCCAACGAATGCGCTAAAGAAGTTGGTTGACAGCTGGATGGAAGGTATCATCGCGTTAGCTCCATTAAAAATGGGAAGCCATGATGAGCGTTGGATTACATCCTGCTATGAATACTCCGAGAAGAATATTCATGCATTGTGCAGCATTATTAAGACTTGGGTAAAGGCCACTTATGTCACACCCTCAAAGGCAGACCCCATAGTCAAAAAACTCGCAAAAGAATTTTGCGATACGATGAATTGGGAAGAACTTGCGGCGGTTCGCTCCACGGATGAAGTCTGTCTTACGCTTGAGAACGGGACGGTTTGTGAAGCCGCTTATCAGGCCATTCCGCTTCTGGCAATCAACCGTCTGTTGGGAAAAGAGATTACCCTGAGCGGACAAACGCTGCACCTGTGCTATGCCGCTAAGAATCAACTGATCAGCGATCCGATTACAGACATGAGGAGTCACCATCAGTACTCTTTTGTATTTGATGTATCTGTGCAGACGACTCCTCCGGAAAGAAAAGCGCTGCTGCTGTGCCAGATGAGCATTCGCCGCTGGATCCCCGATAACTACAATAAAGAGCGGACTCCGTTTTTAACGAATGCAGTCAATGCTCATATTAAGATTTCAGAGGATAAGTATTGTCAAGTGCCCATTGTCTATGGTTACACGGCCAGACAGCCCGTATGGAAAGAACAGGACGAGGAGTGCTACAATATTTGGGGATATGCACAATTACCGTCGGCGGAAGCTGTTGTAAAAAATCCCGCAGCATACGCGAAAAAAATTCTTCTTCCCTACAAAAACGGCATGGCCGGCTTTGCAACTTCCAAAATCGGAACAGGTGTGTCCGTTGTTGACAAGGCGTCACTGTACAGGGCAGTGTCTGCTCTGCTCGGAGATATGATTTGTGAGCAGCCCGAAGCGGAACGGGTCATGCTGCGAGGGCAGAAACTCAAAAAATATAACTCCCCGCAGGACTATGAGGATTCTGAAGATTTCCGGAACTGGGTCAGCCGATGCACGGAGACAGACCAAATCACATTCGAGCTGTATGGCCTGTGGAAGGATGCTTCACAGCAAAGACTGCTGAAACAGATTGAGACCAAAATTAAACAGGATTTTGGCGACGAAAAGGATACATCCAGCTTGAAAGTGCGGTGTGTTTGTAAAGAAGTCGGCAGTCTTGCAGATAGCATGCCGGACGATAAGCTGCAAACGCAGATTACACGATGCGGTGAAATCGCCTTGCTATTAGGCGATACCGATGGGGTAACGGCTTGTATTTTCGTTTTGCCCGGGCAAGAGAACTATGGTGTTGGCGACCCAAAATCTGTCCTTCGCAATGCATTCGCCCGAACCGGCCGAGTTGTGCAGTTTGTTACCCCCGGCGAAGATGCCAATCAGAATAAAATTGAAAATGCTGTGTACGACCTCTATCGGCAGTTAGGTGTGGTGACCCTGCTGGATCCTAAACATAAACAAACTGATTTGGCGCATACGCCCTGTATGGGCATGCATTTATGTACGCAAGTTCAAGGAATCTCAAATAAAGCTCGTTTTCTTCCGCTTTACATTACGGTTGATTTGATGGAGGGAAGGGTGCAAGTACATTGTGACGCATTCTCAAAGCGGACGGTCTCTTATCGGGAAGCGTGTCTCGAGATGGCGCAGCTTTTCTGGAAAAGCGATTTGGAACAGCGCTGTGTTGCTGCAAGCCGCACCCCTGCGAAGCAAAAACTCATAGAGCTGAAAAACCGGTACAATACGCCGGAAAACGGCGTGTTGGTTTTGGTTCAATCCGATGGAAATACACGAGCGGTATGGGGCGGTATCTCCGACAAGGAGATTGGTGGATATGAGAAGGTAAAGGCGTATTGCCCGACTCAGATAAATGTTGGCATGCCGCAAAATCCGTACTTACTCTCCTTGGCAAATTCAGGTGTACGAATCATTCGGATCAGGAGTAATCAAGAAGTTCCGGATTATTTTACGGGGTTGAGCGCAAAAGCTTCTGATGAAAATTTGCAGCGTTCTTCTGCATCGGGTATTTTTAAATATGAGGATGTGTACTGGGGCATTCATACGAAGCCGAACGATATGCGTTATACACAGAGCCTAAAAGAGTCTAAGATCAATTACCCCACACATCCGTTTGCTGAAAAGGACATGATTGAATTGTACCCATTGCAGCTTCAACCGGAGGATGATGCAGCAAGCTGGATCTTCTATACCAACGCATTGAGAGATCTTCCGATTCAGTACAATCAGTCAACGGTTCTGCCTTTACCGCTCCATCTGGCAAAGGGCCTTGAAGAGTACCTTTTCAAGATATAAGTAGATAATACAAAAGTGGGCATCACCTCAAGAATAGAGGTGGTGCCTACTTTCCATTTCAGTCTTGCAATGAGATTAATTAGGGGGAATGCCTATTTTAATATGATAAATGGCTAAATGTGTGTAAAATTTTCCGAATTAGTAGTAGTTCAGGTGAGCTGCCAGAGATAAAGAGATACGCCCCAAAACGCTAACTGAGATTTATGCTCGCCTTACCCCAAAAAATACTGTTTCATATCTGAGACACCGCCATCCTTATCGCAGAACCATTCGTAATCGGTGAGACAGTTCCGGCAGTGAGCAATCACATCGAACCCGCCGGGTGAATGCCTGTTGTCGGTAATGCTCATGACCTCCAAAGGTTTCCCACAGACGGGGCACGGCTTGACCTTCCTTGCCTGACAAGTGGCACGTTCTCTCTGCTCTGTTTCAAGTGCATCTAAAAGACCCTGCCAAAGATTCGGATTCAGTTCATGCTCTGCATAGTCTTCAAAGTGCCGCCTAATCTCATCGGCAGCCAGTACGAGAAACTTATCATCCAGAAGTTGAATGTGACGCTTGATATAATCAGCGACTACCATGGGCATGCAAGTATTCCTGCCCATCGCATACCGCATTGCTGACAGCAGGATTAAGCGAAAGTCAGAGTCGCAGACCGGAGCGAGCAGATCTTGAGGGAACAGCAGAAACTCCTTGCTATTATTCATTGTCCTGACCCAGAAGGAATTGGTAAGTGTCAAAAAACAGGTATCGTGATTGGAAAAGTTCAAAGTGGAAAGACCTCCAACTTTATTTCAATTACAGCACTGGCCTTTGACAATGACTATGATATCGTTATTGTCCTTGGTGGAACAAAGAAACCCCTTGTAAAGCAAAATCGAGATCGCATAAAAGAGTATTTTTCCACCACTAAAGATGTCCTTGTCCTGGATACAACCGATTTTAAAGATCAATTGACCGCACAAAAAATGCATCAGTTCAGAAAAATGAATAAAAAAGTCGTAATTGTTGCATTAAAAAGTCCGGCTCAAATCAACTACATTGCAGATAATATTTTTTTCGATTCGGTTCTTGCGGAGAAACCAATTCTAATTATTGACGATGGAATGCGGTTCCCGTACTGCGAATAAACAGCACGACCATAAATAGTTCCAGTCACTTTTCCGTCCTTGACATCTTTGACAGAGAGGGCATAG
>OCHN01000680.1_pt1 | contig 33436 bp, 42 predicted proteins | sample 1538911 | NCBI WGS metagenome assembly OCHN01 (sample SAMN04571736, study PRJEB22368) | human gut metagenome | biome: human gut; material: stool | host: Homo sapiens | place: Luxembourg | collected 2013-01-11 | reverse complement strand
CAACCTGCATTTTCGATCTTCCGACCGCACCGGCAACATACGCCTTTGCGCCGATCTCCCGCGGTTTGATCCTACCGGGGAGCTTTACGGTGCAGGATGTCGCCATGCCGCAGGGTGCGGCGGCGATGTATGCGGGCGACCGTTCATGCGGTTCGATTGTGTAGATGATGTGCTCAAGGTGAGCAGTGCAGCGCCGTGCATAACCAAGGCGCTTTTCAATTTCTTCCGGTGTGTAGTAAACGACACCATCATCGGTAATGTCTACGTTCATACGCCAGTAGCCTGGCCTTCCTCCGTAGTCATACCATTCACTTATCTTCACATTCGGATAGATCGATGACAGCGCCTTTTTGACTGCCCACTCCGTTCCACAGTACCGACGGACTTCCAGCGCAGTTTTGATGATCCTGCGCTTTGTTTCAATCGGATAGCCGGTGTCATACCAGTCAACGCGGAACTGAACTGCAAGAATGTCCAGAACCGCTTCGTCTGCATGGTCAATATCTGTGTAGGTTTTTAAGCGTTCGGCAGCTTCCAGTTCTTTCTTGCGCCGCTCCCTGAAAACCGCATCAAGGATCTGTACCCATGGCTCTTTGGCAACATCAGGCGGCAGCCCTTCGACCAGGCCGACTTCGTGGAGTTCAATCATCTTCGATTCCTCCGTATGTCACCTTGCAGCTTCGGAGTTTTGCTACCTGAATTTCAGAGACGGTCGTTTCGACTGGTGCCAGCAGGCGCGGACGTTTTGCGCCGGCTTCCCGGACGCGCATAATCAGCTCTGCCGGTTCAATGTCCCGTCCGATTTTTCTCTGCCAGGCTTCATACTCCTTCACTGCTGCTTCCACATTTTCCTGAATCGTCGATGCATTCTTGACATTACTCAGAGCAATATGGTAAGTAAGCTCGATGTCGTAGGGGATTTCTTCCGGCGCATGGCAAAGTACCAGGTCGCCCATCGGGCGCTTTACTGTATCGAAATATTCCTGCATTCCGGTACATTCTTCCTTCGTCGGAACCCTGCCTCCGGCCATCAGAAAGTAAATGTGGATCGTGTATCCGTCCTTACAGACAATCTTTGTGTCTGCCACATCGGACCGCCAGCTCGATGCAAAGTATTCATAGGCATCCACCGGACCGGCCACGGAGAAAATCGAAGGTGCATAGTTGATACGTCTGGTAAACGAATCGTCGCCTTCCGTATCCGTACCGCCCGTGCTTGCAGAAACACTTTTTGCCCCGGACACATACGGGATAGGATCCACCAGCACATTGATTTCGCCCTCGGCAATCCCATCGCTGTTGCTTCCCGCCTCATCCGCCACGGCAACTACGTCTACGGTCAGTTCACCGGGTAAGATTTCTGCATACTTTTCGGTTTTGAAGTACCGTTTGTCTGCCGTTCTCACCTGTGTTCCTTCCGGGATTCCCGTTGCACTGGTTCGCGGCGCAGACAGCGTGAATCGAATAACCGCCGTGGCTTTTCCGGCTTCCAGTCGTTCCACACCAACAAGGGGAGCAAGGTTGTCCAGGTTCGGTCCCGTGCTCGTAGGCAGCAGTTCCGCTTTCAGGCACGCCGTGCTGTACTCCATATTGTGATGCGAACGATGCGCCAGCGTCAAAAGGACAAGCCGCGCTTCAGAGCACCGCTCCAACGACACCTCACCGTTGAAAAGCTCTTTGTTGTACTTGCCAAATAGCGCCTTGCAGTCGGCCACAGCTTCTTCCAGCGTTTCTTCACCTTCAATGTCGATGTCCGGGATGTTCTCAAATTCTTTGATTTTAGACAAGCTCGTACACCACCTTTGGAATTACCACGCCATGCAGCACATCACTGTCCAGCCAGTCCACCCGCACCACTCTTGCCCGTGGCTCAAACGATGCGGTTTTCTCTGTCACCTCAGCTACATATAATCCCTTTGCCACCGGAAGGGGCTTATCGACAAATATGTTCGGGTTGATTCCGAGTTCTCTGTCGCCCTCTTGGCTCCCGATTGGCGTGGAATACAGTGTGCGAAGGCACTTTGCGATGTCCTGCACTTCTTTTTGTTTTTCGCTGTCACCGGACAGCTCAACCACCGTGCTGCTGAAGTCGATCATATGTACTCCTTTATGGTCAGGCTTACCTTGCACTGCATCAAAAGCCCGTGTTTTATCACCGAATCCCAGCTGTCGCTTATTTCAGTGACCCGGAACTTGTTTTGCGATACCGGTGCAAACCCGATAATCAGGTAATGAATCTCTCCGTTTTCTGACATTTCCGTCAGACGGTTCAGCATCTTGCGAGGGTTCACGCCGAGCGCTGCATCCAGAAGAATATCAAAAGTGTACTCCCTCAGTTTCGGTGATAAATACTCTGCCCGCGCTTTCCCGCCAAGCACTTCATGTTCCGCCCAGTTTGCTCCGGTCGTTCCCTTGAAGTTCGACGGGGTGAGCACGCGCAGGTGTCCCACGGAGAAAATCACATCGCCGAAAATTCCAACGTACATTCCAAAGCCTCCTTACAGGGGTGGGGATGTTTTCTTGCCAAGGTTTCCGGTGTGTGTATGCGATACCAGCGACTTACCGGACACAACAACATCGCCACCTCCGCCCTGGATGTTCACTGTTCCAGCGGTTGCGGTGATGGTCGATGCCGTCATTTTCAGCTCACCGGATGCCGCAAGTGCAATCCCCGCCGGGGATGTCACCTTGATTTCTCCGCCCTCGCTGATGGTCACGGTTGCACCGCCCACCTGGATCTCAAGACTTTTTGCCTTCAGGATTTTCTTTCCGTCCACATAGTCGGTCAGTTCTTTTGCATTTCCATCAAACTTCCGATATGCCTTTCCTCGTGAGTTGGCATAGTCCTTTCGGTAGACTTTTTCCTTTCCTTCGGGCGGTTTGTTCTTTTCGTTCCAGACAGTGCCCATCACAACAGCATCTTCCGGGCTTTCCTGCGGATGCAGGACAAGCACAAGATCATCAACTTCCGGTGTCTGATACTCGCCATTGGACAGAAACGGCACCATTTCCGTAACAGTGTCGTCCCTGTCCGGGTAAGTAACTTCGCACTTTCCAGCCTCATAGTCGATAGAACTCACATTGCCGAATCTCACTTCACTGCTCATGCGAAATCCTCCTTTTCTACTTTGCTGGCCTTGACCTGTGTTTTGTAGCCGCCGGATGGAGATATGCTGTGTTCCAGCTGATCAACGAAATACTTCCCGTCCATCTTTCCATAGCCAACCAGGTTAAAGCACTGCGCCGAAGCGCCGGCCGGATAGCCCAACATCGTAAAGCTAATCTGGGTCGCGCCGTGATTGGCATTCTTGATGGCCGCTATCAGGCGGGCTTTTGCGTCTGCCTCGCTGCTTACCTTTCCAGTAAGTTTAAGCTGGCGTTCGTCTGTGCCCACCTTGACGTTGATATTGATTTTTTTCTGTTTGTTTGTGTAGGTATAAAGGCCGCCCGTATACGTTCCGGTCAGCTTCGTGTTCCACTTGAAACTGCCCGGCTCAACACACAAGGCCGTCGGATTTCCAACCGGCTGGTGTTCATATACCGTCCATACAGGATCCTTTGCCTTGTACTTTTCCCGGTCATACACCCAGAGCTTTGAAGTGTAGACTTTGATGACCAGTGCATATGTGCTGCATAGGTCTTGCAGGAAGGCACTGTCTGTCCCGTCCTGCTCCTTTGCATCAATGCTGTGGTCGTCTCCCTCAAACTTCAGCTCAAGTTTGTAACGGCCCGCGATGGTTTCAGCGATTTTCTTTACGCTGGTGTTCTTCCATGTAAAGGTCCGGTTTCTCTCGCTGAAGCTGGTGTCGTTCGGCTTTGCCACGCCACCCATCGTCAGCGAATCAGGTGCACCGGCAAAACTTAGATCATCCAGCACGAATGCCCCGCATTCGGCGCTGTAATCTCTGTATCCGCTCCCAATGCCACCGATATTCCAGTCCTTCACAACGATAGCCGGATAGAGCTTCACGCCCTTTTCCGGCATCCATTCATTTTTCCATTTGGCAGCTCTAGCATTGACTGTAATGCTCACGCTGTCGCTTTGGGATTCAGCCACATCCGTGTACTTGAAACTTTCCAGATCAGGTGCGATTTCTTCCGAAATATCGGTTTTCTCGTAGGTCAGAAGAACTGCCGCCTGCCTTCCTTTTGGCCTCGCTGCTGTCAGTACCATCATGCACCTGCCTTCCAGGGCGGAAGATCTCCGCTCTTTTCAGCCGGCAGAGCTGGTGTTGACAGCACCGTGCCGGAATCGAACCGGACGATATGGATATATCTGGGGTTGTGCTGCATCAGCCAATCGGCTTTCAGCTCACTTCCGTACACATTCAGGGCAATCAGGTCCCAGGTGTCACCGGACTTCGTGGTGTAATCAAGTGCCATACTGCGTGCGCCTCTTTTCGCGTTCGTACCGTTCCACATACTCGCAGAACTTCTCGTAGCCTTCGTCCATAACGGAGCGCAGATCTTCGGCATTCATGCTGCCGTAGATGGTGAAGTTTGGTGCATAAACATATGTGTTTCCGCTGGAACTTGTATAGGTGCGCTGGTAGTTGTTGCTGGATCCACCGCGCAGGCTTCCGGTGCCGCCACTTGAAGTATCTTCGCTCCCGCCGATGGGCTTCAGCTCCACTTCCTGCTGGTAGTTCTGAAGGTCTGCCAGCATCGACAGATTTTGCCTTGTCAGCTCACTGTTGCCAGCCGTCGGGAAGAAGTTTACATTGCTCAGATCGTAGCTGTCCGGGTTGGCAGCGTATTCCAGCTTTGCCTTTTCCGCATCCGCTCCCCGGATAAACCGGATTACGTTCTGGGCATTTTCGTTTGCGAGAACGGACTGGGCACCGGTAATCACTTTTCCGATTCCGGTGTTCAACAGCTGTTGGGCTTTGCCCTGGTCATCCGACACGGTAGGTGTCGGCATTGCCGCCAGAGTTTCCAGCCCATCCACTGCATAGTTTGCGATCTCCGTGATACGGCTGAACGCCACGCCAGCGTCGGAACCCAGTACCAATGCCGCTGCAACCGGCTGAACCATAGTATCGAAACTTTGGGCCACCTGGTTGTAATACTGCTGGCGGCGTGCTCTGTTGAAGTCGATCAGGTTAGAATCTTCTTCTGTAAAGCCGCCGTCCGCAAACATCTTCGGTTTTCTGCCGGGCAGGCCCAGCAGATCGCCCAGACCAACGCCCAGCAGCTTACCGGCTGTCAGCCAGGTATCAATGTTCTTTTCACGAACACCGCGCCGGAAACTGATAACAGCTTCGGGGCCGGCTTCGCCAGCAATGGACGGTCCCTGTGTCATGCCGCCGTTGGCAAATGCCGGGACGGACACAGGCGACAGGTTGAATCCGAACGACTTACCGCCGATTACCGGAACCGGGATGCCGAACAGCGTTTCCGGGATCGTGAGCTGGATTTTGTTCAGCGCTCCAATGATGAAGTTGACCGCTTTCACACCGATGGTCGCAACCTGCTTCAGGAAGCCTATGATGCCCAGAATCACAGGCTCTACCACCGGAAGCACCTTGCCTACCAGATCCACCGCCACCTTGATGGCGTTGACCAGAGTTGTGCCCACCAGGCTGACCACCGTGGACAGCAGCGGCATGACTGCCGGGATGCCCTCATTCACGATAAAGCCGAAGATTTCAGTCAGCACCGGCTTGATGTGGTTCACTCCCAGATCCACGATCTGAGAGAACACACCGGCAAACGATTCAATCAGCGGCATAACCGTCTGGATGGCCGGGGTCATAGCGCCGAACACGTCACCCAGGTTCAGCCCTCCGATACTGAAACCGGATAGCTTTTCCTGGATGCTCTGCAAGCCCTCCGGGGTAGTGAGCTGCCCGAACACCTGCTTCACGGTGTCGCCGATGCCGGCTATCTTTCCGGTGAATTTGTCAAAGACAGCAAGCCCGCCTTCGCCAAATACCGTTCCGACAATGTTGCGAATGTCCTCGAAGTGGTCTCCCAACAGTGAAACCGCCGCAACGATCGTGCCGATGCCGGTAATGACAGGGCCGAATGTACCAAGCAGCGACATAAAACCGCCGCCCAGTTTTGCGGCCACCGGGCCTACTGTTGTACTCAGTACGTTCAGCCCTGCGCCGCCGACGTTCAAGGCACCCTTCACCGTACTCAAAGCGCCGCCGACGATTTTGGATGCCGCACCCGCCACCTTGCTGCCGACACCGAGGACGGTAGAACCCACCTTGGACTGGCTGACGGTCTGCCACGCATTGGACAGCCCGTTTCCAATGACTGTCTTTCCTGCGCCGAGGAAATTTTTCACTCCACCTGCCATGCCGCCGATGTCAATGCCATTCGGCCCTGCAATGCCGGAAAGGATCTGTCCCGCAACGCTGCCGGTCTTGGAGATAAATCGTCCTACCGGATTGCTGCTCCCGAACCCTACCAGAGCATTTTTCAGGCCGCCCAGCGATTGACCGACATTGGAAACATACCTGCCGGAGCCGGAGTTTTTCAGCACGCCCAGTAGACCACCGTTCGTGCTGGCTTCCAGTACATCATTTACAAAGCCGGTGGTTCCTTTCTTGGTCCCGCTGCGCAGGCCCTTGAAATTTTTCAGCGTTGCCCAGATACCGACACCGGCACCGTCCAGCGTTTGCCCGATTTTGCCCAGGCGCGTTGTGGGCTGTTGTGCTCCGATACCAGCCATCTGAACGCCGTACTTTGCATTTTCAGCGAACATTCCAGCGTTCGACCTTGCAAATGACGCACCACCCACCGCCTTTTGGATCAGACTTGTAGGTGTCAGTGCGCCCATCAGGTTTCGGACAGTGATGCCGCCGAATGTTCCGCCGGGCGCACCGCTCGGTTTTCCGCCGATTGCAATGTTCCCAATGGTATTCAGCAGCGAGGATCCTGTGCTATAAGCCGTCGGCGCAAAGCTCATGGCTCCGAACGCCGCAACAATGGCCGCAATGGCTCCCGCCACCTCCGGCCCGTGTTCTGCGGTGTAGTCGATGCCTTTCTGAATCCACGGCAACGCTGCCTGTGCCGCATTGCCAATTCCAAGCAGTGCGGAATGCAGCATCGGCAGAACACCGTTGACGATATTGGACAGATCCGGCAAGCTCTCGGTGATACCGTTTGCTATGTCGATCCACATGGAGGTCAGTTCTTTCTTTGCCGGAAGGAACTGATTGCCCACATTGATAAGCAGGCGGTCTGTCGCGTTGCTTGCCATCTGACTTACCGCTTTGCTGGTGTCCAGACGAACAAGCAATTCTTTCTCCATGCTGCCGCTGTATGCGCTGGTATCACCAGCCATAAGCAAGGCATTCTGGAATGCAGGCAAGTTGCCCACAATTTTTGAAACGCCCTCAATGGCCCACTGTCCAAACAGCGTTTTGATGGTCGCAGTCTGCTGGTACTTGTCCTGTTTCGAGATTGCCTCAAAGACTTTGTACAGAGTGCTTGCTGCACCATCTTCTCCGTTCGGCCCGGTGGACTGCATATCCTTCGCAATCTGCACAGGATCAAAGCCGAGTCTGTTCCATGCGCCCACCTGCGCATCCGTCGCACTGTTGCCCAGGGTGATGTTTGTAAACACACGGTTCAGACTTGTTCCGGCCTTTCCCTCATTAACGCCCATAGCCAGCATGGTGGCTGCCAGCGCAGAGGTCGTGTGCAGGTCAACGCCAGCTGTCTGGCCAACACCGCCGGACGTATTCACCACGCTTGCGATTTCCGCCGCCGTGGTAGCCATGTGTCCGCCCAGGTAGTTGATGGAATCTGCAATGTCGATAATCTGGTTATGGGTCTTATCAAAAGCGGTTTCCCACTTTGCCATATAATCGGCCGCAGACTTCGCATCAATATCCCACGCAGCAGCCAGCCGGGCCGTATCGTACAGGTAGCTTTTTTCGCCGGTCTGCTGGTTATCCAGAAAGATTTGCTCATAGCTCTTACCGGACTGTCCCAGCGATGCGGCGATCTGCGCCATCTCGTCCCGTTTGATTGGGACCTGCGTGGTCATCTTGAGGATTGCGTCCTCCATGGTGGCACGCTTTTCCGGGTCAATGCTGCCGTCATCGTTCATGATGCCGCCAACATACTTGACTGCATCTGCTGCCTGGGCTTGGTATTCCTCTGCCATAGAGGTTGTCTTTTTAATCATGACAGCGGATGCAGTTGTCAGCGTCGCCATGATTCCAAGCCCAGTCTTTCCGATTACACCCAGAGTGTTTGCTACTGTACTGCCCAGTGACTTTGTTCCCGTCAGTGCGTTCGCCAAATCACCGGTCAGCCCTTTCGTCTGCTTTATTGCAGTTACAAGGGACGGGTCCACCTTGCCCATGATGCGGATGCTAAGGTCTAGTGCTCCATTTCCCGCCATACGTCTGCCACCTCGTTACACAGATCTACCAGTTCCCGCCGGGGCAGGTGCAGTAGATCCGTCATGTTGGAATGCGTGGCAATGGATAGCTGGATAGCTGCTTTCCGAAGTCCTTTTGCCCCGCCTTTTACTCGAAAAAATCAGAGTTTACGGCATCGCGCAGCTTGACCGCCTCGCACAGCGGCAGGCCGGCAAAGAAGTCCACCGGGTAGCCGGTGCCCATGCTGGCGATAATGCAGCAGTACAGGTAGTTGCGATGCGTATTCACCGGTGCAAATCCGCCCGCAGCCATACGGTTTTCCGCCATGGATTCGCTCATAGTGTTCAGCTCGCCCACGCCGGACAGGTCGATGCCGTCAAAGGTCTTACCCTTCAGCTCAGCCTTTTCGCTGCCCTCGTAGGTGTAGGGCGCTGCAAACTTCAGGGTGTGAGATTCCAGCTGCTTTTTCACTTCATCGGCGTTCTCGCTGTTGTCCATCCCCTTGACAACTGCTGCCTGTACTTTCTTGATCTTGCCGCGGGGCATGAGCTTAAAGAACTCCACAGGCTTGCCGGTTGCCTTGACTGCCATCTCCTGTGCAAAAGAAGTGGTCATTTCCATCACGGACATGGCCGCCAGCTCGTTGCCGATGTTTTTCTGAATGTCGATCAAGTCCTGCACGGTCATCTTCTCCATGCCGGACAGATCCAGACTGTCGTACTCCTTGCCCTCAAACTTATAGGGCTTGTCGAACTTCACGATATTGTCCATTGCTGTTTCCTTTCCAAAAGACAATCAGCCGCCCCACGCCGGGACGGCTGACTTCTTCATGTATCGGGTTTAGATAAGAGCGTTGATCTCGGCACGCATATCCTCGCCATCAACATAGTAGCGACCCGCAAACTTGTCGATGTCGATAACGGTAGTACCGTCAACCTCCATCAGGTAACGGGTAACTTCCAGCGTGGTGGTGCTGCCCATGGTGTCAGCACGCTTCAGCTTGCCGGGGTCCAGCTCCTTGGGGCGACCACCCAGGACGACGCGCAGACCCTTGTAGGTATAGCCGCCGTTCTTGTTATCGTTCTGCATAGCAGCACGCAGGGTGATCTGGATGTTCTTGTTGGGGTTCATCATCTTGGTGGCGTAGCTGTACATGGTGTTCCAGTTCAGCGTTGCCTCCATGGATTCAAACTGACCGGGCACGGGAGAATCGACTTCGCCCGCAATGCCCATGCCGGACACAGAGGTGGTCTTGTTCTTGATTTTGGGCAGGGTGACTTCATCTGCCAGACCAATCAGCAGGTCATCTTCCGTATACGCATTGTAGTCATTGATGACCTGGGGAACCAGGTCACTGGAAATGTTCAGAGCCATAGGTCATTCCTCCTGCTTACAGAGACAGAGCCGAGGTCAGCGCGCCGGCCTCATACTCCATGGTGTTGTTGATCTGCTTAAAAGGCGGGAACGGCGTGCAGAACTGATAGAAGGAGTAGTGGCCTGCAACCAGTTCAGCAGTCGTGTTGCGGTCGGGGTCTGCCTTCATGCTGTAGCTGGCGCATACCTCGGTAGAGACATAGACACTACCCTTCATGTTCTCGCTGTCGATGATGGACTGAAGGCGCTTCTTGTTCATCGGCTTGTCCAGCTTGCTCATGTTATCCAGAACAAAGCTGGTCCAGGAGTGGTTGAAGAAGCGGCGGACGCAAAGGAAAGCGTCCTTCGGGTCAGTGTTTTTCGGGTAGCAGCAGGTCTCATTGCCCCACACAACAAAGTCGCCGGAGCGGATGAAGGTCGCCACGCCCTGCTCATTCAGCACATTGCCCTGCTCCTGATCCATCAGGACTTCGGTGCCATCTTCCAGGCAGGCGGAGGAAATGGGTACGCTGACATTGGACGGGCTGGCATTGGGTGTATCGTTGTACAGGCTGTCGTTGTAGACTGCCGCAGCAGCGGCCAGAGAGCTACCGCTGTAGATGGTGCTGCCGATCTTGCCGTACAGCCACAGGGCATATGCTTCACGAGAAGTTGCGCCCTGCTTGACCTTCTGGTTTGCCACATCGGTGTACTTGCGTGCACCGGAAGCAGAACTGTCGATGTCAACGAAGCACACAGCATCGAAAACGCCGTTGATCTTGCGGCACTTGGCCTGAAGTGCAGCACACACCATAGGATCCTTGGAGAAGCGGGGTGCCAGCAGAATGCCGGGAACCATGCCCAGCTTGGGGAACACCTGCCTTACCACTTCCAGACCGGTTTCTGCACCGGTGGCCGCATTCACGCCGCCCACGATGTCAGCAGCGGTAATCTTGGTCGGATCCAGAATGGAGCCGGAAACAGTCAGGGCCGTTGCCCCGTCGCCTTTGCCGCCGTTGACCAGGGCGATACTCACAGTACCATCATCATTGAAGCTGGCAGTATAGTCCTCGTCCGCCGTGAGCACGGTCTGTTCCTTCTTCACCACCAGCTTTTTCAGCAGGATGCCGGTCTCGTCGATCTCCGCGATGCCATCATTCACCTGCACGGTCTTGTTGGACAGTTCGGTGATATGCTTTGCATTTGCAGGATCCAGGACGTTGACCACGACGATGGGGGAAATGCCCATCACCTGGAAGCTGGCGCTCACAGCCTCGCACAGGGTATACTTTGCAAAATCGCTGGAATAGCCCACTGCGGCGGCAGCCTCTTTGAAGGTGTTCACCAGCAGCGGCGTGTTCACCGCTGCTTCCGGGTCATCCAGCATGTTAACGGGAGCCGTGCCCACAACGATCTGCAGGCCGGAGTTGACCGTTACCGGAGCGGTGACGCTGGTCGCCGCTTCGGTCTTATTAAAGCCATGCGAAATAGCCATCTGTCATATCCTCCTTACTTCATCAGGGCAGCAGCCTTGTTGCAGAGAATATTTTCTCTGGTGCCGTCCTGTTCCAGTTTCACCCGCATTTCAGCGAGCTTGTCCAGCGGAACAATCAGTGCTTTCAGGAGCGGCACCTGTTCCACTTTTTCTTTCAGCTTGTCGGGCAGGCCGTCCACGAAAACCGTGTACTGCGGTGCGATGCCCTTGATAGTCGGACCGCAGTATGCCACAGGAGCCTGCACCTGCACTGCGGTCTGTTCAGTCTGAGTTTCCTGAACTTCTACCGCTGCTTTTTTCTCAGTGCCCATATTAAATCAACGCCTCCACTTCTTCATTTTTCAGTGCGTTCGGGGTCTTGCAAATCAGGTTCACAATTCCCCAGTAGTAGTGATCCATGTCATCGTCTGAAAGCTCCCACTTTCTGGGATAGCCCACCTCAAACGCTCCACCGAAAACTGGCTTACGCTTGAAGTGCTGCATAATCGCTTCCTTGATGTTCACGGTTTCCACATACCCCTGCCGATCAATCCCACGGTCATAGCTGCAAATAACCAGCTGCATGAGAACCAGCTGCGGATCATGGTCATTGTTGACCTCACCGCTTGATTCGATGACGATGATGCAGGGGTACATGGCATCGTTTGTGTCAATGTCATCATCGTCGTCCGTCTGGGTCGGCAAAAACTGCTTATAGATCTTGAGGGGCTTTTCTCCTTCCTGTCCGGTAAACTTCATATCCCGGAACAGTTCTTCCAGCTCGTCCATCATGGCTTGCTGGCACATTTCGCTGGTATATCCGGTGATTTTCTCGGCCATATCAGATCACGCCCTTTCGCTTTGCATTGGCGATCAGCTGCCGGATGCGCCGTTCGGTGTTGTCCTGAAGCATCTGCTCCACGGTCGTTTCCTGCATTTCCCACACAGTGCGGTTCATCGCAGAGCCGGAAGGGCTGGACATCGTGACCAGCTTTTCGTTCGGCTTCCAGCGTTCTTTTCCGCTCTCGGTGTAGTCTTTGTCAGCAGGCACGCCCAACTGGCGCTGTACCATGCCGATGTGCTTCGACTTGAACTGAACCAGGAAGCCCTTGCTCTTTTCACTGGTTCCGCTCAGACCGATCATCGGGTTTCCTTTCAGAACGTGTGCCTGAAAAACAGGCGGCGCATTTCGGACAGACGGACCCATGAAGGGCTTTGTGGGGCTTGTTCTGAAATAGCCCAGGTCTGCCCGGAATGCGCCGGGGTCGTTCTTCATGATGGCAAGGATTGCCGTCGGGTGGCGGTTGGTCGCTCTCTGTCGCTGACGCAGATCTTCAATCATGCGTCTTCCAGCCGCATTGAGGTCGTAGCGATTTTTAACCTCGGTCATCATCAGCTTTCGCGTTTGTCTGGCCGTGGTGTTGACCGCCACCTTCAGTGCCGCCGGGGTTTTGTTCGACAGCACGCCAAGGGCGCGGGACACTTCTTCATCATTGACGGAAACCGTCATGGTGGAAGCGTCGTAGTCGGTATGGAAGTATGCCACCTTACCTCACCCCTTCCAGTTCCATCCTGTAAACTCCCGCCTTCAAGGAGCAGGACTTGATTTTGTAGTCCCGCTTCTTGTCCAGCGTTATTTGCTTACCATTCTTTGGCATCGGGCCGTAGTCCTTCTGTTTCACAAACAGCAACAGATCGGCCTTATACATTCCCTGATCAAAGGACTGCTTTGCTCCGCCCTCCCAGTGCGCCGCACGTTCATTCACGCCGGGGTGCTGGGTAATGCAAAGCATCTGTTTATCATCTATGTAGCGTTCTTCTGCAAACTCGCCCAAATTGAAGAATACAGCCTCCACGTCCCGTGCTACGCAGTCCTTGAATGTAGGAAGCGATTTAGGAGTATCGGGCTTTCCGTACTCCTGATTCACGTCCGGCATATCAGCAAACCTCTGCGACGAGCCACGAGTCTACCTTGTCGGGGATGGTCAGCGGGCGGGTCTGCAGTTCGAGGATCATGCGGTCCGGGCCGTGCGTGACATAGGTGCGCAGCAGACGGGAAGTCGTAGCAGTGATGGTGCGCTTGGTGTCGTCGATGTAGGAGGTCTGGGCATATGCACGCATAAAGTTGGGGTTGCTGGGCATCAGCGCGATCTTGTTGTCGTCGATCAGGCGCTTGGTGGTGGGGTTCTGAGGGTCGGTCCAGTTATCCAGATAAACTTCACCGTAGGTGTAAATATCCAGATTCGGCTTGTTCAGGTGGCCGATGTAGCGTGCGCCGTTGGCCAGATCCGAGGGTTTGATCAGGCCCATCTCCACGCGGCGGTTATCCAGCATCTCCTTCACGGTGCTGTCTGCGAGGAAAGCGCGCAGGGCGTTCTTGCCCATGATGATGTGATCGACATTCGCGAAGCCGTTGGTGAGCACCTGATCGACCCAATCTTCCAGATCGTCCAGAGGCTTCGCCGCCGACTTACCCCACTGCTTCGTGCCTTCCAGCTTCACTTTGTTGGTAAAGCCGAAGTCGATGACCTTGTTCACGCCATTGCCGACGATGGGGATCTGACCATCCATGATGGATCTGACGGCCATCCACTCTTCGCGGCGGGTCGCCGCATCGTTCAGGCGCTTGTAGTCCTCAGTCAACTGCTTCGCTGCGCGGTCCTCCGGGGTCAGACCAGAATACAGGTCCTCACCGGGCATACGCTCCAGCGCATCCTCCGCAGTGGTGACAGTCATGGGGTTGATCATGGGCGGAGTAAAGTTCTCCGTCTTGTAGCCTTCATCCCGAAGCACCTCACCGCCTACCAGCGGGTGAATGAATGCGGCCATCTGGCGGTCGCCCTTCACCACATCAATGTCAACGCTTTTGGTCGGGAACAGCTTGATATTGGTGAAGTACCGGTCCAGAAAGAACGTCCGCACCGGGGGTGCAGTACGAACTACCTCGGCGAGATACCGAGGCTCATAAATGCTTACTTCGTTTGCCATAAGTCGTTGTCCTCCTTCTGTTATTTCAGGAAAATTCCCAGATTGCGCAGAGGAACTTCGACGTCCTCTGCCGTCACGCCGGTGGGCAGCACCAGACCGTCGGTAAAGAACTCGCCGGTCAGGTAGATAGGCACCTCTTCGTTCTCTGCTGCGCTGTCAGCAGCGATACCGTACAGACCCGTGAGCGACAGCGGGTTGCTGCCGTCCACCTTTGCGATGGGCTTCACCTTGCCGCCGTCGATCAGAACAGGCGCACGAGCCTCAACCGCCGCGCTGGCCGTTTTAGTGGCCTTGGCGATGCCGATGACCGTACCGGCAATGAAGTATTCCGGCTTGGTGCTGAATGTCTTTCTTTCCAGATCCATCTTCACGTCCTCCTTACTTCACGCCGTTCGCCTTGCGGATCGCGTTCAGCAGGGCATTGCCCTTCGCATTCTCCGGCTCCGGGTTTGCGGGCGGCGGGTTGGTGATGCCGTTTGCGCCAGAGTTCTGGGCGCTTTTCTTCGCCTTGTCCAGATAATCCTGGCTCTGCTTCTGCTGCTTTGCTTTCATGTTGGCGATCATAGCCTTTGCAAAGGATGCCGAATCAACAGGCTTCGTAAACTTCGCCTCGTTGGCCTCGGCCTCTGCACCGGGCAAGGTCGCGTCCTCGATTTCCTGGATGCGGGTGCGCTCGGCGGTGATAGCTTCGTTCTCGATCTTGGCTACCAGATCCGGGCACGCCTTGCGGAGATCATCCACGGTCTTGATGTCCTTAATGTCCATGTCTGTTACCTCCCCATGGGTTTTGTTTTCCGGCTGTTCCGCCGGGCGTTTATTTTCAGGCTTGGGCGTGGTCTTATCCACTACCCGGCTCCTGACAAAGTTGGGTGCCTGATTGAACGGCGTGTTCATGCTGATGCTGTTGACGAACAGAATACCGTTGCGGTTTTCCACCACGGAATCCTCTGCGTCATCGTCCACCTCGTCCACAAAGCCTTTCTCCTTGGCTTCTGCGGGGGTCCACCAGCTGGTTTCATCCATCCACTTTGCACACTCTTCCTCGGTCTTGCCGGATTTCTTGGCATACAGAGTGATGATGTTGCTTCGGATGGCTTCCAGCGCCTTCAGGCAGTTGTTGAGGTCGTCTGCGGTCAGGTAGTCACAGATACCCATGCTGACCGGGTGGATCATGTAGCTGCCATCTGCCGCCGCTACCACCTTGTCTGCATGGCAGGCGACAATGGTGGCAGCGCTGGCGCACAGACCGTCAATGTGGGCGGTCACGGTAGCGGCATTACGTTCCAGCATATTGCCAATGGCCTGGGCTGCAAAAACGTCACCGCCGCCGCTGTTGATGTACACAGTGATCTCTTTCACATCGCCCAGGGCGGCAAGGTCATCCGCAAACCGTTTCGGGGTCGCGGCATCTTCCCACCAGCTGCGCTCGGAAATATCGCCGTAAAGCAGAAGTTCCGCTTTCTCGCCATCATCGGCAAGATTGCGGAACTGCCAGAACTTATCATTCTTTGTTTTCAGGGTTGCCTGCGGGTTGGGCTTGCTCATAAAGTCCTACCTCCTTCATTTTTTCCATTTCGCTCTTGCGCTGCCGCATATTGGCCCGCCAGCTGCCGCCGGTCATCTGGGCGGTTTCCTGTTCCGCCGTACTGATACCTTCTTTGATGCGAAGCTGGGCTGCCTCGATTTCTTTCTTGGCATCCAGATTGGTGCGGGCCGGGCCATTCCAGGTGCAACCCATGTAGGCTTTCGCCATCGCCGGATCATCAAAGAAGCCCGGTGCATTGATGCGTCCACGGGCTACCGCCTCGGCAAACCACTTCTCGTAGGCCGGCTGGCAGAAGTCCGCTGCAAAGCTGTCCCGCAGCACCCCGCAGGTGCGCCAGAATTCGTTCAGAGCGCCGCGGCTTGCGGAGTAGTTTGAACTAAATTTCTTGTAGAGCACCTCTCTGGGGATCTCCACACCGGTTGCTACCTGATCGGACATGGCCGACATGAACCCGTCAAAGGTTGTGGTCGGGTGCTTCGGGTCAAACACATCCGTACTTTCCCCCGGTGCAAGGTCAAATACGGCAGACGGTGCCAAGTCAATGCTCAATTCATCGGGCGGAGTGTTCTGATCCCCCGCTTTTTCTTTCGGTTCCTCGCCAAACGGCGCCTGGTTGGTCGGATTGTCGTGCTTAACAAACAGCGTGATGGAAGATGCCACAATGGCCGCCGCCAGTTCGGCTTCCGTGTATCTGCCCATCTGCTTCAGCGTAGGAAGCACCGGAGCCAGCAAGGGCACGCCGCGCCGCTGTCCGGCACGTTCTCTCTGGGTAACGCACAGGATGTTCGGTTCTCCCGTTTCCGGGTCGCGGGCTTCCACCCGCGTCCAGGTCAGGGGCACCGTGCTGTCGTAGGCCAGCGGATGCCGGCTTGCTACCCAGTAAGCCACTACGGCACCATCCTTGTCCGTTTCCGCGCCCTGCACGATCTGGTACACGCTATGTCCATCCACTTTGCAGGGGTACATCCTGTCCATGCGGTCAGGGCTGCAAATCAGATCCGCTTCGATCAGGCGCAGCCGCAGGGCATACGGCCAGTGCGGATGCTCGCTGAACTGAACAGCGGCGAACACATCACCATTCATCAGGAAGCTGGTAAATGCCAGCGTTTGCAGCCGCCAGAAGTTGTCCATGCCGGAAGCATCACAAAGGGTGCTGTCTGCCCAAAGTTCAAACTCGCGGGAGATCTGGGCCTGCAGCTGGTCGGCCTGTTCCTCGGTCAGATGCAGATAGTCCGCATCCACCTGGGGCGTGGGCACCAGGCCGCTGCCCACCACATTGGTGCGCAGGGTCTTGATGGCACCGGTAGCCAGCGGGATGCCCATGTAAGCATCCCGGCTCCGCTTGCGCAGGGTTTCGATATTATCTTCGATGTCCTCTTTTGCGCTGCCACCGCCAACGTGCCAGCTGCGCATGGCGCGGGAAATGCGGCTTGCGCCGTAGTTTCCGTAGCCGGTGCCGTTGTTCATGACGGACAGCGCAGAACGTGCTACGGCGCGGCGGTAGGCCATGCCGGGCGAAAAAGCCTCGATGGCCTTATCCAGAATGTTTGCCATGTTGCCCACCGTCCTTTACACGTCATGCGGGGAGAAGTGATAGATCCGGTTTCTGCCCCGGCCCCGCTCTTCCGCTTCGGCAGCGGCCACCTTGTTTTCCCAGAAGATGATGCTCTCCCGGATCTGTTTCAGGCTGGCGCGGGTCAACATCATCTGCTCGATCTGGTAACTCTGCCCGGTCGATACAGCGGCCTCCGCTTCCAGCCACATATCAAGGTGCCGCCGTGCGGTTTCTTTTGAGATAATCGGCATTGATTAGATACCTCCCGATCTTCTTCTGCGGTACTGGCGTGGTGCAGTCTGGCGCGGTGCTTCCTCGCCGGGGATTTCCAGTCCGGGGGGATTGCTGATTTCCAGCGCAGCCGTGGCGTAGTTCCGCACGTCAAATGCTTCATTACGTTTCTGTGCCGGGTCTTTCAGTTCCCACCGCTCCACTTTTCTGCCAGACTTCCAGCGCGTGACCTTGTGTTCCGCAGTAAGCATCTTGAAATAGTTTTCGTTGTAGCCTGCGTCCTCTGCCGCCGGGAAGTGGCAGTAGTTCGGGCCTTTGATAAGCACTTTCAGCCGGGCAAGGACGTGGTTCTTGCCGGTGTCAACGCCCAGGGTGAACAGTTCGCCCTTGACGCGGTTGTTCTGAGTGGGGTTGCGCAGGTAGGGTACGTCCATGCCGCCGCGGCCTTTGATGGCCCAGATATGCCGTTCCTCCCGTTCTTTGCAAAACCGGATGACCTGATCCGGGAAGTGGCCGCCACTGTCCATGCAGACAGACCGCAGGGACAGTTCCGTGCCGTCTTTCTTTTTCCATGTACGGGAAAGGAACTCGTCCAAGTCTGCCCATACCTGACCGCGTTTCAGGTCGCCGTAGATGCGTTGGTACCGGATGCCCCAGCTTTCTCTGCCGATGCCCCAGCCCACCACTTCGGCCTCGAAGCGGTTATCCTGGGTATCGACACCAGCCGTCAGGTACACTACGCCGTCCGGGACTTCGGCCTCGTAGAACTCGCGGCGGTCCAGCAGGTTGTTTGCCTCCACCGCTTCGCCCGGTTCTTCCCACGGCAAGCCCAGGTCGGTGTTCACAAAGACCTGCATCTTCTCGTAATCGCCGCGCTGTGCATCCAGGTCAGCGGCAATAAAGTCCTCCACGATCTTGTCCCACCCGCAGAGGGTCGAGCCTATCTTGTTCATGTGGAAGCCCCGCACCGCCCGTTCCGGGTGCTCTGCGTGCCACTTGCCTTTCAGGCTGTTCTTCTTCCAGCGGTATTCGTTGTCAAGGCAGCCGCACTCGGCGCAGCGGTATTGCACGCCGCCTTCCGGCCACTTGTCTTTATCGAATACCATGTTGTCCCAAACAAAGGGCTGATAAAAGCCGCAGTTCGGGCAAGGCACCGTCCATTCCTCTTGGGTGGATGCGTTGAACTCGTCCAAAATGCGGCTGTTGTTTTTGTCGGTGGGGGTCGATACCAGCACCGTCTTGTAATCCCAGTAGGTCGTTTGACGCTGCTCGGCCAGCATGACCGGGTCGCCTTCTTTGCCGGCGCTGGCTTTGTAAGCGTCCACCTCGTCCGCCAGCAGCACCTTGATGGGGCGGCCGCGCAGATCGGTCGGGGCGTTTGCGCCAACGATGGTCAGCTGACCACCGGCGAAGTTCTTTTTCATGATCGTGTTGCCGGAGTAGCGGCTCTTGTTATCCACAAGGCCCCGAAGCACCGGAGTGTCCCGGATCATGGTAGCCAGACGGTCTTTGCTGAAGCTCTCGCCCAGGTTCACTGTAGGCTGCACGATCATGATAGGGGCCGGGTAGTAGCTCATGTAGTACCCGATGGTATTCAGGATCAGGCCGTCGGTCTTGCCGGACTGGGCGCACATCATGGCTACCACCTTGCGGATATGGACATCCCCGATGGCATCCATGATCTCCCGCTGGAAGGGTGCATTGTCCGTATTCCAGCGGCCTTGTGCTGCGGATGCTTCTGCCGACAAGCGGCGGTAGTTATCTGCCCACTGACTAAGGGTCAGGTTCGGAGGCGGCTTCAGCGCACCCAGCGCCCGGCTGAACATCTGTGCAGTCTGCGGTTCCAGGTGGATCATTGCCATTGTTGCCGCCGCCTTTCATGACACAGCTGCCGAACGGGCAGAACTGCTGGATCTCATTCAGCCGGGTGCCCCAGACACAGCCCCGGCATTTATTCTTCCTGCTCATCTTCGGGTTCCTCCCCCGCTGGTGCTGCCAGCGCAATTTCGGGGTCACTCAATTCCACAAGTGCTTCCTGCACTGCTTTTTGCAGAATGTCGTGGGCTTCCGCCGGGTCGGTCAGCTGGGCCATAGTATTTGCATACTTTGTCGGGATGGTTTCCAGCCGGTTCTTGAAATTTGCAAAGATGGTTTTCAGGGCGCGTTCCACGTCCTCGGTGCGGTGCAGGTCGCCTTGGGCTTCCTCCATCCGCATTTTCTCGATCTTGCCGCGGGTCTCCTCCCGCTCGGCACGGGCAGCAACAAGGCGGGCTTGGTCGTCTTTGTTGCCGATCTTGAAGTTCAGGTATTGCCGGACGCAGACTTTCATGTCAAAGACACCGGGCCGGACTTCGGACAACACGCCCTGATCCCGCAGGTTCCGCACCTGACGGTCGGTGATTCCCAGCCATTCACCGACAGCCTTACTCGTGTACAGCATCTTTGTCACCGTCCCCCGGCTCTCCGATCTCGCCGGTTGCCCGGATGCGCAGCAGTTCAAGCCTCTGCTGCTCGGTTTCCAGGTGCAGCTTGTCCATTTCGTTTTTCTGCATCTGGGCCGCCGCAGACAGGATGCGGCCATGAATTTTGTTCAAGGCTTCCTGCAACTGCAAGATGCGCTGTGCCGGGGTCTCCTTCTGATACATACCGATCTGCTGGTTTGCGCCGTCCCGCTTCCGCTTGCCGCGACCGCCGGGCACTCGCATATCCATGACGCTGGATGTAATCATCTGGTTGGACGGTAAAGCCTGATACTCTTTGATCTTGTCCAGAATGTACTTTTCCCGGAGCAGCAGCACGCCAATCTCGTGGGAAGTTAGCTCGGTGCTGTTCCGGGGCGCATTCTCTACGATCTGTTTTTCTTCCGGGGTGAGCTTGTCAAAAAAGATAGTCGCATAGGCTCCATCTTTCATTGCATTCTCATTTCCCACCGGGGCACCACCGCCGGAGTTTCCCGCGGCATTTTTGTTTCCCGGCTGCCCGCCGGGCTTCCGGGAAGCGGGCGGGTCCCACCCATCCTTTGCCTTCCAGCGGCGGACCGTATCATATTTAAGATGGAGATCGTCCGCCAGCTGCCGGAGATTCACTTCTCCATCCTTCTCCATCCGGGCAATGTACTCAGCGCGGGCGGCATCGCGCTCATCGCTTCGCCTTGCCATTTGGTTTTCCTCCAATAAAAAATGCCCCGTCTGGCAAATCATCCAGGCAGAGCATTCAGTTTCACCGCCGGTCCTGCGGCATTCTTGGGAACCGTCTACACTTTGTAGTCGGTTGGATATGGTAAAGGCCCCTCGGTTCGCCGCCGTGGGGCCTCTCTCCATAATTCCACTGTACTAAGTATAGCACCAAAACCGTCTTATAACGTCTTATCTTTTGCCGGTTTGGGCTTTCAAATGTAAACACTTTATGACATAGCCACCATTTTGCCAGCCCCGGCAAGATGGTCAATCCCGATTTTGTTGACCTCAACAAGATCGCACCGGGATGTTTTGTCGGCACCGGCAAAACATGAGTTGCTTACAAATTGTAAGCCACCACCATTTTGTTGGCATCACCAATATGGTGCCCACCATCCCGGTGACGTTACCGCCATGTTTGCCACGGAACAACAATTTTTTTGACCCGTACCCCCTTTTTCAGGGGTCAAAACGCGGAAGCCCTTCAAAAAATTTGGAACCTAGAAAATTTTTGGGGCTTTCGAACCCGCACCGCGCCCGCCGGCGGGGGGCAGTACCTTTCCGGCGGCGGGGCCGGACGGGGCGACGGCAGGCCGGGCCGGTGCCGGGCCGTCGGTTGGCGGTGCCCAGGGCAGCGGAAGGGCGGCAGAGCGGAGAAGGAAGGGGGCAGGGGGTTAGATAAGGCGGCTATAGCCTAGCTATTGGCTATACTGCAAAGGCCATATGCCGGTCAGGTAAAGAATCTGACCCCTCCGGCGGCGGGCTGCGGTGGGTGGTTTTTGGCTGTTGGCGGGGTGATCTGCTGCGGCAGGTGGGCGGCAGGGCTGGCGGGGTGCGGTGTCGGTAGGTGCTGGCGGTGGGCTGCTGGCTGCTGTGAGGTCTGGCAGGGTGTGCAGGCTGTGCAGCTTGTGGGCTGCGGGGTCATCGGTGCGGCGCTGGCGGTGCTGTTGGTGTCGGTCTGCTTCTGGCTGGCGGTGCGGGTGGGAAACCGAGCGCGGGGAAGCTACATGTACCCGCGGGGTGATCTGCTGCGGCGGCGGGGTGCCGGCGGGGTCATCGACCGGGCCGGGCCGTCGCTGATCCGCACCGATCCGGCAGGCGATCCGGTGCAGCGGGCAGGCAGCAGGGCCAGCGGCGGGAAGATGGGCAAAAGAAAAAGGCCAGGGCAGACGGCGCGGCGTGCGCTGCTGCTCTGGCCTTTGGTCTGCACTGGCGGCAATGGTTCCGGCGGGGTGCGTCCCGGTGCCGGTGGTGTGGCTGATCTGCTGGCGGTGCCGGTGGGCATGGTCAGCGCTGGCACCGTTCCCGCTGTCGGCGTTCCAGCGTCACGGCTGGCGCTGGCGGTGCTCCATCCGGGCCGGTTTTGGACGTTTGCCGGAGGGGTCAGATTCTCCACTTTACCGGGTAGTGCTCTAGGTGTAGGGCTAGAACTTAGTGAGTTATAGCCTCCCCAGTAACCCCCTATAGTCCCCCTTCTTCCCCGGATTCCGCCGGGTCAATCTCTAGCGGCCGCCCTTCCCGCTCCATTCTTGCATATACCGCCGCCAAAATATACCCTTGCAGGCTTTCCCCGTTTTCTTTTGCCGCGGCGCGGATTGCTGCGCCTTTTGCTTTTATGGGCCAAACGGTTATGCGGTCGCATTTTGCGTTGTATTTGTCGTTATTTCGTCTTTTTGTTTCCGAAACTGGCATATTATTACCCCTTGCTTATTTTTATAAATATAATATAGCACAGTTCCGCCGACACCGCAACGTGCAATTTTCACAGCACCGCACCGTGTTTTTTGTGCAGACCGCCGAAAACACCGCAACGTGCTTGACAGACGACACGTTGCGGTGCTACAATGCAGCCACAGCGAACGACACCGCAACGTGTCAAGCTGGTAACATAGCCGCCCCGGTCTGGGGCAGGAAGTGAGGTGAACAGCATGAGCATTGAATTTTTCAAACTCCCCGCCGCTTTGAAAAAAGCGATCTGGGCCGCCTACCTGGCAGAGTGGAAAAAGAAGCAGGCAGCAAAAAAGCCCGCCACCCACTAAAGCAGGTGACAGGCTTGCAAGATGAATTTTCCACAACGCATCTTGTAAGCCAGTTTACCACCGAAAGGCGGTAAAGTCAAGCGGATGCCCTGGCAGGGTCGCACCGCTCAAACAAAGCGGCCCCGCCCCACTACCCCGGCAGCCCGCCGGGGCAAACCTGAAAAGCAAAGGAGCAAAGAACATGAAACTTGCAAAGAAGATCACCACCGCCGCCGCACTGGCGGCCGCACTGCTGGCAGGCACCGCACCGAAGGCCGCGGCACAATGCCCCTACACCGTCGGCCCCCTGGGCCGCTACATCGCCCCGGCCATTGTGCAGGGCATGACCGCCACCGATGACGGCGCGGTTGAAGTCTGGTGCACCGACGCGCTGGACGGTGACGACTGGTTTTTTACCGCCGATGCAAAAACCGATCTGCGGATTTATGACCGGGTACAGCTGGTAGTTGATGCCAACGGTACCCCGGACAATTTCGCAGATGACAGAGTGGTTGACGCTCTGTTTTGCCACGACTGCACCGAAGATTGAAAGGAGCCTGCACCATGATGACACTTGAACAGATCCGCGAACGGAACCGCAAGGAGAACGCCGCAGCCCGCCGCCTTCAGGCCGCCGGGTATCGGCTGGAAGGGTGGGACCCCCGCACCGGGCAGCGGATCGCCGCCCAGATCACCGGCGAGAACACCAACGACGAACGCCGCACGTTCTACGCCTTCCCCACCTGGCAGGATGCCGCCGCCGCTCTTTTGGGCTGAACGCCCCGGACACCTTAGCAGGGCCGCACCGCAAAGCGACCCCGCCCCACTACCCCGGCAGCCGCCGGGAGATCACCGAACATCAACCCACGGACAAAGGAGCAACACCCCATGAAGAAACTGACCGTGTACAACGTGTATCTGGACGACGGGAAAAGCGTTTTCCGCGTGACCGTTCCCGCCGCCAGCAAGAAAGAGGCCGCCGACTATGTGCAGGGCAACGGCGACGTTGTAGCCATCAACCCCGCACCGGTGCAGGGGATCGACCTGCACCGCCTGGCCTACGACCTCAAATCTTGCCAGTGGAGCCAGACAGATGTTGACATCATCACCCGCACGCTTGCAGCCTGCGGCCTGGATTGCTGAAAGGAGCGTACAACATGACAGCACTTGACAAGAAGATCAACCAGCTGGCAGCCCGCCACCGCTGGAACGTCACCCCGGTGCACGATCGTTTCATTCCCTGCTATTCCATCGTTCCCATGGATCGGCAGGAGCGTGACCGGATCAAAGCCACGCTTGACCGCTGCAAGGGCTTGAAGGTCAAGGTTGAGCAGGTGTTCAGCCCGTATGCCTGGACCTGCACCATCTACGTTTTCGACCTGGCCGAATGGAACGCGCAGCAGGAGCGCAGCCGCCTTGAATGGGCCATTGTCAACGCCTACTCTGAAGCGTACCACTTCAACGGCCACGACAGCGCCGGCGCAAAGCTGGCAGCACAGCACAAGGCCGCAGAGATCGGAGCGCTGGACCTGTTCCGCCAGATGTACGCCGCATGAACCACCGCCGGACACTCTAGCAGGGTTGCACCGCAAAGCAGCCCCGCCCCACTACCCCGGCAGCCGCCGGGAGATCATCCCGAACATCAACCACAACGAACAAAGGAGAACGAACCATGAAAGGCATGACCAACAACCAGATCATCATGAACGAAGCCGCGAAGCTGGACCCCGCCACCCTGCACGCCATCGCCACCGCGCACCACACCCCGGAGCAGATCGCCGCAATGGCTGCAAACGCAGTCACCACCGACGAGAACGGCGACGAACAGCCCGCCACCATCACGGACGTTGAAATCATCCTTGCAGCGGCAGAGCTGCACACCTTCGACCATTGGAAGAAGGAAGGCAAGAGTGTCAAGAAGGGCGAAACGCATTTGATTGAGTGCTACTTGTGGAAGTACACCACCCGCCCCAGCAAAGCCCAGCGGGAAGCCGCTGAAGCCGAAGGCAAGGAAGCCGCCCCGGCTCCCCACTTCTACCCCACGAAATCGCACCTGTTCAGCTGCTTGCAGGTACACGACGCAAAGCAGGCCCCCGCCGGCCGCTTCGGATCCGTTGCCGCCATCATGGAGTATAACAAAAAGCTGGCCGCAGAACGCAAGGCCGCAAAGGCAGCAGCACAGCAGGCCGCCAGCGCCCCGGCCCCCATCATCACCGAAGAACACCACGAATTGCCGGAGCTGGTGCACGTCGATCTGCTTCCCACGAAGAAGGCCGCAAAGAAGGCCAACAAGCCCACCACGCCGAAAGCCGCAAAGAAACCCACCACCACGAAAAAGGCCGCGCAGGCCAGCGCACAGCCCGCCCCGGATGCACTCCGCAAGGCAGAGCGGGAAGCAAAGGCCGCTTTCCTGGCCGTCCCCGAAACCGACCGCAAGGGTCAGGCCGCCGCACTGGATGCCTGGCGCAAGACCCGGAAGGCCGTAGAGGATGCAAAGCAGGCCCCCGCCGCCGTGGCTGTGCCGGATGAAGCGCCCGTGAAACAGCTGGACTTTGAAAGCATCGCCGCCGGGCTGCTGGCATGACCCACCACCACGAAACCGGATATTTTGGCAGGGCTGCACCGGGCAAAGCAACCCCGCCCCACTACCCCGGCAGCGCACCGGGCACGAAAAAAGAACGAAAACGAAAAGGAGTTTTTGCAATATGAAAAGAGCAACCAGCACCCCCGCCGGGCTGAACGTGAAGAAGATCACCGCCTATCTGAAAGGGCAGGCAAAGAACCGCAACGCCGTTCGGATCACCTGCCAGGGCGGCAGCGTGTACATCATCACCGGCTATGCAGCGTTCAAGCTGCCCGCCGTCCTTTACCGGGATGTTATCCAGCCCGTGACAATGCAGGACGCACCCGCCGATGGCGTGACCATCGTTTCCAGTGATGCCGGGTTTGTGGTCAACGATCCGCACCAGCTGACCGCCGCGCAGATGTTCCAGAAGTTCAGCGCCTGCAAAGAAGAAGTCAAACGCACTTCGATCTTGCAGGAAGTCGAAGCAAAGGGCAAGGTCTGGGGCACGTTCCGAATGTTCCGCAACGGATCCCGGCCCATCATGATAAATTCGGAGTATGACGCTTTTGTGGATCATCACGAATTTGTTTACCACGCCAGCAACAGCCCGTTTGCGCCCATCCTGGCAACGGATACCGTGGACCAGAAGAAAGCCGCCGTTGCCGTGCTCATTGCCCCGATGAAAGCGAACGATGAAATACAGCAGGTTTGCAACCGCCTGTTTGCATGACACGAAAGGAGAACGAAATCATGAAGAAGTTTGACAACATCTTTGAACAGGCCCGCGAGATCATCCGCCAGCAGTGGACACTGCAAGACCTGCGCCGGGAAGCCCAGTGCACCGGCAGGCCCGAAGAGGTGCAGCGGCAGATCACCGCCGCCCGGCTCCGCCTCATCTGTGCCCGCCGCGGCTACCAGCTCAACGCCTGACACGAAACCGGATGCCCTGGCAGGGCCGCACCGGACAAAGCGGCCCCGCCCCACCGCCCAGCATTCCGCCGGGCATATCACGAAACACGAAAAGAGGTTTACACCATGACCACCCCAAACGATGCCCTGGACTTCTACCCCACGCCGGACAGCCTGGCCTTTGATATGGTTTTCTCCCTGCGGGAAGTAAAATCCGGGTTCACCACCTACCCGCGCCCCATCCTTGAACCGTCCGCCGGTGATGGAGCGCTTGCGCGTCAGATCCACTCTCTGGTGTTCGACGTCCACCACGACCACAAGACCGGCGAGGTTGACCGCTACGACAAGGGAAAGGCGCAAAGCGCAGAGCTTGACTGCATCGAGCTTTCCAGCGACTTCCGCGCAAAGCTGAAGAAAGACGGTTTCCGGGTGGTGCATGATAACTTTCTGACCTTCCGCCCCACCACAAAATACGCCGCAATCGTCATGAATCCACCTTTTTCCGCTGGTGCCGCGCACCTGCTCAAAGCGCTGGACGTCATGCAGGACGGCGGCAAGGTGCGGTGCCTGCTGAACGCCGAAACCCTGCGCAACCCCTGCACCAACGAACGGAAAGAGCTGGCCGCAAAGCTGGAACAGCTGCACGCCACGGTGAAATATATCCCGGATGCCTTCAAGAATGCCCGCCGGGCTGCCCGTGTTGAGGTGGCGCTTGTGTCGGTGGACATTCCCCAGCGTGAACCGGTAAGCCGGATCCGGCTTGAACTCCAACACGAAACCACGGAACGCCTGAAGGACAACCCGGAGTTTGCCGCCCTGGTATCTTCGGATCCCATCACGGCAGCTATTGAACGGTATAACGCCGCGGCGGAAGGCGTGCGCCGGATCTATGCGGAATACGACGGGATCAAGTCCCTGTTCTCCTCTGCCGGCGCTGGTAAGAAAGAAAACCCCGTGATGGCTTTCACTAAATCTTATAACGACGCTATCCGGGAACTGCGCGGGATGTACTGGAAACAGCTGTTTGAAATGCCGCAGCTGTTCGACGCGATGACCTACGAAATGCAGCAGGATTATCAGAAGCGAATCAAAGAGCTTGAAGGCTACGACTTCAGCGCGTACAACATTCTGACCGTCCGGGAAGAAATTTCACGAAATCTTCTTTCCAGCATCGACCACGAAATTATAAAGCTGTTCGACGACTGGACAAACCTGCACTATAACGCAGAGTATTCCAAGAACGTGCATTACTATAACGGCTGGTGCACGAACTCCGCCTATAAGATCAACCGCAAGGTGATTTTCCACTGCAACGCCTTTGATACATACGATGGCCGTTTCTATCCCCGCTGGAATGTCAACGAAAAGATGGCCCAGATCGAGCGGGTGCTGCACTTCCTGGACACGAACGGCAAGCCCTACAACGGGGACGAACTCCGCGCCGCCCTGGATGCCGCCGAAAAGAGCGGCCAGACCCAGAAGATCCAGATGCACTATTTCACCGCCACGTTTTACAAGAAAGGCACCTGCCACATTGAGTTTACGAACACGGACGTTTTGAAGTCCTTCAACCTCTACGCCGGGCAGCGCAAAGGCTGGCTGCCGCCCACCTACGGCAAAAAGAGCTATCACGACATGGCCGCCGCAGATCGGAAAGTGGTGGACAGCTTCGAGGGTGAAGCAAGCTATACCGACACCCTCACCCGGCACCTTATCCCCACACAGAGCACGTTCTTACAGCTGAACGCTTAACACGAAACCGGATGCCCTGGCAGGGACCGCACCGGACACAAAGCGGCCCCGCCCCATCTTCCCGACATTTACGCCGGGAGCATCACAAAACGGAAAGGAGGTGTTTTCATGGTTCGATGTTGGATATACTCTGCCGGGCCGGATCAATGCCAATGCTACAACGTGGATGACGAAAACTTGGCCGATCTGGCAGCACAGGCGCAATTCCTAGAGGACTTCCGTGCCCAGCGTGCAGCAAACCCGGCTTTATACCGGCAGCTGCTTAATATGCTGGTGCCCGCCGCCGATGCCCTGCCCATGCGCAATTATACCGGCCTGCCGTTCTGACAGCCAGCCCCGGCAGCCCGCCGGGGTTATTCTTGCATCCCGTCACGAAATCTTGTTCTAATTTATTGCTTTTATTTGCGTTTTGCTCTATCATGACAGTAACGAAACACGAAAAGGAGGTTTCCCGTTATGACTATGATTCCCGCCTTCGGCCCCTGGACAGAGCATCCCGCAGACGCTGACGAAGAAAAGCGCCTTGCCAGCGCCCAGCAGAGCAAAACCAGCCCGCTTTCCGTGGACAAGGAACACGAAATCGGTGTTTTCTATGGATCCGGCAAAGAGCCGTACCAGACCAGCCTTGCAAGCTGTACCTGCAACGATTTTGTGAAGCGCAAAAAGCCCTGCAAGCACATTTTCCGGCTGGCTATGGAGCTTGGTATCATCAGCGCAGACTACAAGACCGGCCGCAGCACCGGCGAACGAAACGAAGCACAGATCAGCTTTGCGGACAGCGTTGCCCTGGTGGAGCAGCTTTCCGACGCGGCACAGAACGTAATCAAAGATATGCTGTATTACACCAGTGAGCGCATCGACGACCGCCAGAAACCCGTGACCTGTCACGAACTGGATCTCGTGCCGGAGCTGCGCACGTCGCCCCTGCTGCACGAAAATCCGTACCCGCTGGCTGAGGTTTTGAACACCCTGCCCAAACCGCTGGTTGTACAGATTTTGAATGCAGTCCACCGGGACGACAAGCCGAAACGAAATGCTGCAAAGGCTGTAATCGTGGAATGGCTGGCGCAGAACGTGCCTATGCTGGCAACGGAACTGCCGCCGTGCGCTTCCTTCTCCTTTGTTGAGGTGTTCGACAAGGCCCAGAGGGACGTTTACAAGTACCTGCACCGCAAGTATGACATGGAAACGGACTGGTATTCCGGTGTTCAATATCCCGCCGGGTCCGGCCTGTTGAACGAAAACGAACTCGTTTTCTATTTCCCGGATGACCGGATCACTGCGGCGCTCACGAAATACGGCTGCAACCGCTGCCTGCACGGGTACATTCCCACGAAATCGAAATAGAAAGTTTTGTGTCCAAAATATCATATCTTGTTTGCAGATTATGATTTTTCGTACACGAAATTCACTTTTTTGTGAATGAATTGGACTTTTCCGTGCTCAAAACTTCAACTCATTCACGAAAACCGCACGAAATGGAGCATTTTCATGGACGAAGCTGAATTTTTTGCCCCTTGGCGCATTCTTGGGGTGTTTGGTGATGGATCACGACTTACGTTTGACGGCCTGACCGAAAATCAGGCATATGACCGCATGGCGGAAGCTGCCGCCGACCACGATGATTTGTGTTACTGGCTGCGTGTCACAGACCAGAACTACGAGGACGGCCAGTATTACAAGCTGCTCAACCATCCCAAACCGCCCTGCGTGAACGTCGTTGACTTCACCGGTTACGATGGACCGCTCGACAAAAACGGCTTTCCGGTCGGCCTGATGGACGAAATCGCCCAGAACGCCAAAGAGGAAGGCCGGAACCCGAACGAACCGCAGATCATCTTCAAGCGCAATGCGCCGCCGGATAACCAGCACCTGCACGAAAAGTAAATCTCAAAAGCAAACAGCCCGCCGGGTCGATGACCTGACGGGCTTATAATGTTGAAAGGATTCTGTTATGCAAGATTACATAGAGATGCCAAGCGTTGTAACCCCCTTCAAAGTTGGAGGCTTCACGCTTTATGTTTATGCCTACCGCCGACTTTCGCCGCGCGAGGGCGCAGAAATGGTTCGTCAGTACCTCATGCAGAAGAAATTGCGAAAGCTCCCAAAATCAGGCTCTGGCAAACTTATAACCGTGATTGGTTTTGACGAAACGAACGTATAATTCTTTCGCAAAACCACTCCGCATCTGCTTCTGAACGCAGTACAATGCAGCCTTTGCTTCCGGGCCATACCTCAACTCCGCCATCCTCGCGGCTGCTTATGGTCCACAAAATTTTGTTTTCCATCTCCCGGTATTCCGTCTGGGGATTTTTCATTATTTTCTCGACTTTTTCATCGCTGATTTCATACTCTGCGCCGATTTCCGGCAAGTTTTCATCGGTCAGTTCAATTTTGATTCCCATTTTTCAAGACCTCCGTAATCCTCAGCACATCTTTTGCGAAACGCAGCGTTTTCGCAAGATCTTCTGCGTTCTTGAAACGGACTACGTTTCCTGCGTTTGAAATCAGTTCAGCGCCACCATCCGGTGCCATCCTCACGAACCGGCACAGTTCGCCCTCTTCCCGTGCGGCCTGCCGCTCTTTGGTTTCTTCGATAAAGCAGGTTTTGAGCGCGTTCTCTGCGTCACAGTATACGCTCCTGTCACTCCGCACCATCCTATACATCCTTCCGGGCAACACCCGAACCTTGTTTTTATGCTTCTTTTCCATAACTTTGTCCTCCTTTGCACGAAACCCGGTAGGCCAACTGCCCGCCGGGTTATTTCTATGCCTGTTTTCAGATTTTCGGGGTAGTCGTGTTTGTTTTTCTGCGACCATCGGACACGATTTTGCGGAAGCTCCTGCGCACGAAGTTCCGCAGGCCGACTTGCCTATAAGAGAATGTCACCCTCTGCCCAAGCATCCGCCCGGCGTTGTCCCTCGCGCGTGTTTAACGCACGCGATAATAAAGCGGGGCACTCCGGGAGCCGTTCCAGGTTCCTTCCCAGCTGTGCAAGAGCGACATTTCGCAGGTACTTCAAGTGCTGCACACTGTATGGAACTTTCTGCTGTACTTCGTGCCATTTTTTGTGGCTGATGTAGAACTCCGTTAAAATCAGATTGTGGCCACTGTCCAGCCGGTTCATTTGTCCCCGGATGATGTTCTGATCTTCCAGCAACACAGCCCGCTGCCGTTCCAGCTGACGCAGTTGGTCTCCAATGCCCAGTTCATCCATCCGGCAGGCCATCGCCGCCGTGCTGTCCCCAGGTGTTCCGCCGCGGGGCATTCCATCGGTGCCCATGCCCCGCATAGGGTCCACTTCATCGCTCAGTGCGGTACACTGACGGCGGATGATCTCTATCCGCTGCGGGATGTCCGCATAATATTTCAAGATTGCCTCCGCCTCGTGTACCTTCACTGCTCAGTCCTCCCAAAAATCAAAAATCTTTCTTGAAAAGAGGTTCTCCGAAAATGGGTTCTTCGCCCTTGACGCGCTCCACCATGGCACCCACGCCGTAAATGTCCTCAATGACCCGGCGCAGACGATCATAGGCAAATTCTTCACCGCCGTCGTCTGCCCAGCCAAGGAACTGCTGGTAATTTTTCTTGATTTCTTCCTTCACGGCCTCGATCTGTTCAGGGGTATATTCCATTTCTTCCAGCGATTCCGCAAAGAAACGAACGACCATCTTTGCCGCGTCCCGACGTTCGGCCAGAACACGCAGCTTTTTTTCAGAGCCTACCAGATTGCCCGCCGGGAGCCAAAATTCCTCCGGCATCAGGTGGGCGGTGCGTTCTTCCAGCCTCTTTTTTGCCGCCGGTGCACCATACTTGTCATGATCCAAGATATACCGGGATGCAGCATTGTTCATTTTCAGGGTCAGGAGCGTAGATTCTTTCTCGCCCCAGTCCAAGAGATCATGTGCCGCGGCAACTGCGCAGTACGAAACGACCTGCCCGATTGCCTCACGGTTCAGCGTCGTGCGGTGCTTCGACTTGCCGATGTTGATTTGCTGATTCACTGCATTCTGGATGCTCTGCCGGTAGAACGCCGGCATCCTTGCCCTGCTTTTTCCCATGATGAATCCTTTCCCGCCTGTTCGGCCAGGCGCTTCCACTTTCTGATTTCTTCCGCCGTATCTGGCGTGATATGCTCAATAAACCGCCAGTGCCGCGGTTCCGCCACAAGGTCAATGAACATACGGCGGCGGTGGATGTAATCGCGCTGCTGCCGCCGGGTGAATTTGCTTTTCACCTCCACCACCTCAACCGTACCGTCTGCATAGGTCAACACGAAATCCGGGGTATAGTGCGCCGCCGGGAGCTTCACATTGCCGTATTCTTTTTCCGGCAGCATGGTAAACCTACGGTGCAGCTCCACCTTCACGACCTCGCCACTCTGGACTTTGGGCAGAACAGTTCCCATGTAGTAGTCGTACTCGCCCCGGCTGTCAAACTCGTGTCCGGTCGATCTGGCGGCATTCACAGCGGCTTCCAACGATGCAGGTGCAGCTTTGCCCCCGCACCTTCTCTGTGCAAGCTGCTTTTCCGCCTGTGCCCGGTAGCGTGGCGGCAGATCAGAAAGTTCCAATCTCATGCTCATGGCTGGTTTCTCCTGTTCTTCCGCCGGGTCTCCGGTTTCTTTTTCAACTTGAGGATCAGGTGCTTGGTGTTGTTGCCGGTGATATGCTGCTCACACTCACGCAGAGTATAGCCAGGGTATTTTTTCTCCCAGTACGCACGATCATCCGGTAGGGTAAACGCTTCGTCAAAGCGCTTGCGGCTCCATCTTGTGTCATTCGGGCGCGGAGTTTTCGGTTTTTTCAGTCCTTGGCTCTGCCGCCAGCGGCGGATGCGGGCGCGGGCTTTCGTCATGTAGGTCGTCAAGCGTTCAAAGCTGGAACAGGTCAGGTCGATAGGTTCAATCTTCACAAGCCCCATCGGCCGCCCGGTGCTGTCCCGCCACAAGTCCTTGATTTCCTGCCATGTCAGATTGCCTTGCAGGATCACATGATGGTGGTGTCTGCCGGTAACTTTCCCGTCCTCGTCCACCACGCTGTATTCTGCAACTTGCATCCACTTGGATGCTTCCCGCCCCGTCTTTTTGCAGAATCGTTTCATGCGGCGAGTGAAATTTGTCCAGTCCCGGTCTACTTGGTCAAAATCTCCGGGCGCTGGCTGGTGGTCTTGGTCGTATGTAAACGTGACCGCCCAGTCGCTTTCCCCGAAATTCGTATAGGCCAGCTGGCAGAAATACCGTCTCGCTATCATGTCGTTATACTTCTGCTGCGCAATGGAGGTCGCCAGCTCTCTTCTGCGGCGAGTGGATGCGGTATGCTCTTTGTCCGTTGTTTCAAAGAGATCCACTTCTGCATAATCGGACGTTCCTAGAATGTGTTTCTGCTCCCGAATGTACCATGCCCGCACCGTTCACTTCCTCCTTCCGCAAAGTTCTACCGGGATTTTCTTTTCTGTTGACCAAACACACACGGCTTCGCAGGACAAGGGGGATACAACGCCGGGCAGGTCTTTCTAGATCG
>OCHN01000675.1_pt1 | contig 33682 bp, 29 predicted proteins | sample 1538911 | NCBI WGS metagenome assembly OCHN01 (sample SAMN04571736, study PRJEB22368) | human gut metagenome | biome: human gut; material: stool | host: Homo sapiens | place: Luxembourg | collected 2013-01-11 | reverse complement strand
AAAACCGAAAGGAGCATGCTTCCCGTGCCCGGGTCCAAATAGGCCCAGGCATCGATGGGAAACAGCCCGACAAACAGGATGGTCCATCCGACTCGGGAAATCGTCTTGTGTTGGTCTCGCATGTACGCGCTAAACGTTGCAGAAAATACTGCCCCTATACAAAGGGAAGGATTTTAGCCCTTAAGCCGTTTTCTGAGAAAACTGAAGCGAATACAGATGCGCATATTGCCCCTTCTTTTCAAGGAGCTCGGCATGGCGTCCGGTTTCGACTATGCGCCCGTCCTTGATGACGACAATAAGGTCTGCGCCCTCAATCGTCGAGAGGCGATGGGCGACGACAAACGTCGTGCGCCCTTGCATGAGTTGCTTCAGGGAGTCCTGAATGTATTTTTCGCTTTGAGTATCTAAGGCACTCGTGGCCTCATCCAAAAGAAGAATCGGCGCATTTTTAAGTAGGGCCCTTGCGATGGAAATGCGCTGCTTTTGCCCGCCCGAAAGCCGACTTCCGGCCTCACCGACCGGAGTATCAAGCCCCTTGGGAAGCGACTCAATAAAAGGCATCAAGTACGCCGCCCGCGCCGCCTCTTCAATAGCCTCACGCGTCGCATTTTCAACGCCGAAAGCGATGTTGGCAGCAATCGTGTCATCGAAAAGCACGACGTCTTGACTTACGAGCGCAAGATTCTTTCTTAGGCTTTTAAGCGTCACGGCACTTTGCGGCACGCCGTCAAAGTAAATCTCACCGGCACTCGGAACCCAAAACCGCGGGATGAGGTTAATGATGGTCGATTTGCCGGCGCCTGAATCGCCGACAAAGGCAATCGTCTGCCCCGGTTTCACATCGAGCGTGAAATCCGTAAGCGCATTGGTTTTAGCCCCCTCATAGCGAAGCGATACGCCGTCAAAGCGTACGGCACCCGTAAGCCGCGGCAATTCGGTTTTTCCGGTATCGGCTTCCGGCAATTCATCGATAACCGAATAAATGCTGTCGCAGGCCGCCGTCAGGCGCGCAATCGATCCGTTTAAGCTCGCCAGATGTCGAATCGGCGGCAGGAGCATCAAAAGAGCCGTGAGAAACGTGACGAACTCGCCCATCGTGATTGCTCCGCGATGAGCTTGTGTCAGGGCAAAGACAATGACGACGGAAACGGCGCCGACCGCCACAAAGCGTGTCATCGGGGTGCCGGCGCTTGTCACCAATTGCATGCGAAGCGCAAGCTTACGAATTTGCGCATTGACGGATTTAAAAAGTGCCTCTTCGCGGGCATAGCCGTCATAGACCTTAATCACATAGCGCGCATCGATCGCTTCCTGAATCACACCGCTTAACTCTCCGAGCGTCAGCTGGTACTTTTTCGCATACTCGCGCATGCGGCGCGTGACCCACCGAAGAATTAACACAATCAGCGGAGCAATGACAAGCGAGACCAGGGTCAACTGCCAATTCTGATAGAAAAGGACAACGAGAAGCCCTAGGACTTGCAGCGAATCCCGAACGATAGACGTGAGAATCTCGGCAGCTGTTCCGAGGGCATTACTCGCCTCATTGATGAACTTAGAAACAACGATGCCGGAAGAAAACTTTTGGTGGGAAGCCGCGGGCCACCGAATGATGTTTTCAAACATCTTGGCGCGCAAAACGGCAATGACGCTTTGCGAGACGCACTGCAGAAGGTAAGAGCTTGCAAACGTCGAAGCGCCGTGTAAAAAAGCAATCGCAACCAAAGCGGCCGGAGCCCAATAAATCACATTGGGGTCTTTTTCGTAAAAGCCGGCATCGGTGAGTTTTCCGACGAAAAGCGCGATGACAGCCGCAGCTCCTGCCGTCACAATCATGGCAACAACGGCTGCGGCAATCGTGCCCTTGTAGGAACTAAAAAGGCGAAGGAGGCGCTTGAAGTTTTTTTCAGCCACCGGGGGATTCGGCGTCGTAGCCTGTGAAGTATCGGTCATGGAATTTGTCTGCCGTTGCAAAAGCGCAACTAAAAAATTTATCCGTGCAATCGGACGGATTTTACAGACTCAATCTTCTTTAATGCGACCGAGGGCACCCCTATAATGAGAAAGATTTATCCGAGGTTCCTCATGACGACCGTTTTATGCCGCCTACCCAATCACGTCGGCGATTGCTGTATGTGTATGCCCGCTTTGCGCCTCTTGCAAGCGAGCGGTTATACCCCGGCCCTTGTCGGTAAGCGCTGGGCCGGAGATCTTGTTGCCGGCATGGGGTGGCGCTTCGATCCGATTGAAGGGCATTTTTTCGATGACGTCACGCGCATCCGTTTTATTGCACGTAATGCCAGAGTCAAGTACGGTCTTTTGATGCCCAATTCCTTCGGATCGGCACTCCTTTTCCGTTTTGCGCACGTGCGGGTGGCAGGTTTGTCGACGGACCTACGCGGTTTCCTTTTAAATGACTCGATTAAAGAGCCGGGACCCTGCCACGAAGTCGAACGCTTTTTTTACGTGGCACACGAAGCCATTAAAGCCTGGGGCGGAACCCCGGCTTGGGATGTCACGCCGAAGCACTTAGGTCTTTTGATTCTCAAGCGCCACGAAGCGGCTGCCCGCAATTTAAGACGCGAGTATTCGATTCCCGAGCGCTATGCAATCCTGGCTCCGGTCGCACGCGGTCTACACAAGGGGCAAGTGAAATACTGGTCGCACTTTAACGACCTTTGTGCGCCGCTTCGTGCGATGGGAATTGAGCCCATTGTCATTCCGTCCGTTCGGGAAGAGGAGCAAGCCAAAACCTTGTGCCCCGATGCGATGTTCCTGCCGCCGATGGGTCTGGGAAATTTTGCTGCCCTTACCAAACACTCCGAATTTGTTATTGCTAACGATTCGGGCGTCAGTCACGTTGCCGCCGGTCTCGGGATTAAACAAATCACGCTTGTGGGTGTTACCGATGCCAAACGTACGGGCCCCTGGAATCCGCAAGCCATTGTCCTCGGGAAAAAAGGCGCATGGCCGGAACTTTCGACCGTCTTAGAGGCTATCGACCGCATCCGCGAGTAGGTGCGACGGGTTAACAATCCGAAGTAACGCACGCCTTACCTACGTAAAACGCTTTCCGGACGCGTCAGACTTCCTTCGTGCCAAACGAACTGAGCGTGCGAGCTGTATTCGTAGTACGCCGTCTTGACACCGGGAATCGTCCGCAGGATCTGTATGAAGTGATCGGTCGGGCGAACAATCGTCCTAAGGTCAAGTGCTCCCCTTTTCCCGTGCGCAACAATCTCAAGACGCACGGGCACACCGGCATCCTCGCTTTTCGACTTTTCAATCCATTGGAAGATTTCCGAAATCGATGCGTCCTGCGTCAGACGCACAACAGCCACACCGTGCGAGGCAAGTCGCACCTGCTCGAGAGTCTTGATGACATCGACAACAAAGGAAAGACCGCCGGTGCGCCTGTCTTCCTGAACCTTCCCGGTCAGAACCAGGACGTCATCGGGCACTAAAAGGGCACGATACCGTTCGTAAACAGCCGAATAAATCACAGCCTCTTGCGTATCGACCCCGTCACTGAGCGTCACAACGGCCATTTTTCCGCGCTTTCCGACAATGACGCGCACGTTGGTCACGAGACCTGCAATCGTCACGGACGCTCGTCCGATTTGAAGCGCGGCAAACGGGGTCGAGAACGCTTTGACCTCCTGACGGTAGGAGGCAAAGGCGTCTCCCGTCAGGCAAAAACCGAACACTTCCCGTTCCTCGGAAAAGCGTTTTTTTTCATCCCATTTTTCTGCCGTGCGCCAACTGACGATGCGTTCAGGCTCGCCGAAGGCATCGGCAAAAAGGCTTCCCTGACCGGCGCTAGAGGCTACGGCCTGAGCGGCAAGAACAGCCTGCTCGGCATTGGCAAAAAGCTTGCCGCGGTCCTCATCCATGGAGTCGAAAGCCCCGGCTCGTGCCATTTGTTCGATGGTCTTTTTATTGACGCTCGGCACGCGCGCAGCCAAATCGAAAATGTCGATAAAGGGACCGTTCATGCGGCGTTCATCAAGGATGTCTTCGACGATTTGCTGACCGACGCCTTTGATGGACCCTAAACTGAATCGCACGCTTTCCTCGTCGGGAACCGTGTAGTACCACTCGCTTTCGTTAATGTCGGGAACGAGAATGCGAATTCCCATCTCGCGGGCATCGTCCACTAGGGCGCAGGTTTTCTCGCCCTGGTCCATCACAAGACACAGGTTGCCGGCAAAAAAGGAAGCCGTGTGATGCGCTTTCATGTAGGCCGTTTGCCAAGCCACATACGAGTATGCTGCGGCGTGCGACTTATTAAAGCCATAGCCCGCAAATTTTTCCATCAAATCGAAGATTTCCGTGGCCGTCTTTTCGTTCACACCGCGCTCGGCGGCGCCTTTTAAAAAGACAACACGCTGCTTTTTCATCTCTTCGACGTTTTTCTTACCCATGGCACGGCGCAACAGGTCGGCACCCCCGAGTGAGTACCCGCCGATGGCGCGTGCGACGAGCATGACCTGTTCCTGATAGACCATGATGCCGTACGTTTCACGCAAAATCGGCTCCATGCGGGGATCGAGGTACTCGACTTTCTCACGACCGAACTTGCGATTAATAAAGTGCGGGATCTGGTCCATGGGACCGGGACGATACAACGCGTTTAAGGCCACAAGATCTTCAAGGCAATCGGGCCGAGCTTGCCGCAACTGATTGCGCATGCCGTCCGATTCGAATTGGAAAACCGCGCTCGTGTTGCCTTCACGGAAAAGCTCGAGCGTTGCCGTATCATCGGTCGGGATGCGTTCTAAGTCAAAATGCGTGTCCGGGTGAAGCCGGTCGACATACTCAACGATTTTGGCAAGAATCGTGAGAGTCGTAAGCCCTAAAAAGTCGAACTTAACCAAACCGACGTTTTCCACGTCCTTCTTATCAAATTGGCTGACAGTGTTTTCGGGCTTTCCATCGGCGTTATAAAGCGGGCAAAACTTTTTCAGTTCCCCGGGAGCAATCAACACACCGCCGGCGTGCATGCCGATGTTGCGCGTCAGACCCTCAAGATCTCGCGCATACCCCATCAGTTCCCGGTACTCTTCTACCTCTGAGAGCTCCTGAAACTCCGGCTCCATTTGTGCGGCTTTTTCAAGCGTGATATCCATCCCGGGCTTTTGCGGAATGAGCTTGGCAAGTCGATCGACCTGACTATAGCCCATGTTAAGAACTCGGCCGACGTCGCGGACAACGGCCTTGGCGCCCATGGCGCCGAAGGTCGCAATTTGGCTCACAGCTTCTTTGCCGTACGTACGCTTGACATATTCGATGGTTCTGTCGCGATTGAACTGGCAAAAGTCCACGTCAAAGTCAGGCATGGAAACGCGTTCGGGATTAAGGAACCGTTCGAATAGAAGCCCGTAGTGCAAGGGATCTAAGTCTGTAATCCCAAGCGAGTAAGCAACCAGGGACCCGGCACCCGATCCGCGCCCCGGACCCACGGGAACCCCGTTACGCTTAGACCAATTGATAAAGTCCTGAACGATAAGAAAGTATCCGGGAAACTTCATCGAGATGATGGTCTTTAATTCATAATCTAGGCGCTCTTCATACTCAGGTCTTCGGGCATTGCATTCTTTTTCATCTGGATACAAAAACGCCAAGCGTCTTTCCAGTCCCTCTTTGGAAAGCTTGACCATGTAGTCATCCAGACTCATGCCTCCCGGTGTCGGAAAAACAGGGAGCTGGGGCTTTTGTAAAACACCGTCTAAGTTGCAACGCTTGGCAATGACAACCGTGTTTTTCAGAGCCTGCGGCATGTCGGCAAAAAGCTGGTGCATCTCTCGGGCAGTTTTCATATACTGCTCCGGAGTAAAGTCGTGCGGTCGCGTGGAGTCGGCCATGACGCGCCCCGTAGCAATGCACACGCGTGCCTCGTGCGCTTTAAATTCTTCTCGCTTTAAAAACATCACCGGATGCGTGGCAACAACGGGAATTCCCATCTTGACAGCCAAATTGGCAACGCGAGAAACCAGAACCTCGTCGCCTTTGCGCCCTGCGCGCTGCACCTCTAAATAAAAGCGGTCGGGGAAAACCGACTGAAGGAAAGAGGCTTGCTCTAAAGCTTCAGCGGCCTTTTTCTCCATCAGTTTGACTTCGACCAGACCCTTGGGACCGCCGGATAAGGCAATTAATCCCTGACACGATTCGGGTGTTAACCACTCGGCGCGAATCTCGCCGCGACCGGCATGTTGGTTTTCAAGCCATCCGCGCGTCAGTAGTGAGCAAAGCGACAAGTACCCAGCATGGTTTTGGCAATAGACCGTGAGGCGATATGGGGAATCTGCCCGATTCTCATCCGGATTTGTGACCCACAAATCGCATCCGACAATGGGTTTAATGCCCGCAGCAATCGCATGCGAATAAAAACGCAGGCCCCCGAAAATGTTCATCTGATCGGTAATTCCCAGTGCCACGCAACCGTCTGCAACGGCCGCGGCAATCGCCGGGTCTAAGCGGACGATTCCGTTAACAATGGAATACTCCGAATGAAAACGCAGATGAACAAAATCCGAATCCATGGACCTGTCGCCTTTTTAATGCTTTAAGGGTTTAAAACGGATTCTATGGGGTTTAGCGGCATCCTCACCCAAACGGCGCCGTTTGTCGGCCTCATACTCGTTGTAGTTACCCGCGAAGAACACGACCTTAGAGTCTCCTTCGAAGGCCAAAATGTGTGTGGCGATACGGTCGAGGAACCACCGGTCGTGACTGCTAATCATCGCGACACCGGCAAACTCCAAAAGCGCTTCTTCAAGAGCTCGGAGCGTTTCGACATCTAGGTCATTGCTCGGTTCGTCCAACAGAAGAACGTTCCCGCCTTTAAGAAGCGTTGCCGCGAGGTGCAAACGCCCGCGCTCGCCGCCCGAGAGAATGCCGACTAACTTTTGCTGGTCGGCCCCTTTAAAGTTAAAGCGTCCGAGGTAGGCACGGCTCGGCATCTGAAAGCGTCCGACCTGAAGCATGTCTTGTCCGCCCGAAACGGCCTCGAAAACGGTTTTGTCGTTCGGAAGAGCGTCGCGCAATTGCGAGACGGCTGCCAGACGAACGGTTTCGCCTAACTCAATACTTCCAGAGTCGGGTTTTTCCTTGCCGTCAATCATCTTAAACAATGTGGATTTACCGGCACCGTTCGGTCCGATGACGCCGACAATGGCACCGGGGGGAACGGTAAAGGAAAGGTCATCGATTAGGAGCCTATCGCCGAAGCCTTTACTCACGTGTTTAAACTCGATGACTTTATTGCCCAAACGCTCGGCAACGGGAATAAAGATTTCGTTCGTTTCGTTACGGGCTTGGTACTCGAAACTTGAAAGCTCTTCAAAACGATTTAAACGGGCCTTGGCTTTGGCTTGGCGTCCCTTGGGGTTTTGGCGGACCCATTCCAATTCGTGACGAATGGACTTAGCGCGGCTTTCTTCGGTGCGCTTTTCAAGCTCCAATCGCTTTTCTTTTTGCTCAAGCCACGAAGAGTAGTTACCCTTCCAGGGAATGCCTTCTCCGCGATCGAGTTCCAGAATCCATTCGGCCGCATCGTCTAAAAAGTAGCGATCGTGCGTAACGGCAATGACCGTTCCCGGAAAGCGATGCAAGAATTCTTCGAGCCAAGCAACGCTTTCGGCATCCAGGTGATTGGTCGGTTCATCAAGTAAAAGCATGTCCGGCCGAGAAAGCAGGAGCTTACAGAGAGCGACACGCCGCTTCTCGCCACCCGACAAGTGTTCGATCTTGGCATCCCAAGGCGGAAGTCTCAGGGCATCGGCTGCAATTTCCATCTGCGTTGCAGCATCCGTTCCGGCCGCATTAATCACGGCCTCTAAATGCGCTTGCTCGGCGGCAAGTGCATCAAAATCGGCATCGGGTTCCGCATAGGCCGCATAGACTTCTTCCAAGCGCTTTTGAGCGGCAACCACTTCTCCCATGCCCGCTTCAACCTCTTCGCGAACGGTTGCCGCAGGATTCAGAATCGGCTCCTGAGGTAAATAGCCGATTTTCAGATTGGGTTGCCAAATGATTTCGCCTTCGATGTCGGTATCCAGACCCGCCATGATTTTAAGAAGCGTGGACTTACCGGCACCGTTTAAACCTAGGACGCCGATTTTGGCTCCCGGGAAAAAGGAAAGAGAAATATCTTTGAGGATGGCGCGTTTCGGGGGAACAATCTTCCCGACACGCATCATGGACATGACGTATTGAGGCATAGAAAACCAAGTATTCCTAAAAACGACGAATATAAAAGGTATAGAGTCCTGAGGAGTTCACCCCAAATGTACAGCTAATCGAAAAGCGCAGACCAACATCGGCGGACATATATCAAATCCACCGTAGTCTCGTTTTTCGAACAGCATTTAACTCGCCCATTGAGACTGCTTGCAACAAACAATGCATCCTGGAAATTAACCATTCAAACACTTTTTATCCAGTACTCGCTGTTTGATGAGTCAAGCAATTGCCAGCCCGCCATCAGAAAGACTTCTTTGTCCCCTTGACATCGGGGTCTTCTGGACAATTTTCATTTTGGGCCTCATACAAGCACAAATACTTTGAGCATTCGTAACTCATATTAGCAAACGACAGCCAAAGGCCCGCTCTCCCGTCTAAAAAACCCAAGCGAATAACATAGGTTTTTATAAAAAAGAAGAGCGCTCTGAATGGGATACTTAACAGGGACGTTCTTTTTTTCTGACGTGCTTTCTGCCTGCCCCATAGCACTGGGTAGACAGCTTGTTTCTTATAGTAGGACTCGAGCGTCGGATAAGAAAAATGCAAAATCGGCGCTTTGAATTTCCTGATTGCGGAATCTTTTTTTATAAAGACGCTCTCATGCACAAGAACATTGGTAAAGTCAGTGTGCCTTCTGTTGTATATGCGGCGGACATAGTCAGGATACCACCCACAGTGTCTTATCGGTCTACCGAAAAGATATGTCAAGCGTGGAATCTCAAAGACTGTATTGAAACCCATGTGAGGAATATATTTTTCAATTTCGTGAACAAGTTCTTCCTGTACACGCTCGTCGCTATCAAGATGAAAGACCACATCATGCGATGCAAGGCCTGTTGCATAACATCTCTTCTCGCCAAAACCCTTCACGCCTTTCGGAACCGGTTCAATACGTGCTCCTAACTTTTCAGCAAACTCACACGTTCGGTCAGTACTCCCATCATCGAGAACGATAATCTCAGCCTGAAGAGGCAAAACTGACTTGATGCAGTCCTTTATGTTGTTTTCTTCATTTTTAGCGAGAATAATGACACTGAGCTCCATACGGACACCTTCCCCGTTAAGTAGCCTACAGTCGGCCGATTGATGAATAGTCAAATCCTATTTTGACAGCCTCTTCAGGATTGAGCACATTACGCAAATCTTCGATTACCCTGTGTTTCATCAGGCAAGAGATTCTTCTTAAATTGATATTCTTGAACTCTTCCCACTCAGTCAGTACGACTAAGACATCAGCGTCTTTTACGCAAGACTCGACATCCTTTGCATACGTCACGCTTTCAGCAAAAATTCTTTTTGCATTGTTCAGAGCTTGTGGATCGAATATCTCAATCTTTTTAGCGCCCAATAGCAACAACTCTTTGACGATGTCCACTGCCGGGCTTTCTCGGCAGTCATCAGTTCCCCCCTTAAAGGCAATACCGAGCACAGCGATTTTAGGAGAAGTAAAAGCTTCTGCTTTCCTCAAAATCCTGCGGGCCATGAGTTTTTTTCTCAACACATTTCCGGAGATGGCACTCTGAATCAAACTGAGATTAATTCCAACCTCCCGAGCCATATAATCCATCGCCAAGGTGTCTTTGGGGAAACAACTTCCGCCGAATCCCGGTCCCGGATTCAGAAACTTAGGTCCGATACGAGAATCAAGCCCCATTCCTAAAGCCACATCGCGGACATCAGCGCCGGACTTTTCGCAAAAGTCCGCAATTTCATTGATGTAATGAATTTTCATTGCCAAGAAAGCGTTTGATGCATATTTAATTGTTTCTGCGGATTTTCTCTTTACGCAGACAATCTTGGTGTCCTTTGCAAGCGGCGCATATAGTTTTAATAGGATTGCCCGAGCTCTTTCCGATTCAGTACCGATGACTATGCGATCCGGATAAAAAAAGTCGTGCACAGCAAAGCCTTCTCGTAAAAATTCAGGTAATGAAACAACGTCAAATTCAGCTGCCGGATTCGCTGTCTTGATGATTTTTTCTATTCTCTCGCCTGTCCCGACCGGCACCGTAGACTTGTCGCAAATCACAGCATACTTTGTGAGGTGCTTAGCGACATCTTCGGCCGCTTGAAGGATGTAAGAAAGATCCGCCGATTTTGTTATCGGGTCCGTCGGTGTTCCGACTGCGAGGATTACAACATCGGCATCCCGAATTCCCTCCTCCATCGATGTTGTAAAGGAAAGATTTCCACTCGCAAGATTTTTATGAAAAAGCGGGACAAGCCCCTCTTCATAAAGAGTGACATTGCCCTGTTTTAAAGACTCAATTTTTTCTTTGTCGCAATCGATGCAAATAACCCTGTTACCAAGTTCTGCTAGACCGACACCAGACGGAAGACCCACATACCCTGTCCCTACAATTGAAATTTTCATACTTGTCCTTCTTTATTAATTCCGTCAGACCCATTCGTGAGAATTTTTTCGTATAGAGCAAGGTACTGTAATGTCATGGCCTTTGCAGAATGGCTTTTCGCAACATCAGAGGCTTCAATGACAAGTCTGTTTCCAAGTTCCTTATTCGTATAAAGGTCAAATATTCTATCTGCCAATTGATCTGAATTGCCTCGATCAATCAGAAGTCCGGAAACTCCGTCTTTAACAAGATCCGGTATGCCTCCTACCTTTGATGCGACAACTGGGATTCCAAGATTCATTGCATCGAGAATCGAACTACCAAGTCCTTCATTGTTCGATGGGAAAGCAAATACATCAAAATTGGAAAGATAATCGGCAACATTGCTGTGGAAGCCTAGAAACTCAACAGGAAGACCCCGAGCTTTCGCCTGAAGTTTTTCCTTATCAACTCCATCACCGAGAAAGACAACCAGTAAATTAGGAATTCTCGTTTGGAGTTTTTTTGTAGCCTCCAAAAGAGTACTTTGTCCTTTATGGCTGTCTACCAACGCTCCGACGTGCCCCACAACAAAGCGATTTTTCCATTGTCTCTTAATAACAGTTGCCTCTTCTGCATTTGCACTAAGACCGAACGTAGCCGAGTGGATAGTTATGGCCTTTACCCCAAATGTCTCACGCATGATTTCTGCGATGACAGACGACACTCCGACACACATTGCCGCACTAGCATACAGAGTCCTATTAAATATATTGTTTCGAACTCTGTTATCAACCCGCCGCGTAATAACGTACGGAATTCCGAAAAGTTTATGCCCAAGAAAAGCCACATGAGTCGCAAGCGTTTCGTGAGCCTGTATTAAATCGGTTTCCTTCCCGAGTTGAAAAAGGCTTCGAATCCTAGCGTCCGGTCTGTCTGAGACGACCGTAACTTCTAAATTCGGCACATCCTTAAGATACTGAATCAGCGGACTTGTTTTTCGGCAAATGAGCCGTTGTTTTAAGTCTACCTCTGCCAATCCTCGAATTAACAGAGCCGTTTGACGCTCCCCGCCACGGAATCCGTGCGCCAAATTGATGTGAGTAACATGAAATCCAGACATACCTACTTTCATTTATGCATTAGTAAACGATGTTTAAGCAAGCTACCTTCTCCGTTATTTGAAAAGAATCTCCCGTTCTTCCACCGTTATGTGACTTTTGTTTCGTACATGACACCAAAAAACTCTTAATACAAGTCTTTGTGTCCTTCCTGCATGCGACTGTTCCTAATCGCACACTCATACAATAGCCAAATAGACAGGAAGACGATTAGTACGGGCTTGTGTCGAAAAGCAACCTCGGTCATGCCCCATGTTACCGCCCCAATAAGAAGGCAAAGCAATACTGGTTCGGATTTGGCCACAGAAAACAAGCGGGAAAGGAGCCAACAACATGTAGCAAATAGCAACGCTCCCCCCATTACAAACGTGTTAATGCCCTCATTATGAAAATGAGAAAGCTTCGCTAAGAAGGTCCTATCAATACTGGAGTTTGGCAAAAGCGTCAGCCAGTCAAGTTTTCGAATATCACCGACACCAAAGAAAAAATGTTGGGGAATAACCTCCGCAAACGCCGCCTTCCACATGGCTAATCGTAACCCGACAGAACTTCCTGTCGACTCTCCTGCCTCCAGTTCAAAGAAGTCCCTAATCTCAATTCCTATAGCTTTGAATTTGTCCTCAGTTATCATCGGAGATGTCAGCAAAATCAACACCATAAAGGCAATGGCCAATACCAGAAAGGCAATCACTCGGCTCACCGACCAGCCATACTTTTTATAGGCCAAATATGCACAGACACTCACCAAAACTAATTCCGTCACATAAGAAGTTCGGCAACTTGTCCTTAACATCACCCAAATTGCCAGAACACCGCAAAGGGTGAAAAACAAACATTCAGACTCTTTTAACTTGCCCTTATACAAAATCGCGAAGAGTGACACGTTACCAACAATCATTACAAGGCAAGCAAAGATGTTCTGGTTAAGGTCTCCGTTTGGAACCAAATACCCAAGTCCGTATATTTGATAAAGAGCAACAAAAAAGATAATCAAACAAGAAAGCGAATTAACAATAAAGAACTCTCTCAAACTAAATCTTTTTATCTGACAAACAACAGAACCGACAAGAATCAGCAACAACACGTACTTCGCATATGACAAGTCGAATGCACGACCATGATAGACATACAAGAAAACTGAAACAGCAACAACCGGCACAACAAGACGTACGTTGTCTCCGAAAAAAGTCCAATTGATTTTGGCTTTGCTAACAACTAGATATGTGCCAAGCAATACCCATAAAACAGTCAGGTAGCGACGTTTTCCAAGTCCTCCTTCTAATCCTTCTATATTTCCAACAACATTGATGACATACAACGCAAAAAAAAGGAAGGTTAGATGTAAAAGAATCTTTTCAATTCTCTGGCTAGTTTCTCCGTTAATTGTCATAACAACCTCGTTTATTCTGAGGAATCTTTGTCTGTCAAAGTCCTACACGTCTTGCGAACTTTACCGCATCGTCATCTGTCCTGCCTGCCAACCTATCATTCCGATTCGTTGCCTGCCCGGCAAGGTCATTGTCGCATGAACTAGGTTTTCATTAGAGGAACAATCCAGTATCATCCGCTTCACCGCTAATACTGCTTAGATAGTCCAAGAAATGTTGCCTCTTGTTATCAATCTCGATCGATCTCCAGACCGGTGGGAATACATGAAGAATCTGTTCAATTCCCTGGGAATTAGTGCTATCCGAATTTCTGCTATCGATGCGAAATCGCGCGATTATTCTGGGTATGCCACCCCGCTAGGAAATCCGAGAAAATATTTCTTCCCCCGCGAGCTTTCTAGTGGTGAAATTTGTTGCTTTCTTAGCCACAAAAAATGTTGGGAAAGACTGCTAGAGTCGGAAGAGAATTGGGCTGCCATTTTTGAGGATGATGTACGCCTATCAAACCGAGTTAAGGAATTTGGTTTTTCTTCCGAGTGGATTCCCGATGGAATTCATATCGTCCAACTGCATACTTGCAAACCAAATTGGCTTTGTCGCACGCTTCCCCCTGCCATATCGCTTTCAGGCAACAACGCTCTTTTCCATGTAATCGACCACAGTTTCGGAACATGTGCTTACGTCATAGATCGAGAGGCAGCCAAATATGCCCTCAATCTTTCGGATAAATTAGACTCTCCCGTTGATGAGTTTCTTTTCAACTTCAAATCTCCTTTTACTAGATACTTTCCGACATGGCGACTCAATCCTACCTGCGTACTCCATAATGATTCTTTTGTCTCTTGCGTAGAAAGAAAACAACCTTCGCGAGAGGCTCGATACTCTCTTCTTAACCATTTGTCGCCTAAAAGGCTTTTCCTTAGTACAAAGAAAAACTTCCTCCAAAGGTTCTGTTGCAAGGATACGGTATTTACCTGGGAGTAATTTGTCTCCCGACATCTCAAAATCCGCCATACCAAGACAAACGATACAATAGCGTCCTCGTGATTAGCTTTACCATCGTAAGTACCCATGCTGTCTTTTCGTCAAATCCTAGCTCTGCTGGCATTTTCCTGTACGGCTCTCACCTTTTCCGGGAACTCTTTGGCTTCGGAAGCCGAGTCTCTCGCTATTGAGAATGAGGATGCCGTTGTCGAAGAGGATTCGTATACCAGTGATGTCTGGGAAAGAATCCGCAAAGGGTTTCGCATGCCGACACTTACAGGCCGGCGCGTGACAACACAGCTTCGCATCCATGAGCGCATGCCACAGTACATCGAACGCATGGCACAGCGCTCAAGCAAATACCTTTACCACATCGTTGAAGAAGTTGAAAAGCGCAATCTTCCAACCGAGTTGGCGTTACTACCTTTCGTTGAAAGTGCTTTCCAACCCGAAGCTCTTTCCTACGCGAAAGCTTCTGGTCTGTGGCAATTTACCGCTGCAACAGGCAATGTCTATTCGTTGCAACAGAACATTTGGAAAGATGACAGACGCGATGTTTTGGAAAGCACGAGAGCAGCTCTCGATTACTTAGAAAAGCTATATGCTCAGTTCGGTGACTGGCAGCTCGCTCTTGCCGCCTACAACTGGGGAGAAGGAAGTGTTGCTCGGGCTATCCGTCGTGCCAAGGCACGGGGACTTCCGACCGATTACTCCCACTTGAGAATGCCACGAGAAACAGCCAATTACGTTCCGAAACTCGAAGCGATTAAACGGATTGTCCTGAATCCCGAGAAGTACGGCATTACGCTTCCGGAAATCGACAACGAACCGTATTTTGTGCAGGTGACCAAACAACGCGACATCAGCGTTGAAACAGCCGCCGACTTGGCAGAAATGGATCCGAATGAGTTTCGGCAACTTAACCCGGGCTTTAACCTTCCGGTTATTGTGGCCAACCACAACTCATCATTTCTTCTGCCCCTGGAAAACCTGGATGCTTTCCTAGATAACCTCGCGAGTTGGGTCGATACCGGAAAACCCCTTTCGAGTTGGAAACTCCACCGCGTCCAACCGGAGGAGACAACAACCTCGATTGCCTCGCTTTACAACATGCCTGAGGAAGAACTCCTGCGGATTAACCATATTCCGAAAGGACGTAAGGTTCTGGCCGGTTCCGCCCTCCTTGTTGCGGCCGATGCGAGCGATACCGAAGACATTACCCAAGAAGCCTTGCAAGCGCGCCTTGCGCTTTCTGCGCCTGAAGTGCGGCGTGTCGTTTATCGCGTCCGAAAAGGCGACACCGTCTCTTCGATTGCCGCTAAATACGGTATCTCTCAATCCTCTGTCCGTAAAACAAATCGCTTGCACACCTCGATAATTCGCGTCGGGCAACGTCTTGTCTTAACCGTTCCGCCCAAATCCCCGCGAACAAACCGCATTGTGGCCTCCAAGCACAATACTCACGTCGTACACCGCGGGCAGACTCTTTATGCAATTGCCAAGCAATACAAGACAAGTATCGCCAGCCTTCGGAAATTAAACGATTTAGATTCAGTGCGAATTTACGCCGGTCAACAATTGCGGATTCGCTAACGGCGTTTGGGTTCGGCCGTCTTGTCGCTCTCGGCTTTCTTCCGACACTCTGCACACAGTCCGTAAAGCGAGAGGCTATGCCCTTGAAGTTCGAATCCGAGTTTCTCGGCAATAGCCTTTTGACGGTTTTCAATCTCAGGATCGACAAATTCCTCAATCTTTCCGCAGCGAACGCACACAATGTGGTCGTGATGCTCGCCGTTTTCAAGCTCGTAGGTAGCAAGATCATTTCCGAGATGACGCCGCACAAGGAGTCCGGCTGTCTCAAATTGCGTTAGAACCCGATAGACCGTCGCCAAGCCGACATCTAGATTTTCGGCAAGGAGCATTTTGTACACATCCTCAGCCGTCAGATGCCGCACAGAAGATCCGGAGGCCTTCAAAAACAGCTCCAGAATGCGCATCCGAGGCGTCGTTGCCTTAAGTCCGAAGCTTTTAAGCTCCTGCTGAGAAACACTTGCTGACGCTTCGCTCATCGTTCGCCCCTCCAAAAACGTTGAATACGGCTATCATAGCGACTTAATCGGTCGGACGAATCCTATTGAAACGATTTTTTCTATGACAAAACCGCAACTGATACTGCCATTTGTCGCCGCCTGCGTTCTCGCACTTGCCGGCTGCAACTACAACAGCTACGTTTACCGAATTGACGTTCCGCAAGGAAATCTCATCACCGAGGAAATGGCCGAGCAAGTACGCACGGGCATGACGCGTGAACAAGTGCATTTTCTTTTGGGAGAAGCACTCGTTCAGAGTGACTTTCACATGAACCGCTGGGACTATGTGTATTACTTTAATCCCAGATATGGGAAAGTTCAGCTTCGCAAAATGACCATCTTCTTTGACAAAGAAGCGAAGGTCGAAAGAATCGTCAGCGACCCCTTGCCGAACGAAACACAAGCCGATGAAGCCATCCTCGGCGCTCAAATTGATTTAAAAAAGAACACGAAGGAATAACCATGAACGAACAGTTAAACCAACTCGAACAATCCGTCTCGAAGATTTTGGAAAGCTACCGCGCCCTTAAGGTTGAAAACGAAGCCTTGAAAGCGGCCGTCGAAAATGCCCGTGCCGAGGCACAAAACATTCAAGCAGAGCGCGACCAACTCAAGAACGCTCAAGCCGCCTTTGAAGCGGAAAAAGCCGCCCGCGAAGCGCAGCAGGCCGAATTAGCACATCGCCTGGATGCCATTATCGGTGCCTTGCAATCGGGAACGGAACACTAATCGATTATGAGTAAGCTCACTCTGACAATCCTTAATCGGCAGTACGCCTACGATGTGGCGCCCGAGGATGAACAGACGCTTAGGGCGGCAGCCGAACTGATTAATGCTCGTGCCAAAGAAATCCGGGGTGACTCGCGACTTCTGACAACCGAGCGCATTGCCGTATCGGCTGCCTTGCAAATTGCCTTCGATTCTCTGCGAGGCAACATCGGAAACATTCCGGCCGATCCTGCAACTCTTACCCGCGTGGCAACACTACGGATGAAGATTGACGAAGCCCTTGACCCGGCGCTTGGCGATTAATCGGAATGACTCAGCGAAGTTACACCGGCAGCACTCTCCGAAAAAAGCCTGTCGGTGTATGCCCCTTTAGATTCTTGTCCTTACAGCCGAAAGGACTGCGTTAACCGTGACATCAGCGCCCTTTCCCCCGATGGTTGCGCAGTCAGCCTCACCGATTAACGAAATATTCTCCGGTTTTGTATCCACCCAGATCCCGACGCAGGGACGAGCCAAAGCCGCTGCCAAATGCATCAATCCCGTGTCGACACCGATGCCAATCCTAGCTTGTGCAACAACCGCGGCAACAGCCGGTATCGGCATGCGCGGAAGGACGCGAACAAAGGGTTCATTCCCGGCGATACGCAAGGCGCGCTCTTTTTCCTTTTCATTTCCCCAAAAGAGAATCGAATCAAGTCCCAGCGCTTTTAATTCCCGGATAAGAACTTTCCAACGCTCTTCCTGCCAATTCTTTCTTTCTTGGCTTGTGCTGACAAAAAGCGTTGCGTAGTCACGCGGTAGCGTCACGTCTTCCGGCACTTTAGGGGCCTTAAGACCGAACTTAGGATGCTCCTCATCAATGGAATACCCTAGACACAGTGCAGCCATCCTCCGATACCGGCGAACGGTTCCGATGGATTCCGGCAGCCTTTTTGTTTGCTTATAAAAAAGTGTTGCCAGCGATTCGCGCACCGTATCTCGCGAGTATCCGAAAACCGGGCTTCCCGACCAAGAGGCTGCCCAAGCACTGCGAAGCAGGCCCTGTGTGTCAATAACAATGTCGTAGTGTTCCAAACGCAAGTTCGCTTTTACCGCGCCGATTTCGTTCCAGGTCTTCGATGAAAAAGGTATTTTTCTCCAGCGTCGAAACGCCGTTTTTTTCACCTCATCGACAAAAGGACTCAACGTGCAAACATCCGCAAAAGACTCTTCAGCAAGCCAATGGAGCTTTGCATCCGGCATCGCTTGTTTGATGTCGTACGCGACCGGAAGCGTATGAATGATGTCTCCGAGCGAAGAAGTGCGAACCAACAGAATCTTTTTAGCCATGAGAAGGGATTTCGGATGTTTCCTCGATGTGTCGCATTGTAAAGAAAGCCTTAAAGCGGGGAAAGAAGCACTTTCTTGCGCAAAAACCCGCAAAGTCACTCTTTTGACCGACGAAATCTTCTGTTTTTTCGCCGATAATATCGGTCGTTGCTTTTTTGTTGATTCCCGAATCGGAGACACCCCATGACACATGCCCTTGTTACCTACTATTCGCACGGCGGGCACACAGCCCGCATTGCTCGTGTTATCAGTGAAACACTGCGTAGCGAGGGCGCTACCTGTGACATGATGGACATGATGGAAGTGGTCCGTGAAGGTGTGGCATGGGAAAAGTACGATTTGATTATCGTCGGAGCTGCCGTCATCTACGGCGTCTACAACAAGATTGTCTGGGAGTTCGTTCGTCGCTTTGAGCATCAACTTGAAACGACGCCCTCGTCGTTTTTTAATGTCACAGTCGTCGCGAGAACGCCTTACAAAGCTACGATTGAAGGGAACCGCTATATGCAACGGTTTCTGCAAAAGTCTCCTTGGCATCCAGCGGATTTAAAGTGTTTTGCCGGCAAGGTCGACTACCCGAACTGGACTTGGTACCAAAAATTGGCCATCCAGATGATTATGAAAATGACCAAAGGACCGACCGACCCGACAACCGTCATCGATTACACCGACTGGGACGATGTCAAAGCCTATGCACGGCATTGTCTCACGCTTGTTGTTCCTGAAAAAGCGCCTGCTCAGGACTCGGAAAAGCGTTCTGAAAAATCCATAGACGTGCCGAGTTCCGAGGCGAAGCCTCCGAAGAAACCGCGCCCGGCTAAAACCAAAACGGCGACGGACAAAAAGTCTGCAACCAAGCGCGCCAAAGCTCCTGCCAAACGTAAGAGTGCGCCGAAGACGCCCAAAAAGACGTCTTCGAAGAAGGTTGTCACAGAATCTGAAAAAGCGACTTCTTAATATCCTTTTTTTTTCCTCGGCCGTAAGCCGAAAGGTTTGAGCAATTGACCCAGTCCTATCCGTGGCTATCTCGCTACGCGAAAGGTGTCCCGGAGAGAATCAATCCGGACACATATTCTTCCGTCCCGAATCTTTTTGATACGGTGGCTAAGCAGTACGGTAAAAAGACCGCCTTCGTGTGTCTTAACCGCAAAACCAGTTATGACGAGTTAAATGCGTTATCCAAAGCGTTTGCAGGTTACCTACAGAGCCTTGACGGGCTAAAACCCGGCGACCGTGTCGCCGTCATGATGCCCAATCTCACGCAATACATGGTGGCAATGCTCGGCATTTTGCGTGCCGGCATGATTGTCGTTAACGTCAATCCCCTTTATACGGCACCGGAACTATCACATCAACTCGCCGATAGCGGCGCCAAAGCCGTCGTCATCATTGAAAACTTCGCTAAGACCTTGGAAGACGCGCTTGAAGGCACCGTCGTGCGTCACATCGTCACGACCAAAGCGAGCGACATGCTCGGCTTTTTCAAGCGTCACGCAGTGGATTTTGTATTGCGTCGCATCAAAAAAGTTGTTCCCGTTTTCAATCTTCCGGGACACGTCAATTTCCGTGAAGCCATCAAGCGCGGAAAAGCCAACGGCTTTACCGAGCAACCCCTTCACAACACCGACATTGCCTTTTTGCAATACACAGGCGGAACAACGGGGGTTTCCAAAGGCGCCATGCTCACGCACCGAAACATCCTGGCTAACGTCGAGCAAACCGGCACGTGGATCTCTCAAACATTTGAAGAGGGAAAAGAAGTCATTATGACGGCGCTTCCCCTTTATCACGTCTTTAGTCTGACGGCGACGCTTTGCTTTGCCAAGCACGCCTCGCTTCAGGTTCTAGTACCCAATCCTCGGGATATGCCCGGACTCGTCAAACTCATCAAGCAGTGGGACTTTACGGCCTTTGCCGGCGTCAACACGCTCTTTAACGGGATGCTGCATAACAAAGAGTTCTGTGCTTTCCGCTTTACCCGGTTAAAGATGGTTTGCGGAGGCGGAACACAAGTTCAAAGAGCCGTTGCCGAACGCTTTAAAGAAGTGACGGGAACAAGCATTCTAGAGGCCTATGGATTAACCGAAGCAAGTCCGGGAGTTTGCGGCAATCTTCCCGGAGCTCCTTGGGACGGCTCGGTCGGCTATCCCCTTCCCTCGACCGTTGTCTCGATTCGCGGGGAAGGCTTTGCCGACTTAGGGGTTTGCGACAATCCCGAAGAGATTGACAAACACACGGGCGAAATCTGCGTGCAAGGTCCTCAAGTGATGGAAGGTTACTGGGAAAAACCCGAGGAGACGGCAAACGTTATGGTCGACGGGTGGCTCAGAACCGGGGACGTCGGTTATATGGATCAGACAGGAAAAGTCTTTATCACCGACCGCAAGAAAGACCTCATTATTGTGAACGGCCTAAATGTCTATCCGAACGAAATCGAAGGCGTCATCGCTTCGATGCCGGGCGTCCTTGAGTGCGGCGTTGTCGGTGTGGCCAACCCCAGAGTCGGCGAAACAGTCAAAGCGGTTATCGTTAAAAAAGATCCGGCTTTAACGCGCGAAGATGTTGTCAAATTCTGTCGCGCCCGCCTGACGGGCTACAAAGTTCCTCGAAGCATTATCTTTGTCAAGGCGCTTCCGAAGACGGCCGTCGGCAAAATCTTGCGCCGAGATTTACGAACGATGCGAGAGGCCGATTAGAAGTTTCCAGAAATGCGAAAGGCGACCGAACGGTCGCCTTCGCATTCCTACCTTAGGTCAAGAATTATCCCCCGAAGAAGCGCTTCATCTTCTCTAAGAATGATGTGGCCTGCGGCGAATGCTTCTTACCGCCCTCGGCTAAAGAAGTATCCAAGTCTTTAAGAAGTTTCTTTTGCTTGGCCGAAAGGTTGACCGGCGTTTCGACATACACGTGCACATAGAGGTCTCCCTTTTCGTGCGTACGCACATTGGGAACTCCCTTACCGCGCAAGCGGAAAATCTTTCCGGTTTGCGTGCCTTCGGGAATCGTGATGCGCGCTTCGGTATCCAAAGTCGGAACCGTCACCTCGCCGCCTAAAGCGGCCGTCGCAAAACTAATCGGCAAATCGGCATGCAAATCATCACCGTCACGCTGGAAGATGTCGTGAGGCTTAATAAAGATTTCCACATACAAGTCCCCGCACGGACCCCCGTTCATTCCGGGCTCGCCCTTGCCGGCCAAACGGATACGCTGTCCGTGGTTGATACCGGCCGGAATTTCGATTTCAAGTGTCTTGGTGGAGCGAATACGTCCCTCTCCGCGGCATTCCGGGCACGGATCGGAAATTATTTCTCCCGTGCCGTGGCAATACGGGCACGTCTGCTGCACCTGCAAGAACCCATGGCTCATATTGATAGTGCCGGTTCCGCGACAGTGCGGGCAGGTCTTCTTACCGGTTCCGGGTTTACAACCCGAACCGTGGCAGGTCGGGCACTCATCCCACACCGGAACCCGAATATCGGTCTTGGCGCCGTTAACCGCTTGCTCGAGCGTAATCTCCAACGAGTAACTTACATCGTTGCCGCGAAAGACCTGAGGACCGCGACGGGCACGTGAGCCGCCTGCCGCGGCGCCGAAGATTTCGCTAAAGATATCGCCGACGTTTTCAAAACCGCCCATGCCGCCTGCGCCGCCCATTCCGGAAAAGCCTCCGAAACCGCCGGCTCCGGCTGCGCTCGGATCAACTCCGCTCTTACCGAAACGATCGTACGCCGCCCGTTTTTGCGGGTCGGAAAGCACCGAATACGCCTCTCCGACTTGCTTGAATTTTTCTTCGGCTGCCTTGTCCCCGTTATTTCGATCGGGGTGATACTTCATGGCAAGGCGCCGGTAGGCCTTTTTGATTTCCTCATCGGTTGCACTGCGTGTAAGGCCTAATACCTCGTAATAATCCTGATCAGCCATAAAAATTCTTCACTCCGTGAAAACGCCAAAGGGTCGAGAGGAAGCCCCCTCGACCCGCCGGTTATTTTCGAGCCTTCGTTTTGCGAGAAGCCCGCGCCATCTTAGTGCTTGACTTCCTTGTAGTCGGCATCAACGACGTCGTCCTCGGGTTTCTTGGCACCGGATTGGGCTTGCTCGGCTCCTTGAGAAGCTTGCTGCTGCGCCTGAGCCTCACCGGCCTTAGCGGCGGCATTCATCTTCTCACCGATCTTTTGCGCGGCGCTCATCAACGCTTCAACGCTCTTATCAATGGCGGCTTTATCCTCGCCCTTGGCGGCAACTTCCACGTCTTTAATCGCCGATTCGCAAGCCGCACGGTCAGCGCCGTCAACCTTGTCACCCAAATCCTTTAAGGTCTTACGAATCTGGGCCACAGCCGCATCGGCCTGATTGCGCGACTGCGCCAACTCGAACCGACGATGGTCTTCGGCCTTGTTGGCCTCGGCATCGGCGACCATGCGCTTGATTTCGTCTTCGGAAAGTCCCGAGCTTGCCTTAATCGTAATCGTGTTTTCCTTACCCGTTGCCTTATCTTTGGCCGAAACGTGCAAGATACCGTTGGCATCGATATCAAACGTCACTTCAATCTGCGGCAAACCACGCGGAGACGGCGGAATTCCTTCCAAGTTAAATTCACCGAGAAGCTTGTTGGATGCGGCCATCTGGTGCTCGCCCTGGTAGACCTTAATGGTCACGGCAGGCTGGTTATCCTCGGCTGTCGAGAAAACCTGCGAGTGCTTGGTCGGAATCGTCGTGTTGCGTTTGATCATCGAGGTCATGACGCCGCCCAAGGTTTCGATACCGAGCGTGAGCGGTGTGACATCGAGAAGCAACACGTCGTGGCGTTCACCGGTTAAAACCGAGCCCTGAATAGCCGCGCCGATAGCAACGGCCTCATCGGGGTTCACGTCCTTTCTCGGCTCTTTCCCGAAGAACTCGCGAACCACTTCCTGCACACGCGGCATACGCGACATACCGCCCACGAGAATCACATCGGAAATGTCCGACGTGGAGGCACCGGCATCGGCTAGGGCCTTACGGCACGGCTCAATCGTGCGCTGCACCAAATCTTCGACCATGCTTTCGAACTTAGCACGCGTAATCGTGATATTTAAGTGCTTGGGACCTGTGGCATCGGCCGTAATGTACGGAAGGTTAATTTCCGTTTCCTGACGGCTCGAAAGTTCAATCTTGGCCTTTTCCGCCGCATCCTTCAAGCGCTGAAGCGCCAGAACGTCAGTCGAAAGGTCAATGCCTGTATCCTTCTTAAATTCGGAAATCAGGTAATCGACCAAGCGCTGATCGAAATCTTCACCGCCCAAGAACGTATCGCCGTTTGTCGACAACACTTCAAACTGCTTGTCGCCGTCAACATTGGCAATATCAATCACCGAGATATCGAAGGTGCCGCCGCCCAAGTCGTACACCGCAATCTTGCGATCGGCATTGCCCATCTTATCCATACCGAAAGCCAAAGCCGCAGCCGTCGGTTCGTTAATAATGCGCTTGACTTCAAGACCGGCAATACGACCGGCGTCCTTTGTAGCCTGACGCTGGCTGTCGTTAAAGTAAGCAGGAACCGTAATGACGGCTTCCGTCACGGGTTCCCCGAGGTAATCTTCCGCCGTCTTTTTCATCTTGCGGAGCACTTCGGCGGAAACCTGCTGAGCCGCAAGCTTCTTGTCACCTAAAACCTGAACCCAAGCATCGCCGTTTTCCGCGCGCACAATCTTAAAGGGCACGCGACCGATGTCCTTTTGGACCTCGGCGTCTTCATAACGACGTCCGATTAAACGTTTGACGGCAAAAAGTGTGTTCTTAGGATTCGTAATGGCCTGACGCTTAGCTGTTGCGCCGACCAAAATCTCGCCGTTGTCCATGTAGGCGACAATCGAGGGAGTCGTCCGAGCGCCCTCGGAATTTTCAATCACGCGGACCTTGTCGCCTTCCATGACGGCCACCGCGGAGTTCGTTGTTCCAAGGTCAATACCGATAATCTTAGACATAGCGTTTGTTCCTTCTGAGAAATTCGTAAACACGTCGGGAGAACTCGTTTTCAAGCTCTCCTTGGCTGTTACACCCTATATGGGGACGGGGTCTTAAAAATTCAACGCAAGGACGCGAAAAGGGAACCCGCAGGCTCCCTTTTTGCGTGAATTCTTATTAAAAATCAGTACTCTGCCGCTCTTTATCCGGCAACACTGACCATGGCCGCCCGCAAAACTCTGTCGTTTAAGGTCCAGCCGCGTTGGAAAACAACGACAACCGTGCCTGCCGGGTGCTCGGCATCAGCCGGAACCGTTGCAATGGCTTGACTTGTGGTCGGATCGAATTTTTCTTTTTCAGGGCAAATCGCCTTCATTCCGGAAACCTCCAGGGCGTGATTGAGTTGGCGCATCGTCACCTCAAGGCCCTTACGGGTCGCTTCATCGGCCTGAGAGGCGGCTTCAAGAGCCTTTTCCAAACTATCTATCACGGGAATTAAGTTCTTGGCAAAACTTTCAATCCCAAATAGACGCGCCTTCATCACGTCCTGCGCGCAACGACGCCGTGTATTTTCCATTTCAGCCGCCGCCCGAATATAAAGTTCGTAACTTTCCGCCGCCTTGTCCTTTGCGGCCTGAAGTTCGGCCTCAAGCGAGGAAATGTCCGATATCGGCGTTTCTTCTTTTTTTTCTTCCGATTGCGTCCCCTCGTTTGTTGCCGTCGGGCTACTACTTTCAGAAGCGTCCGGGCTTTCAAGCTCTCCTTCGCGGACCTCTTCGCCGGCTTTTTTCAGTTCTTCTGCCGGATTAACTGTCTTTTCTTCTGCCATAACTGGCCTCCAAATCCAATAGGTACTTTTTATTTGGGGTCGGAAACGGGCTTTTTCAACTGTAAGAGCTCCTCCCGCACCACTTTGGCATAAAGCGCCACTGCATTTTGTCCGCTCCCTAATGCGGGAATGTACTCAAAATGCCTTCCGCCTTCGGATAAAAATGCCGCTTTTAAAGTCACGGCGACCTCTTCTAATGTTTCCAAACAATCGGCGGCAAACCCAGGGCACAGGACGGCAACCGAGTGACTACCTTGCCTTGCCTCTTGCTGTAAGACATCTTTTAATGACGGCTCAAGCCAGTGGCCGAATCCGAATCTGGACTGAAACGCCAACTTGACAGATCCGGGTTTCAAATCGAGTGCCTTTTCCAAAAGGCGCACGGTCGTCTCGCACTGGTGAAAGTACGTATCGCTCTTTTTAACGGGAATGGAGTGAAAACTCGCAATCAGGCGGGTTTTCGCGAGGTCGATTTGCTTTTGGCGCACGGAAGCGGCAAGAGCGGCGATGTATTCGGGCCTATCAAACCAAGGGGCAATCACCGTCAAGGGATGAGAGGAGCCGACCTCTTTGAGAGTTTTCTTAACTAAATCGACAACAGCCCCGCGGGTTTGCGTGGCCTCTTGGGCAAAAAGCGGCAAGACAAGAAGGCGCTCGGAATCGGCGGCAAGAATCGTCTTCAGAACTTCGGATACAGAAGGAGTTCCGTAACACATCGCCCAGGACACAAAACAATCATCCCCGAGGATGCTTTGCAGCCCCTCGGCAGTCTTTTTCGTGGTCGCAAGTAAAGGCGATCCCTCGTCCGTCCAGATAGCGGCATAGCGCTTGGCAGACGCGTCTTTCCGACGCGGAATGATGATTCGGGAAAGAATCGGTCTCCAAAGCCGGGGCGGCAGGTCGACAATGTGCCTGTCGCTTAAAAACTCGTTTAAGTAAGGGGCAAGCGCTTCCGAGGTCGGAGCCTCGGGCGACCCGGTATTGACCAATAAAAGGGCGGTTTTCCCCGTCATCGCTGTCCTGCAAGGGCTTCCCGGAAAAACCGGAAGATACGGTTCGGAAGATACGTGAGCGACCCATGCCCATGCACAAAAATCGGAAAGCCGATGTGTCCTCCTTCGTCCGGAAACTCCAAATACACGGAGTTACTAACCTCATCCACGGACGGCAGGGCCCAAGCGGGCAAAAACGGATCGTTTTTGGTGTTTAAAAGAAGAAGCGGAACTTGGACATTGCCTAAAACGGGCTTGGCCGAACACCGTGTCCAGTAATCCATCCCGCTTCGAAACCCGTGAATCGGTGCCGTGTAGACGTTATCAAAATCGTATAAATCCTTACAAGCCCGTATGGCACGCGCATCGATGATGTCGGGAAAAAGGCGCGCTTTTGCTTCAGCCTTCTTTTTTAAAGTCGACAAAAACATCTTGCCGTAAAAAGTATTGGCGCCGCGCGTCATGATTTCGGTACCGGCAACAAGATCGAGAGGGGCACCGATTGAGGCCGCTCCCGTGACAAAAGAAGCGCCTTTCCCTAAATCCCCGAGGCATTTAGCGAGTTGATTGCCGCCTAAGCTTACACCGACGGCAAAAAGAGGCGCTTTCGGAAAGCGTGCGTGAACGTTTTTTAAAACCCAAGAGTTATCGGCCGTATCGCCTGCAAAATACGCGCGTGGCAGACGATTGAGTTTCCCTCCGCAACTACGAAAATGCGCCACAACGCCACGCACTCCGTTTTTGACGCAATGGTCCATTAGGGCTTCGGCATAGTGGCTACGAGAATCCCCTTCCAATCCGTGAAAATGCACGAGAACGGGCGCATCCGGCGAGCGTGGCGCCGGTTCTGCCCAATCGAAAATCATGAAGTCGCCGTCGGGCATATTGACTTCTTCCCGACGGTAAGTCACAACAGGGCGTTTAAAAAAACGCGCAGGCAGAATCGTTTGCAAATGACGCCCCGGGATACACCGAGGCGCGCGATAGTCCGGAGTAAATTGCGGCATATGAGAGCTCTTTTCTTTAGCGATTATTGTACTCGGCTCCGTGTAGCTCTAAAACCGAATCTAACTTTTGCAGACCAAGCTAGTGGGACTGAGAACCTTTCCTCTCCTTGTCATAAGATGATTTCTCGGAAACAGGAGCATTACCCCGTTTGCTTTTACTTTTCTCCAATCCACACATAAGCGGCATAGCGCCCGTTTCCAAGTTTTTTTATCTCCCCGTTTTTCAAGAGATTCGCCAAAGTGCGTTGCACGGTCATTTGACTGATATCCGGGCACCGAGCGACGATTTCACTTTTAGTAATTTTCCCGAGTCGGTTCCGAATCGTCTCCCGCACTCGATCTGACTTAGAACGCCCTTTTTTGTTCACGAGAGCAATTCGATTTTCAAACTCTCGGTACGTGGCGAGAATAGTCCCCAACATATAAGTGACAAACGGCGCATAGTCGTTTTTTCCTTCGTGCCAATTGAAAGAGCTCAAGCGCAATGCCTCATAGTAACTGTCCTTGGTATCGCAAATGGTTTTCTCAATGCTGACATACTTTCCGACAAGGAATCCTGCGCGATACAAAAGCAGTAATGTCAAAAGTCGACTCATGCGCCCATTGCCGTCGGAAAAAGGATGGATGCAAAGAAAGTCCAATATAAACATCGGAATCAGGAGCAAGGGATCAAGAGAAGGGGCCTTCACCGCCTCTCGGTATTCTTGACAAAGTTCCTCAACAACCCGAGGCGTTTCCCAAGCAGCAAGAGGCTCAAATCGGACAATTTTCTTTCCATTCGACAACACTTGTGCAATGACGTTGTCCGCATTTTTAAACCGGCCACCGACAGACGTGCTGGTAAACCGACACAAGTCCCGGTGAAGTTGCAAAATGACGGGGACCTTCGGCTCGATGTAAGCGTAACTTTCGTGAATCGTCGCTAGGACGTCACGATACCCGGCAATCTCTTGCTCATTGCGATTCTTAGGGTGCGTCTTTTCACAAACAAGTTTGCGCAATCGCTCATCCGTGGTGACAATACCCTCGATGCGGTTGGAAGAGTCCGTACTCTGCATTTTCGCGACGGTCACAAGTCCTGACAGAGCCTCTAATCGGCCTTCCATAAAAAGCTCTTGTCGCTCGCGGAATTCGTGAATGCTTACAAGGTACGATACGACCTCCGGGGTTAGAAGTTTTCGGTATGCCGTTTCAAAGTGAAAATGTCGCATTCAAGTTTCTCTGGATTATCTAACTATATCATTATGACGAAAATGATGTAGTTAAATTATATTCATATGAACTGCAAAGTGCACGCCTGCTCCCTTCGTCCTCTCGACAAATAAACAGCCCCTGGCGCAACAATCCGTTCGGTAATAGCCTTCGTATCTTCAACTTTTCTCACCTTTTCTAAGGCAATCGCTCTATTGCGAAGTGATTTTTTTTGCGTTAGAGTTCCTTTTGCTTCATGAAAGGATTCTTAAATGCTTTGTGCGCGTTTTTATTTTTACTACTTTATTTCGCCTCGGCGAAAGGGGTAGTTGCGCGCAAAACACACCACCGAAACCGCCGAGAGGAAACACTCGGCGGTTTTCTTTTCCGGGGTTTCCGAACGAGCACAGACAATACAAGGATGAAACCATGACACAAAAACGACCCACAGATGACATTCGCGTCAAGTCAACACAGGAACTTGCACCTCCGATGCACTTAATTCACGAGTACCCGTGCTCGGACGCGGCAAGTGCCACGGTGCACGCCGCACGCGAGGCTGCCAACCGCATCATGCGCCTGGAAGACGACCGCCTCCTCGTTGTCGTCGGTCCCTGCTCGATTCATGATCCTGAGGCCGCCGTTGACTACGCCCACCGGTTAAAGAGTCTGAAGGATCAGCTGAGCGCCGACCTTGAAATCATCATGCGCGTTTATTTTGAAAAACCCCGCACGACCGTCGGCTGGAAGGGCCTGATAAATGACCCCGATATGGACGGAAGCTTTCAGATTAACAAGGGGCTTCGCATTGCACGCAAACTCCTTTTGGACATCAACGAGATGGGGCTTGCAACGGCAACGGAATTTTTGGATACGATTTCCCCGCAGTACACCGCTGATTTAATCAGTTGGGGCGCCGTCGGCGCCCGTACGACCGAAAGCCAAGGCCACCGGGAGCTTGCAAGCGGTCTTTCGTGCCCGATCGGATTTAAAAACGGAACCTCAGGCGACATCAAAATCGCCGTCGATGCCGTGGGAGCTGCACGCTATCCGCACTTTTTCTTAGGCGTCACAAAGGCCGGTATCAGCGCCATTATTTCCACGACGGGGAATGATGATTGCCACATCATTCTTCGCGGCGGAAAAGAAACCAATTACGATGCCCAAAGTATCGCCAAAGCCTGCGAGATGCTCAAGGCAGCCGGACGCCCCGAGGCCGTCATGATTGACGTTTCGCATTCCAATTCCCACAAGGTCTTCAGCAACCAAGTCCTCGTGACCGAGAACCTTTGTGAACAAATTGCCGGCGGTAGCAAAGCCATCACCGGCATCATGATTGAATCGAATCTAGTGGAAGGACGTCAGGATATCGTTTCCGACAAACCCTTAACGTACGGGCAATCGGTCACCGATGCCTGCGTCGGGTGGAAAGATACCGTCTCGATGCTTGAAAACCTTGCTAAAGCCGTGCGCAAGCGTCGCGGTTTTTAAGCCGTCCGAAAACTCACCACAAAGCTTACTCAAACCCCGAGAACCCAAAACCTCGGGGTTTTGTTTCTCTCCGAAAAAATACTGTCTTCCCGTCGCATGTTGCGACATTTCAACCTAGGAGAGAGCAATGTCTCAAAATATCTTTACCGATGCTGTTGTTGCCTTGTTAAGTTGTCTGGAAGGGGACTACACGGACGGCGCAACACCGGGCCTTACCTTGAGCGTCCATGAACGAGAAGGCGGCTGTACCGCCTCGTGGATATTTCGGGCTCAAGTGCGAAACAACCGCTTTAAACGCACCATCGGAACGTATCCGAAAGTTCCCCTTGCAGAGGCCCGCGAGCGTGCGCTCCTTTGTAGGGACATTTTGGCCACGTGCTTTGATTTAACCGGCCCCTTAGCCGACGCCGTCGCCTTCCGCGAGACCCCGAAAACAATTCGCTCTCTGTGGCCGCTTTGGGTCGAAAGTGAGAAGAGCCGTTGCGGCGACGGAGCTCAAAAGACTTGGAAGGATTTACTGGCACGAGGGAAAAACCACGTCTTTTCCGCCGTCGGAGACAAAGCACCGGCCGAGGTTCTTACCGGCGACGTTGCGCGAATTCTAAACAACGCCTATGTAACGCTTCATGAATCGACGGTACGCAAATTACATCGGGACATCGCTAAGTTCTTTGCTTGGTGCCGAGCAAGCGGACTTTACCCGGTTGGGCTACCGCCTCCTACAGAGGTCTCGCTTCTTTTGCCTCTTCTTGTACGTCCGATCAACCGACTTAAAGGTACGCCGCACCCGGCACTTGCTGAAAAAGACGTGCAACGATTTGTGGCACTTATTCTTTCTGAAGCCTTTCGCACGAGCACGGCTGCCCTGGCGCTCTTATTTACGCTTCTTACAGCCTCACGCATCGGGAACGTCGTCGGATCACTCAATCGCGAAGGAACAAATCCAGCGCAGTGGAAAGACTTTAATAAGTCTCTGACGCTTTGGACCATTCCGGCCCAAAACATGAAATGCGGAGCCCGTAACGGCTCTCACGTTGTCCCGTTAAGCCGGCAAGCAAGGGACATTCTGCGACTTATCAAAAAGCGACAAGAAGAAAGAGGCCTTATCTCTTGCCCTTATGTCTTTGCCACTCGCAACGGCAAACGTTTTGATTACCGACTTATTCCGGAAACGATTCGGCGGCTTTGCGAGGCGGACTTAAAAACCAACGGAAATGGGTTTGTGGACGAAGAAACCGGAAGTCGCATGCACACACACGGCTTTCGGGCGACGTTTAAAACGTGGGGCACTAATCACGGCGTTGATTGGACTTTAACGGAACTTTCGTTACATCACGCCATTGACAATCTTCACTACGACAGAGCCAAAGCGGTTTCTCGACGAAGACGCCTCATGGAACAGTGGGCCGACTTCTGTTTCACGGAAAAGACGCGTGAACTCTTGCGTTCTTTTGTGGAACCGCAAAACGAAACCAAGACCGAAGTCTTTCTACTTCCCCCTCCTGAGAAAAAAGAAGCGTAATTCCCTGCCTCATCGCCAACGATGAGGCCTTTCATCAAATGGGCGTCGCATGTCGGCGTCCTATTTCTCCGTCATCCATTCGGGGGTGGAGTAGCGGGACGGGAACAGGCGGTTGTTAACACCGCTTGCGATTACTTTAATTAAAGGAATTCAATCATGAAAAAGACATTAATCGCTGTTGCCGCGCTCTCTGCGATGGCCGCTTCTGCAATGGCTGCGAATGTGACGGCATATGGTACGGCTGACCTCGGTCTTTGGTTCCAAAACACAAAGACAAGCGGATATACCGGAAAAGATGCCACGAAGAATGGCACGGTCCGTAAGACCACGATGGAAAGTGGGTTAAATTCCGCGTCCAAGTTCGGTCTGAAAGGTGAAGAAGATCTCGGCAGCTACAAAGTTGGCTTCAACTATGAAGGCGCTATCAGCGCCGATACTGGCAAGTCTACGCTTTTTGAGCGTCTGGCTGTTTTGAAAGTAACCGGTGCTTTCGGTGCTTTACAGGCTGGTCGCATGGGCGCCATTACCGGCGGTACGAATGGCGGTGTGATGACAGCGGGAATGGCTGGAACCGGTACGAGTTTCAAAGCCGGTGGCGCTGAAGCTCTGATGATTACAGAAACCAGCCGTATCAATAACGGTATCCAATACAAGACCCCGTCTTTTGCCGGCTTTACGGCTGCTGTTCAGTACTCTCTGGGAACAACAGATAACGGCAATCTTCACAATTCCGACACGTTCGGCGCTGTGACTCTGCAGTATTCCAACAGCGGTCTGATTGGCTTCGACCAGACCAAACCTGCAAATCGCAAGTCCCTGCGTAATACACACCAGCCGCGTACGATTTTGGGCTATGTGAACTACGATTTCGGCGTTGCCACAGCCTACCTCGGCTATCAGTACAACGAACATAAGTTTGTTGCTCCTGGTTCTACTTACACAGGACTTGGGATTAAGGTTGCAGAAGTTACCGACACAGAGAATCCAGCAAAAAATGCAGAACGCTCTGACTACACGTCGAATGTTGTGACAGTTGCAGCGAAGATTCCGGTTGCCGGCGGCAATCTGTTCCCGCAGGTTGGATACTTCAAGGCTGAAGATAAGGCTAACACGTCCAATGATGACATCAAAGGCTTTAACGTTGCCGCTACCTACACGTATGCCCTTAGCAAGCGCACGACTCTCTGGGGATCTGCCGCTTACGTTCAGGCCAAGCAAGACAACGTCAAGGGCAAGTACACGTCTGCAATGGCCGGCATGACGCACCAGTTCTAATCGATTAAATCGATAGAACTTTATAGTTCCGAGCCCTGCTTTCTTTGCGGAAGGCAGGGTTTTTAATACGAAAATCCCGCCTCTGTAGTGGAAGCGGGATTGTCTACGATACTAACTAACCAAATGATTTTTGATTAGAAATTGTGGCAGAGGCCAACGTTAAACTGAGTCGTCTTTGTCGTGACTTCTGTTGTGGCCGCATCTTCCTGAGCGTAAGCAAGATCTGTGTAGATGTAGGTACGCTTGCTCAGGCTGTACTTGTAACCAATGGCGCCGGTCGTAAGTTTGCGATCATTGTCGCCCTTAGCATAAGCAATGGAGGCCATCACCGTGCCACCGGCAACAGGAGCGGAAACACCCAACGTTCCGGCGTTCAGTTTTTCGCCACCCCAAACAGAATCCTTGGCATACTGGTAGCCACCAAAGACCTTAGCAACACCAAAGTCGTAATTGGCGGCAATGCTGTAAATCTGGGGATCATCAGCTGTTACGCCAGCGGCCTGCTTGATTGTTTCAGCAGCGATGGCCGCGTAGAACGGACCGTTGGCATAGGAAACACCGACGCCGCCATAACGTTTCTTGGTCGAAGCCGTGGCTTCACCATTCATGTTGGCATATTCAGCATGGAACTGAACGCCGGCGAACTTCGGAGAGACATAACGAACTGCACGGTCCGTACGTGTTTCACCAAGACCAACAAAAGACGTGGTTGTTGCGGCGGCAATGCCGTAGCTTGTTCCAAACGGAGAGGCGGGACCGGAAACGATGTCACCGGTGCAGCCGTCAGAAAGCATGCCCGTAAGACCAACGGTCAAAGAACCGAAGGGAGTGCCCAACGTCACGAAAGCATCACGACCGAAGAGGCGGCTACCCTGACCGGATTTACCAGTCATGCCGTTAAACCCGGACTCGAGAACGAAGCCAACTGTGTAACCGTCAGCAATCTCTTCCGTCCCCTTCAAACCCCAACGAGAACCGGAGCTGACGCCGGAAACACCCTGCCATGTCGTGGTACGATCCAAACCATCTGTCTTTTGACTCTGAATCTGCAAGCCCTGGTCAATCTTGCCGTAGACCGTCACATTGGCAGCCATCGCGGAAGCGGCCATCGCAGAGAGCGCGGCAACAGCGATTAATGTCTTTTTCATGATTGAATTCCTTTAATTAAAGTAATCGCAAGCGGTGTTAACAACCGCCTGTTCCCGTCCCGC
>OCHN01000668.1_pt1 | contig 33895 bp, 26 predicted proteins | sample 1538911 | NCBI WGS metagenome assembly OCHN01 (sample SAMN04571736, study PRJEB22368) | human gut metagenome | biome: human gut; material: stool | host: Homo sapiens | place: Luxembourg | collected 2013-01-11 | reverse complement strand
CGGGATACCCGCCGACAAAAAGGTCGACGAGGTCACAAAGGAGCAGCGCCGCGAGCTGGGAAGGATCCTCAAGGGGCTGACGGTGCATATCAGGGGCTTCCGCCCGGTGGAGGAGGCTATCGTCACCAGGGGCGGCGTCTCCGTGAAGGAGATAAACCCCAACACGATGGAGAGCAGGCTGTGTCCGGGGCTGTATTTCGCAGGGGAGATCATCGACTGCGACGGCTACACCGGAGGGTTCAACCTGCAGATCGCGTTCGCTACGGCGTACTCCGCGGCGCTCGCTGTTTCGCAGGCGTGAATTTTCCGACCGGAAATCGGCACTTGCGACAGTTTTTTTCACTTTTTGCGTGAAATTTCAATGAAATTGCAAAAAAACACTTGCAATTTTTTTTGAGGTGTGCTATAATAAATTGAATAAATGTAGGGGGTAGTTTCGCCTATTTACATTTTTTCACATTTCAGCCACTTGCATAGTGGTTCGTTCAGGTGATGTTTATGCCGGAAAAGCATATCGCGGCGGCGATCGACGGCCCCGTAGGAGCTGGAAAAAGCAGCATAGCACGGGAGGCGGCAAAGAAGCTCGGGTTCATTTATGTGGACACCGGGGCGCTCTACAGAGCGGTTGGGCTGTACTGTCACAGGTGCGGCACTAATATGAAGGATCCTGCCGATATCGCTTCCAGGCTGCCGGAGATAAAGCCCGAAATACGGCTTTGCGACGGCGTTCAGCATATTTACCTCAACGGCGAGGACGTTTCCTCGGAGATAAGGCTGCCGGAGATCTCGATGGCGGCTTCCGCGGTTTCTGCCGTGCCGGAGGTCAGGGCGGCGCTGCTGGGTATCCAGCGCGGTATTGCCGCTGAAAACAACGTTATCATGGACGGTCGCGACATCGGAACGGTCGTTCTTCCCAACGCGCAGGTGAAGATCTTTCTCACCGCCGCGCCGGAGATAAGGGCGAAGCGCCGTTACGACGAGCTTTGCGCCAAGGGTGTACAGACCACGTTCGAGGAGGTTCTCGCGGATCTCAACAAGCGTGACTACGACGATTCGCACAGGGCGGCGGCTCCGCTGAAGCAGGCGGACGACGCGGTGCTTGCGGATACCTCGGGGCTGGATTTTGAGCAGTCCTGCGAACTGATCTGCAGCTTAATAAAGGAGAAGCTCTGATGTTCTATTCGTTTCTCCGGAATTGCGCAAGATTATTCTACATCATCGTTTATCATATACATGTCATCGGCGGGGAGAATATCCCCAAGGAAAAGGGCGGTTACATAATCGCCAGCAACCATGTGTCGAACAACGATCCGCCTGTGGTGGGCATCACCTTCAAGGGGAAGTACACCTTCATGGCGAAGGAGGAACTTTTCGAGATAAACCCGATATTTTCGTGGCTTATTTCCAAGCTCGGCGCGTTTCCGGTAAGGCGGGGCGCGAAGGATAACACTGCGATCGAAAAGGCGCTGGAGAGCCTCGGGGAAGGGCGTATATTCGTTATCTTTCCGGAGGGCACCCGCTCCAAGGACGGCACGCTCGGAAGGGCGAAAAGCGGCGTTACGCTTATCGCGGCGCAGGCTAAGGTGCCGGTGGTTCCGGTGTATATCCAGTACGGCAGGAAGAAATTCCGCCAGAATATCTACATCTCGATCGGGGAGAAGATCCCGGCGAAGCATTTCGACGTCGACATAAGCGACAGAAAGATGCTTAAGCAGGTAAGCTCCACGATAATGGACGAGATAGCGAAACTCCGGGAGAACATGCCTGATGTTGATTGAGACCGCGGATAAGTCCGGATTCTGTTTCGGCGTTCAGCGCGCGATAGATCTTACCGGGCAGGCGGCGGATAAATACGGCGAGGTTTTCACGCTGGGTCCGCTTATCCATAACACGATAGTTACCGATTCCCTTGAAAAAAGGGGAGTTCATATAGCCGCAGACGTGCAGGACGCGCAGGGGAAGCCCCTGGTGATACGTTCCCACGGGGTCGGCAGGGATACCGAGGAAAGGGCGCAGGCGGTGTGCTCCGTGCTGCTGGACGCGACCTGTCCGTTTGTGAAGCGTATCCACAAAATAGTGTCGGAGCAGCCCGCAGATTCCACGGTGATCATTCTCGGCGACGGGGGGCACCCGGAGGTACAGGGCATTATGGGGCATGCGAACTGCAGGGCAGCCGCGTGCATGGCGCTCGATGAAGTCCGGAGCGTTCTTGATGAGTGCAGGGCTTCCGGCGGGGAAGCGATCCTCGTTGTACAGACCACCTTCGACCGCAGCAGATTTCTGGAATATTCGGAGATTATCCGGGAAGAATATAGCTGCGTGAAGATATACGATACGATATGCAACGCCACCTCAGAGCGCCAGGCTAACGCGGAGGAGCTTGCAAAACGGGCTGACCTTATGCTGGTAGTCGGAGGAAGGCACAGCTCAAACACAGGAAAGTTAGCTGAAATCTGTTCGAGATATTGCCGCACAGTGTTCATCGAGAGTGCCTCAGAGCTTTCCCCGCAGATCATCAGTGGTCTGCACTCCGATAGTATTATCGGAATAACGGCTGGAGCTTCAACTCCCGCCTATACAATAAAGGAGGTTCATTTAAAAATGAGCGAGATCATCAACAATAATGAAAATGAGGAGAGCTTTGCAGCACTGTTCGAGCAGTCCGAGAGCAAGAGATTATATAACGGCGCCAAAGTTAAGGCAACAGTTGTAAGCGTTAAGCCGAACGAGGCTGTTGTAGAGCTGGGTACAAAGCACACGGGTTACATACCCCTCGACGAGCTGACAAACGACCCCAACGCTAAGGTTGAGGACATCGTTAAGGTCGGCGACGAGATCGACGCTATCGTTACAAAGGTAGACGATTCTCAGGGTGTTGTATTCCTCTCCAAGAAGAGAGTAGATTCCGCGCTGGGCATGGAGAAGATCGCCGCAGCCAAGGAAGCTAACGAGACTCTCGAGGGCGTAGTTACACAGGCAGTCAAGGGCGGCGTGATCGTTGTAACTAACGGCACAAGAGTATTTATCCCTGCTTCCCAGACCGGCGTTCCGAGAAGCGGCAAGCTTGAGGATCTGGTTAAGAAGACCGTACAGTTCAAGGTAATCGAGATCAATGAGCAGCGCAACAGAGTTGTTGGTTCTATCCGTCAGGCTGCCAGAGAGGTTCGCGACGCTGAGAGAGCTAAGTTCTGGGAGAGCATTCAGGTTGGTCAGAAGTTCGAGGGCGAGGTTCGCTCCATCGAGGACTACGGTGTATTCGTTGACATCGGTCCGGTTGACGGCCTGGTAAGAACCAGCGAGCTGACCTGGAACAGAGTCGGCCACCCCAAGGACATCGTTAAGGAAGGCGACAAGATCACCGTTATCGTTAAGTCCTTCGATCCTGAGAAGAAGAGAGTTTCCCTCTCCGCTAAGGATCCCGACGAGAACCCCTGGACAAAGTTCGTTGAGGAGTACCAGATCGGCGATGTTATCAAGGCTACTATCGTAAGCATTACTGAGTTCGGTGCATTCGCACAGATCATTCCCGGCGTTGACGGTCTGATCCACATTTCCCAGATCTCCACTGAGAGAGTTACCAACATCAACAATGTTCTGACTGTTGGCCAGGAAGTTGAGGCTAAGATCATCGACATCGACACCGAGAAGAACAGAGTTTCCCTCTCCATCAAGGCACTCATGGAGGACAACGAGACTCTCGACGCTGAGTAATTCCAGCGGTCAGGCTCACAAGCTGATATTCAGATATCCCCTGCGGTTTCGCGGGGGATATTTTTATATAGTCGTTAATTGTCGCAAAGTTCATGGAATATTTCTTCTGTTATCCGCATATATATGAAGCAGATGTAGATACATATATCTGGATACACGGAGGGGAAACAGCATGGATCGGAAAAAAATAATTACCGCCGCGGGAACAACCGCAGCGGTATTTGCAATTCTTGCAGCCGGGGGGACAAGCCCTTCGGACGCGGTAAGCGTCACATGGGGAGCCGCGCGTCACGCGGCGCTGCTGACCGCCGGGATAAAGCTCCCGGACAACACGACGGCGTTTCCGGCGCGAAACCCCATCTTTTCAGAGGAAGAACAGCCGCTGACGGAGGAATCTCCGCCGGAATGCACCGAGGCAGCCGAGCTTCAGCTCACCCTCGAGGAGGCAGAGCTGACAGCGGAGCAAACAGAGCAAACTCCGGAATCGCCCCAGCCGACCGCTGTTACATCGGAAGCGCCGTCAGAGCCGTATGCACGGGTGATAACCCAGAACATTGCGGAGTTCGACGACGGAGTTGACCGCACCTCAGCGGGGAACAGGAGCGGTCCGATATACCGGAAGCACTACGGCGATTACGTCGGCGACGACTACATAGACCTCCCGGGCGGGGGAGTGGTGTGGAACTGCACCTCCGACAGCGCCGAGAAGCTGACCGCAGCCGCGGAGTCCCAGCCGGACATAGTGGTAACGCCGGACGTGCAGGAGCCGCAGGTGCTGATAGTCCACACGCACACAACAGAGAGCTACGAGCCGTACCAGCGCAGCTACTACGACGCGGAATACCCGTTCCGTACCCGCGACCCTGACTACAACATGACCCGGGTCGGGGACGCGCTCGCGCAGAAGCTCGCAGAGCACGGGATATCGGTGCTGCACGACGGCACGATACACGACTACCCGGCGTACACCGGCGCGTACGACCGCAGCGAAGTTACGATACGCGCGGCGCTCGAGGAATACCCGTCGATAAAGGTTATAATCGACCTCCACCGGGACGCGATATCCTCTGCGGACGGCAGCCGGACTGCTCCGGTGGCGGAGATAAACGGCAGGAACGCCGCGCAGTTCATGGTGATAACCGGCTGCGATGACGGAAGATTCGGCAATATGCCTGAATATCTCGAGAATTTCAGGCTGGCGTGCATGATACAAAGCTCGGCTGAGAAGCTGTATCCCGGGCTTGCCAGACCTATATTGTTCGACTACCGGAACTACAATCAGCATATTTCTACGGGGTCGCTGCTGATAGAGGTCGGCAGCCACGCGAATTCGCTTGACGAAGCGGTCTACTCCGGGGAGCTTCTCGGCGACTGCATGGCGGACGCGCTGTTAAAGCTCAGCGAATAGCCCGGAATAGCCAGGAATAGCCAGGAATAGCCCGGAGCAGTCGGACAGGTTTCTGAAATAGTAGTCGGCGCTGGCTTTGAGTTTTTCCTGCTGAGGCTCGCCGGGGTCGTACACCCCAACGGCGAGGAATCCCGCCTGCTTCGCGGTGAGGAGCGCATGGAGCGAATCCTCGAAAACCGCGGTGTTTTCCGGAATCCCGCCCGCAGCGGCTGCCGCATTCAGGAATATATCGGGCTTGTCCTTGCCGCCGTAGCCTTCGCAGGTCAGCAGCGCGGAGAAATACCCGAGCACCCCGAGACGCTCTAATGCGGCGCGCGCAAGGCGCTCATCTCCGGCGGTGGCTGCGGAAATACCCACTCCGCGCCGCGAGAGCAGCCCGAGAAGCTCCTGCGCGCCGGGTTTCAGCGGGCATTCGGCGAGGTAGAATTCCTCGATTCCGCGCAGGATATCCCGGAGTATCTCGTCGGGAGGCTCCGGCAGGGAATAGGCGGATTTCAGATACGCGCTGCCGTCGGGCAGGGCCATGCAGCGGAGCTTCTCGTCAAGCCCCGGCTCGGGAGTTATCCCGCGCCCGGCGAGGTAGCGCTCGCCAAGACCTTCCCATGCGGCGGTAGAATCGAGGAGAGTTCCGTCGAGGTCGAAAACGGCGGCTTTTATGCTGCGGATATCTCTCATTGCGCGGTCATTCCGGCGAGTATCTCGTCGACGTCTGCGGCGGCGGTCTCGTTGTGGTAGTAGGTCTGAATGGAGTAGAACTTTCCGTCCTGCTCAAAGGTGAACTCAGACTGACCCAGTATCAGCTCCGAGACCTCCTCGTCGGAGCACAGCTCAAAGTGGGAGAGGTATCCGCTCCTGCCTGCAAGCTGCTCCTCGCCGAAGCTGGAGTTCCTGATGTACATTCCGCTTGCCTGATAGCTGAATACTGCGGTATCGTGGTTCTGGCGTGCGTAGTCCCCGGCGGTGAGTATCTCGCCGGTGGTTTCGTCGGGGGTTATTCTGAGCGACGTGAGGGTCAGCACCGCGGTTCCCTCGGAGTTCACGGCGTACGCAAGGTAGGCTGTTCCGTTATCCTCGCACAGCTTCTTGAACGACTCGACGTCGGACGAGCTGCCGGAACCTGCGCTGTCAAGCACTATTTCGTATACCTTGTCGCCGACTGTCGCGGTCCAGTTTTCCGGGAGGTTCAGCTTTATTCCCGCCGCGGTGAGTTCGCTGCCGGATTTCGTCGAAGCTACGGAGGCTTCGGCGCTGCCGGAGCATGCGGTAAGTCCCGCTATACCCGCCGTAAGTAGTAGAGCCGCTGCTGCGGCGATGAGTTTTTTCATAGTGTTCTCCGTAAGTTATTCATGTAGCCTGGGTCCCGCGCCGGGGCGTGCGGCAGCGTAAGGCGTTATTCCGCGATGATATCCTCGAAGGAGCCGCTGCAGGCTTTCGCGAGGTCTGCGGGGGACAGCTCCAGCTGGGCGCCGAGTTTTCCGCCGCTGATTATCATTTTCTCGAAATCCAGTGCGGACTTGTGTATAACGGTCTTGTACTGCTTCTTCATTCCGATGGGGGTGCAGCCTCCGCGGATATATCCGGTCACGGCGTTGATATCCTTGACATGCACCATTTCAAGCGATTTCTCGCCGACTGCGCGGGCGCACTTTTTCATGTCGAGCTCCTTGTCGACGGGCAGGGCGAAAACGTAGTAGTTCCCGCTTTTGCCGACGGTGACGAGGGTCTTGAAGCAGCTGTCGCAGCTCTCCCCGAGGAGTTCGGCGATGTGTACGCCGTCGATGAATTCGTCGCATTCATAAAGGTGGACCTTATAGGGAAGCTTGAGCTTGTCCAGCATGCGCATTGCGTTTGTCTTGACTTCTTTTTCCTTTGCCATGGTGTTCTCCTGAAATATAGAAATAAAAACCGCCCCGCATTCAACAGGGCGGTTTGCTTGGGTCACAGAGATCAGATCTCGTCGTCTTCTTCGCAGTCGAGGGCTTCCGCGATGGTCTTGTTCTTGGTGAGGAAGAACGCAACCGCTGCGGCTGCTATTGTTGCCAGTCCGATTATCCCTGCGATAATTACGAGCTTCTTTGTCATGATAAAACCTCCTTAAAATCAGCGCTGATATCTTGCGGCAAGCTCCGAGATACCATTGTCGTTGGTAGGCTCGCCGATCGCGTTAAATTTCCATTCGCCGTTGTAAAGGTAGATCTCGCCGAAGATCATCGCGGTCTTTCCGTCGTAGTTCTCCGAGAGATTGTACCTGCACAGCTCAACGCCCTTTTCCGCGTCAACGAGGCGTATAAAGGCGTTCTTTATCATACCGAAATGCTGTTTGCGCTGCATAGCCTGGTAGATGTTCACAACGAATACTATCTTTGAATATGCGTTCCCAAGCTTCGGGAGTTCAACGAGTATCTGCTCATCGTCGCCGTCGCCCGCGCCGGTCAGGTTGTCGCCCATGTGGTGGACTGCGCCGGTCTGGTGGGTGAGATTACCGAAATATACGACGTCCACAGGACCGTTCAGCTTGCCGGTCTGCGCGCTTATCAGCAGCGCGGAAGCGTCGCAGTCGATATCCTCGTGCTTTGAGAAAAGCGAGAACTTTCTGGGAGCCTCGTCCCAGCCAAGGCCTACTAGTATGGTCTTTAAGCCGGTGTTTCCTTTGGTAAGGTCGACCTTCTGACCCTTCTGAAGATTAACGGACATTATTTACCTCCACATCATAATATAATTATAATACGCCGATTACCGGCGGGAAATGTGCTACTTATAATATACCACATAATTCCTAAAAAATCAAGTACTTTTTGTTGGAGGCGGGGTGGATCACTAATTCTGTCACATGTCTGAAAACCGCATAACAGAGCCGATGTTAAGTTTGGTTGACAGACTTCAAACGGAAATTGGTAGACATTCAGCGCCGATTGTGGTATATTTATAGCACAAGGCATACAAAAACCAGGAGGTAATAATATGAAATTTTCAGAGAAACTGACTGAGCTGCGCCATTCAAGGGGCTGGTCGCAGGAGCAGCTCGGGGAGCGGCTCGGCGTGACGCGCCAGACCGTCTCCAAATGGGAGCTTGGCTCCACTACTCCGGAGCTTGAGAAGCTAGCTATGATGAGCGACATATTCGGAGTCAGCACCGACGAGCTTATAAAGGGGGAGCCGCAGGAGGCTTCCAGACCCTCCGAACCCTCCGAACCCGCTGAAGCGATACAGGATACTAAACCGCTGAGGTCCCGGCTGCACTTTGAGTACAAAAGCAGGCGGACCGTCCGGGGGCTTCCGCTGGTACATATAAATTTTGGAGCCGGAAGGTACACTGCAAAGGGAATTTTCGCTCTGGGTAACAAGGCGGTGGGAGTTGTTGCCGGGGGATTCCTGTCTGTTGGGGTGGTTTCGTTCGGGCTGATTTCTGCGGGGCTTCTGGCGCTGGGGACTTTCTCGGTTGGGGCGCTTGCATTTGGAGCGCTCGCGGCGGGACTTATCGCGTTCGGAGGGGCGTCTGCGGGCTGGCTTGCTTTTGGCGGCTCAGCATGCGGAATGTACGCGGTCGGGGGAGCGGCTGATGCTTCTCATATCTCGTGCGGGGGATATTCCACCAGCGGTCATGTGGCTATCGGAGATGTTGTGCGGGGCGCTGTTGAAGTGAGCGAGTCAGCCCCGGCGGCGGAGGTCAGGGAGCTAATCATGAAGGAACTCCCGGAGACCCCTGGGTTCATCGCGGATATGTTCTCCGGAATGGCTGAGATGATGAGCCACTAGGGTGGCGCTGATATTCGCGGAACTCCTGTGCCGCCACATTGTTGGTGACGGGATTTATCGCATGCCCTGATGGGTTCATCGGGTGAAAAGAATAAAGCAAATGGCTTAACAATGCAGTACGAACTGCACGGTTAAGCCATTCTGACATATTGGTTGTTTGGTGGAGATGGGGGGATTCGAACCCCTGACCTCTTACATGCGAAGCAAGCGCTCTCCCAGCTGAGCTACACCCCCATATAACGATTAAATTATATCACAATCAGATGAAAAAATCAAGTAGTCTGAGGAAATTTTTAGCGCCTGAAGTGAAAAAACTGTAGCTGGAAAAAGCTGTTTAATGGCTCTGGATAAAATGCAAAATTGAAATTTAATAAGTGATTTTTTATCGGCATTTAGGCGGTTAATTTAAGAATTATCTTATAATTTTACCTAATATATGATAAGATTAAGTAAAATATTGTTCTGCACTGTGCGATATTGCACAAAGAAAATGTGTTGAAATTATCTAAAATTTATATTGAAATATCACAAACTTTACTGTATAATAATATATGACAGAAATATTTTGTCCCTGCTTTATTATTTACTAACTTAATGGAGGTTAACCCATGAACAAGTTTAAGCGCGCAGCAGCCGCTGTTCTTGCTTCCGCCATGGTTCTCGCACTCACCGCATGCGATGAGGAGACACCGGTTGCCGGCAGCAACGCCGGCACAAGCAATGCAGCTGCTCCCGATGCAAACTCAAACGCTGTAGTTACCACTCCGCTGGTAACCACCACCTACGACACCGACCCCGCTGTTCAGGAAGCAGTTGAGGGTGCGGCAGCAAGCCTCGATAACCCCGACCTGAAGGTCGACAAGCGCATCAAGTGGATGGCATGGTGGGATATCGACGAGACCACCGCGGCTGCAGAGCTGTTCAAGAAGGCATACGGCATTCCCGCTACCGGTGGCGATCCTTCCCGCGAGGGCAGAATCTTTGAGTACATCAACGTAGCTTACGGCGAGCGTTACGACAAGCTGGCTACAGCTATCCAGTCCGGCGACTCCCCCGACCTGTTCCCATTCGAGATCCGCGACTTCCCGTACGGCGTTCTGAAGGGCAGATATCAGCCTATTGACAAGATCATCGATCTCAGCACCTCCAAGTGGGACGGTGCCAGAGATGTTATGGATCAGTTCCAGCTCAACGGCAGATACTACTGCGCTATCTATGAGATCTCCTTCGACTCCCTGCTCTACTACAGAAAGAGCGTAGTTGAGGGCGCTGGTCTCCAGGATCCGAGAACCCTGTTCGAGAACGACGAGTGGACATGGGACGCATTCCTCGAGATGGCAAGAGAGTTCCAGAAGTCCGGCGACAACAAGTACACCATCGACGGTTACAACCCTGAGAACGAGTTCGTTGTATCCACCGGTACTCCTATTGTATCCAACGTAAACGGCGTTATCACAAACAACATGTACGACGCTAACGTAGAGCGTGCAATGGATCTGCTCTCCACCCTCCAGAAGGAGAACCTCCGTTATCCGAGACACGAGCTTAACGGCTGGTCTGTTAACCCGAAGGCATGGGCGCAGGGCGATACCCTGTTCTATGGCAACGGCGGTACTTGGGAGTTCGAGGGCGACTCTGGCCTGAACAGATTTGCTCAGAGATTCGGCTGGTCTGACGATGAGATCTGCGTAGTTCCTTATCCGCGCGATCCGCAGGCTGACAAGTACTACCACTTCATGAAGCAGGACGCTCTGATGTGGTGCAAGGGCTCCACAAACGACGCAGGCGTAGCTGCATGGATCGACTGCAACGTTACCGCTTCTCTCGACCCGGCTACAACCGCTGCTTCCATCGCACAGTCTAAGGAGAAGAACGGCTGGTCTGACTACAACCTCGACTTCATTTACAGCCAGACCACTCTGGATGGCACCAGCAAGCTCACTCCTATCTTCGACTTCAAGAACGGTCTTGGTACCGATATCGCTTCTGCTGATACCGCAGATTCCAACGTAGAGCAGCTCACCAAGTATGTTTACATTCAGGGCGAGCAGTCCTACACTCAGCTGAGAGAGGCTAACTTCGCAGTTATCGACGCTCGTATCAACGAGATCAACGAAGCTATCAAGAACCTCACATAATCAGTTCTGAACTCAATATTTATCCCCCGCATGACGAGTGCGGGGGATAATTTTATATGACGGTCACCTCTAAAAACCTCATGTGAGCGAAAATGGGCAGTGCGCGCCATCTTCGTCGTCAAACCTCCTCGTAAGGCATACAGCCTTACTTCGTCGGCTTTCCTAGAATCTGGCACACCCTGCCCATTTTTGCTTTTCACACCGGTTTTTAGAGGTTCCCTGACGTTATCCCGGGCTTGCTCTGAATTTGTAAAAAAAATGCCGAAGGGGGTTGACAAAGGAATATTTCTGTTGTATAATTAGATTCCACCTCATTTTGAGGCACTCAGTTAATGCTGCGGGTAAAACAGCTGCTTTCTGAGTTTTTTTATTACTAAGGACAGGAGGCTCCGGCGGCGCAATCGGCATAATGACGCGACATTTTTTCTCAGGAACACTTCTGAACACGACTGGTCAGACAAGGAGGAAATTATGAGCATCGAAAATCTTGACATCGTTACTTCTATCCAGAATTACATAGCTGAACTGGAGCGCACCGCGAACGTAAGCGGCGGGGAAGCCGCTGAATACGCTGCGGAGGCTTCCCGCTCAGGGCTGGAGTCCCTCCCTGGGGAGCGCCGTGAAAAGCTGATCAGCTACTGCCTTCTGATCGCGGCGAAGCGCGTCCGGGCAGTCACCGGAGGTTCAGCGGTCCGGTCTGATATGGAGCCATGCGACTGGGTGAACGAATTCTACTTCTGCCTGGACAGGGTGCTCCGGCGCTTTGACCCTGACCGCGCCAGCCTGCCGACCTACATTTCTGCGGCATTCGACAGCTTTATGAAAAGCTACTCGGCTGACTGCGATATCCGCGGCAGGCACTATGTTGCCAGCGTGAACCAGCTCCGGCGCAAGCGTGAGCAGCTTTTCAGGCTGAATTCCTGCGAGCCATCCGACGAGCTCCTGATGAAGGAGCTGGGGTGGGGACAGCTCAGGCTGAGGAACGTCCGCATGGCGGAAAGCGGCAATGCTGTGATACGCCTGAACGACCCCGCCGGCGAGGACGGAGACGCGACTGTTGGCGATACCATCGTATCGGACGAGCCCGGCGTCGAGGAGACCGTGGAAAATAAAATAATGCTCGGAAAAATGCGGGAATGCCTTGACTCCCTGCCGGACGACAGGAACAAGGCTGCGATGATACGCTGCATCGTCCACGGCGAGAGCTACGGGAAAATCGGCGAGGAGCTGGGCGCCTCCAAGGAGGGCGTACGGAAGATGGTCAACAGGACCCTCAAGCAGCTCCGGACGATGATGTGCGCGTGACATATTCCGGAATATGCCTCTGACGAAAAGTCAGGGGCGTTTTTTATAAAGGTCACCTCTAAAAAAAAATCGGTTGACGCTCCGGAAAAATCTGAATATATAATACCAGAAAGACAAAACGCAGACAAATGGAGGCAGAAATATGTCAGTAAATACAGAACCGATGAACCTCAAGGACGCATTCGCATACATGAATTTTCTCAGCACATCAATGCAGACGGCGCGGGACCTGCTCAGCCCGGTGTCGCCGCGTCTTGATGTCCGGACGATCAGCAGCGATAACTACCTGTACACCTCGCGGAAGGTGCTGAGGTATTCCGAGGTAAACAGCGGAATGGAGGACACGCAGGAGGACGTTGAGGATCTCCGCAGCTACAGTGTGACCGGCGACGAGCTTATCCTCTTCCTGGACGAGGCGCGCAGGGAACGCGAAAGATGTGCTCTTGCGATCTCGGCGGCGAAGCAGAAGCTCCCGCGCAACCTCGACCTTGAGATAAGCCTGAACAAGGAGCGCCACGAACTCATAAAAAAGTACCGCAGCCTTCTTGACCTCCGCAACCTCAGGCGTGACTACATGGACACAAGCTACAAGTTTGACATCGACGGCAGGCAGACTGCCTACAACGTACCCGCGACGGTGATCAGCACGATATCCTTCGACCGGAACGCAGTGCGCAGCAAGGCCGAGGAACTCACCCAGCAGGCGAAGGCGGCTTCGGCGTGGATAGACAAGGCGCTCGTGACGACCGACGTTGACTTCGTTCCCAGGTGGAACATCTCAGACGAATTTGAAACGATCGTAGCCGGCGTCCGGGAGTGATACTCCCGGCATCACCGGGTGCCATGATACAGCATACAGGTCAGAAGTAACGGAACTAAAAGCTATGGTGCTGATAACACCATTTCAATAGTGCCTTCCGCAAGGCGGGCGAATTATTGAGGAAATAGAACCGCAATTCATCAGGCTCTCACGATGGCTGCCGGATCATGACTGTTTCTGCGGAAACAGCGTGTCAAATCGGGTATGCCAGACTTCGCAAGCCGCTGAACGCGAATTCGATAATTCAACAATCCGTCAATCCGACAACACTCCATAACGCAATACGCTTCGCAATCCTGATCTATGAGCTGCGGCTCATCTGAGATCTTTTCTTCTCCAGTCTGGGACGAAGATCCGAGGACGGCTTCTGCCGTGCAGAGTGATTCCGAACAGGCGCCCCTTTTCTCCATTCAGGGTGAGCTGTATGTTGTATCATGGCACCCGGCGGCTGTTTCAAATGTCCGGAAGATTCATTGAAAATATGCGGAATAAACTTTGGCGGAGCGTGTTAAGGTCAGTTTGAGCAATCGGTGATCTTTTGTTCCTGCAAGGTTTCCGCGATAGTTCCCGGAGGTGCGTTTTACCGTGCTTCCTGAATATTTCAGATGTACTGTTTAAATCGGATTATCCGTGTTATACTAGAGTTTGAGATCCTGGAAGAGCAGGGCGGTTGGAGCGTTTCGCCTCTTGACAAAACGCTTCAAGTGTGGTATACTGTATAAACAAAGCTTTAGTTCCATGGGGCCGTAAAGGCTTCGACGGGGATCCTGAGGCTCGATAAGCGGGTAGTGAGGGCGAAATCACTTTAATCGTCGCACCTTTAAATTTAAACGCAGATTACAATTCTGAGTTAGTAGCTGCCTAAGCGCGCTACCGTCATACCTCGCAGTACCACGGGCGGGGATATGGCGTCGACTAGTGGTGAACGTCATTGATGAGTTGCCTTGTAATCTATGATGTACTAAAGGCTGCCAAACCTGAAAGCCTGTCTGTCGGCGTTCAGGCACGGGAGATCTAAAAGACCGACTGCACCCGAAGAAAGTCGTGAGGACGGGTTTTCGGACAGGGGTTCAATTCCCCTCGGCTCCACCACAACAGCCCGGAAACAGGCAAAGCAACCCCCACCTGCTGGTTGGCAGGTGGGGGGTGTTATATTTATCCTACACTAAGCGCCTTAATTACGGCCTCTTCCGCATTTTTATACAGAATAATATCAAATGCAGTTGAAAGATCGTCCGGGACTGATGCAAAATCCGGCATACTGATCGCAGGCATTAAAATCTTCTTTGCACCACTGTCAAGACATACCTGCAATGTATTTGCCAGCTCATCGACCCGGATCAGAGTACCGCTTATACTCATCTCACCCAGGACTGCCATAGAACTTTGCACCGGACGTCCCAGTGCAATTGAACACAAGGCAATAAGAGTCGGTATAGCCAGCTTATCGGTCATTCCTATTCCCTGGAGGTCCTGATAATTTACAATATAATCCTTGGCATCTGTGCTGATACTGCCACTTATTTCTGTTCCCGTTCGCTTTCAGGAAACTGAAAGCCGCATTGGAGGATTCCCTTGCTTCACGGTCGGAGCCTATGCCCGTACGCTCAAATTTTCCTGTTCCATTAAGCGTCTGACTTTCCAGCCGAAATACTCCCAGCATTCCGCTCTTGCCACGGGAAACGGTATACACCTGCCCGGGATTGCATATGCCTTCCGGAATCAGCTTTCCGCCTCCCTGCTCAGGCACCGATACATAATTTTCCTCCAGTGTTTCATTGTCTATGTACGAAAAATTCACATCGTAAAATTCCATACCGCCAAGCTTTTTAAGCTGTTCCTTAACGCGGCGGCGCATTTCCAGGGATATCTGAACTACCTCTTCCAGCTCTTCTTTTGTGAATTTACCGTCAGGATACATCAGCTTCAGATAGCCGTCTATCATTCTGCGAACGGCAATGGTATCACGCTGATTCAGATTTTTTCCAAGACGGAAATAATGATCGAGCGCATCACCATACTGCTCTTTACGAAGCTCACGGATAAATTCTGCAAGATAGTCGCTGATGAAACCGTAATCGTCCGTGAAATGCTCCGGTCTGAATTTTGGTATCTCCCAACCCGGAAGATAACAGTGTATCCTGTCCAGGAATGCAGTATCAGTCCCCATTTCAGGAGGAAACGGGTCAAAAAGGCTGGAGGTTTTCAGCAGGACGTCAACGCTCTGATTTATATTACCTACGAATACCATTGAGGCGGAAGCTGCTTTTTCCTCCTTGCCGCGAGCAAATGAACCGGACGCCATATAATCTTTCATTATCTGAACGCCGTCCTTGTCCTTGAAACGTATTCCCGCAACCTCGTCAAAGGCAACGCAATCCCACAGCCCTACTAATCCGACTGTCCTTTTGCTCATATTATAAAATAAATTCGCAACGGTAGTCTGTCCGCCGGATACAAGAATACTGTTAGGCGATATCTCCTTGTAAAGATGCGATTTTCCGGTGCTTCTGGGACCGAGTTCGCAAAGATTAAAGTTGTTCTCCACAAGTGGTATCATTCTGGTCAGCAGCAGCCACTTCTCACGGTATGTAAATCCGTCAGGCTCCATACCGGTGGAGCGCAGCATTATATCCAGCCATTCCTCTTTGGTAAACGCAGCACGTCCTGATTTCAGCTCGTCAATGTCGATATGCGGCATCTGTATCGGGGTCAGTTTCCGAATACTTATCGGGGAATAATCCTTGTTCTTTTTCTTTTTTGAGCGAAGCGGATTACCGTATTCATCAGTTATTTCCGTCTGATCCTCGTCATCGGATTCATAATCAAGCTGAACAATGCACCATATCCCACCGCACAGCAGCCTGTCGTACTTTTCGGGATATGAGTCCTCAATTGGCACTCCGCCAACTCCAAGATTTGAAAAATCCGCAAAAAAGCAGTTCTTGTTCATATCAAGATGCACCGTTACCATATCAATGATAGTATGACTGCCCTTTTTCCGCAGCTGCGAAAGTATTTTCTGAGATTCATCAGGACGTACAAAGTTATCTGCAAGGATACGCTTCACATTATTTACGCCCTCCTCGACAACCTCTTCATCGTCAGAGCTGCAATACTGCCCCAGGAGGAATTCCAGTACATATACCGGGACGTTCGCTCCCTCTTTCATCTTCTTGGTCAGATCCTTGCGCACTATTTTTCCGTCAAAATGCTCCCTCAGCTTCTGCTTTATGATATCATGTCTGCTAAGGCTGGTCTCAGTATTTTCAAATTCGCACATTGATTATATCCCCCTTTTATCAGAAACCGAAATCATCTGCAAATGCAATATCGATCATCATCTCATGGCGCAGTACTTCAAGGCTGGTTTTCTCCTCAAATGCTACAAGATAGTACTTTTTATTGATATCATATTTCATATTTCTGAAAGAAAAACGCAGCTTAAAAATACGCTTGGATGTGTCCGCGTCATTTTTGTCGGCAATATATATGCATTCGTTCGATATTCTGTTTCCCTTTTCATCAACAAAGTAAACATGATATCTGGTTTCCTTTACCACATCGCTGACAGGTTCCGTCTGCATGAAATCCAGCACTGTAACCAGATTCGTTATCTTCCTGGTCAGGCTGATGAAGCGTATCTCGGCATTAGTGGTTTCGCAGCGGCCTTTCTCGGTCCTGACGTCGATCAGCGGAACAATTATTTCCTGCGGAGAGCTGCCGCCGTGGGTATAATTTAATCCGGAACCCGGTTTCTTGAACAGGTCGCTTCCCATCGGAAAATACACTCTGCGGGAATCGTCAGCACCGATGATCGAGCTGAACGGCAGGCTAGCAACGCCTTCGCCCTGCACATCACGGTCGGTGAGCGCATATCTGCGGTCTGCGTCCGGTATCCCGCTTATCTTATCGCTCTCGGAGAGCTTATCTCTCTTGTAGATAAATCCATGGTCTGCGGTAATGATGTAGTGGATAGTATTTGCGCTGGACGTAAGCTTTCTTACGAGGAAATAAATCTCCTCGACCGCTTCCTCACAGGCATTGAATACCTCATTCTCAGTAGAGGCATGGTCGCCTCTGGCGTCGATCTGGTCGTGATAAACGTACACGACATTCTGTCCGGTGAACACGTCACGAAGCGCAGAAACATTCATTGATTTTATATCGTCATACTTTACGCAGCGGCTGTCCGGGTTTGCCGCCTGCAATACTGCCTCACGCTGTTTTATGTCGTCCGTCGGCTTTCCGTCTGCAAGCGTGCGGGAATCCGGCAGGACCTCAATAGTGTTATGAGGAAGCAGCGCAGCCATTCCGAACTTGGTATAGGACGGAAGTACGCTCTGCATTGCGGAGATGGAAGCGGTGCACTTTGCGTCCGCCTGCAGTTTCTCGAAAAGCGAGCGTCCCACCTCGTAGCGCATAGCGTCTGAAATGATAACGACTGTACGCTCCTTGTTGCTGCGGACAAAATCGTTATAGAAATTGAGCTGGTGCGGCAATCCGGTATCACCGTCCGCAGCCACGAAATTCTGATTCCAGTTTACGCACTGTGCATTCAGGTAATCGTTGGTGTAGATATTTTCAACGAGCTGGCGCAGATCGTCGAACTCGCTGTTGTTGTCCAGTTTATCAAAGTAATAATAGAAATACCTGTACCTGCGGTCTATGGTGTAGTTTTTGTCTGTATACTGCTTTACAACAGCCTTTATGCCGGTAAGTGGCTGATATTTCTCCGGCTGAACCAGCCAGTATGCGTTCTCCAGAACAAAATATCTGTTTCTGAACTCGCTGCCGAAGTGCATTTTTCTTCTCAGAACGCAGACTTCCGGTATGGACTTTCCTCCGAGTCTGGTGTCGGTGTCCTCAGCCTCCAGCCGCTCACGGATCCAGCTTATTATAACATCATCAATTCCACGGAAAACGCAGCAACTGACAAGAGAATCGACAGGCATTTTCCGGAGCTGGTCTGCCGCTCCGAGAGAATTAAAAGCCTGCGCTGAGAGGTCGCCATAATTATCGGAATAGAGAATATTGTTCATCAGATTATCCAGGAACGTGATAATATTGCCAGCCTTGAATGAAATGAACGGCTCCCATGCTTTCGGCATTTCAGTGGAAATAGTTCTGGAAGCGTAGGTCGCAAAGAATGTCATAATGAGCCGCTGTAATGCCGGCTCTGCGTCAACATATCCGAACTGTTCCTCAACCATCTGCCAGAACGACTGCAACAGGTCGTACCTTGCAAACTCGGCAAGGTACTTATTATCCTCCGGTTTGTCATCTGTCAGAACACAGCGGACAACTTCTTCAAAAGAAACCGATTTATTCCTGCAGAGAATGCTCATAAGGGCAACCTCTATCGTTGCCTTGTTGAAATGGTCGATTTCAAGTTCATAGAACTTCTGCGTTCTGGTTTTCTCTCCGAAAAACTTGATGTAATGCTCGATAACGGGCTTGAATCGCTCATCTATGCCGAGGTCGGAAGCCACGACCGACGCCTTATCAGTGTGGAACTCCTTCGAGTAAAAGATCATGTCCGCAAGGTGGTTCTCCTGCACCGGCGGCTTTGCGAACGGTGCATAAATGAGGTAATTCGTTTCTGTATCTTCGCACTCCAGAAAGTATTTCATGCGAAGCTGCTCATGCAGCTCCAGGTGGAGTATCTTCGCATTATTCAGCTCCAGAGCGTCTATGTCATCGACAAACTCCGCTTTTGCGTCAAACCAGAAAATGAGCCTGCGCTCATCTCCGGCGAACTCTTCGTTCAATTTGTCGGAAATTTGTTTCAGGTTAAGTACTGCCATGAGATATCTCCTCAGATTTTAGTAAGCACTTCGATCTTCTTCCCGTCATCGCCGGTCTGAACCTTTTCATAGTTCACCTTAACGCCGTCGTCAAGGTCGATGTCTATGCGGGAAAGTGCTAGGTGCGCTATCTTCTCATCGAAGTCATGAGTTTCCTTGAGCTGCTTTGTCAGCTTTTCTATGCGCTTCTGTGCAGCTGAAACCTCACGTCCGCTGCCTGTTTCCACAATGTCCTGCGACTGGCGTATCTCATTCTCGTAAATACGCTGGAGCTTGTGCAGGTATTCCACACGCACATTACCGGTGGTGTCAGCGTTCCAGCGGTGCATATAAACAAGCGCCCTGAAGCCGTTCTGTTTGCCGCTGTCGAACATCCAGTAGATAGGACGTTTCTGATACATCTTGATGTGGTCTTTGATGAAATCGTTCAGGAAGTAGTTCCGAATCCTCTCACGGCTGGTGTTGCCCCTTGTTCCGAGTGCGTCAGCTATGAAAGTCAGGTTTTCTTCAAGGGTATCTGCGCCGTAAACCGTTCTGATGAAATCCACAAAACGGACTACGATATCGTCCCGGAAATACTCCTCGTCCGTGACCGGTATGCAGTTATCCGGGTCGGGAATAAAGGTCTTGTATTTACTGCCGTCCCAGTCGCCGCCCGCATACGCCAGCCCCTCAACGTCAAGGGAATACCGCCCGAACATACAGCCCACAGCATAGCTTACCAGCGACTTTATATCACGGGTGAGGTCGGCACGGCGCACGGTAACGTCCTTGTCTTCGACTTCGGGGGTCAGCTCGTCCTGCAAGCCGTAGATGTCTATAAATATGCGGTTGAGTTCTTCTTCGTTGGATTTGAGCCGGGTGAAACGCTTTTCGCATTCGTCAGACCACTGCGCAAATGATTCGGAGATGAGGGGGACGGGTTTTAGAAGGGGGTGGGTTTTGAAGTCCCAGCTTGTTTCAAAGCTGTCCCAATCTTCTTTGGATAAATATATATTATACTTGACTATATTGTCTATAAATTTCTTTTCACGTATATTATCAATAACAGGTATACGCCCGATTTCTCCTGCATTAAAATTTAATGTCGGAGAAATTATCTCCAGTATTTTTTCAGAAACAATGCAGTTCATTAGTCCAAGATAATAATACAATTTATCTTTATTCTTTATACTTGAATAAGCCATTCCAGCATGTTCCGAAATACAATTGTCTGAATATCTGAACGAGGCTCTTCCAGAAGAAATACTACTCCAGTTAATAATTGGTATAAATTTCATCCAATTATAATAGTCTTGAGAATGGTGTTCAGAATCTTGATTTAATATATCATAGCCATTATTCCGCCAATTAATAACAGAAGTCATATTACCATACCATTTTCTTCGTTCACCACCTTTACAACACGGGAACCATTTACCGCTGGATAATATACAATCATCAACGCTCTTACAGAAATAACCAATTTGTTGATTCTTTAGTTCCCACCAAAAACGAATAAACCTGTTGTTATCACCAGTAATTACTCCCTTAGATGTCTGCCCCAATTCGGAAATAGTTTTACAAGAAAATGCACTAATGAATTTTTCACTCACCCAATAAGCCACCGGTATACCGGGGATTTTTGAAAAATTGTCAGCACAAGACACATATAAATTCTGATGAGAAAGAAACGCATCTCTTTTTTCATTTTCTCCAACGATTCCAACAAGACGAGCATATGTTCCCTTATATCCGTTCATGTGTGCTTTTCGTTCAACAAAAGCCGTTGTCTGTACAACTTCGCCGCCAATTTCATCAAAAGCCCTCGCGCCGAGGTGTGCCATATTAACAGTTGTGCTCAGCATTAGCTTTTCACGCAGTTTCTCATAGCTTGAAAGGAACATCCATGCGTGCTGCGTTATCATCGCCTGATAACCGTTTTGTTTTATCAGATTTCTACATCTCTCAATGAAAACAGCAAACAAATCCGATTTGCTGTCGGAATAATTCTTCGCTATATACTCCGTCAAATTAAGCGGCTTGTATTTATTATCTTCTTTCTTTCTATTTAACGGAGCCGGGAAACTTGACGTTCCCATATAAGGCGGATTAGTGCAAACCACGTCATACTTCTGCGAAAGCGTCTGCGCCTGCTTCACCAGCGGCAGAATTTTCTCACATACAATGCGCTTGTTTTCCATCGCAATGAGGTTCAGTTCGTCGCTCTGTGCAATTACCTCTATACGCTCAATTAGCCCGCTGAAATCAACGGGCTGAACATTTATAATACTGCCGTACTCACGGGCGTTTGTAAGGTCATTTGAAATGGAGCGCAGGTCGGCTGCTATCTTGCTGTCGCCGTCCGCTATGTACTCTATGATTTCGGGAGTCAGCGCGCGGTTATCGTCAATAACAAACAGATTCGGCTTTATTCCGGAAGTCAGAATACGGCGGTTGTACTGCCGGGCTTTCATCATTACTGCGAAATATGCCAGCTGATACGCACGCCTGTCAATATCCAGACCCCAGAGGTTCTTCTCCACGATAAGTTTCGCAGCATCACGCTCAGAGTAGCCCTGTGCCGAATAAATCTGCATGAGCATGTCAAAAGCGTACACTAGTATATGACCCGAGCCCATGCACGGGTCTATTATGCGGATATCCTCCGGAGAGATCTCCCTGCACCCTGCACGAATTTCTTCAAGCTGCGCCTGAACCTGCGGCTCCTGTTCCGCTTCGTCAAGGTAGTACTCCCAGCCCTCACGCAGGTCAGCGTCAGGGTGTCCCTCTATCCAAAGTCTGCCGAGAGAGTTCTCGACCATGTAGCGGACTATCCAATGCGGCGTAAACAGCTGGGTCGCAGCCGGTATATTTTCCTTTGTGATTTTGACGTTCTTTTTGAGAGCTGCAAACACCTTGTCCTTCGGTTCAGTGTTGTAGTACTGGTACATCCAGCCGATTATCTCGACCTGACCCTCTTTCTCAATATTGAAATCGTCCTCGGAAATATCGTTCACCAGATGGAACACAACGCCGTCCTTGTCCGTATACGACAGGGAAAGCAGGAGTTCCGAGTAGTCATTCGTAGCCTCAAACAGCTCCGGCAGAATATCATGCAGGTGGTTGCACTCCCTGATGAACAGCATACGTAACAGTTCTTCCAGCCTGTTATTGTCACGGAGCTCATATATACGGCCGCTTTCCTCGCCTGTAAATTCAAGTCCTGCGTCAAACGGCGTGGTAACTATATCCGGCTCATGCTTGCCGGATTCAGAGGACAGCACTCTTATAGGCAGATAGCCGTTCACTTCCATGAAACGAATAGCTATCATACGGTTGAACCAGGTATAGGCGACTTCCTCGACGATGTACTCGAAAGCAACCTTGTAGTTGTCCAGCTCCTCCGCCTTTGCCCTTATCGCAGAAACAAGGGAGTTACGCTGCGAGATACGCTCTCCCTTTACCTCGGCGTAATCCTTTGTTCCGATATCGAACAGCTGCAAATCGCTCCTGGACTGCGGGAGCGGCTCGCCGATGCCGTTCTCATTTACGGCGAGCAGTCCTGCGCTGTATGTAATATCGGATATGAGCTTTTTTCTTGCCCATATTGCAAAATTTTTGAGTGCTGTCTTATTCATCCTGATCTCTCCTTAAAATTCTATTGTGATGATGGTGTCCTCTTCAAGGGTGTTCATCAGCTTGTTTTTTAAGTCGGCGAGGTACTTGTCCACGTCCGCTGCGCTTTCAAGCTGCCACGAGCTGGATGAATTGAGCGACTTTATGCTGACCGCCTTGCGCTTCTTCATTTTCGGCACTACCGGAGCGACAGGCTGTACAGGCGCTGCGCCCGCGTCGTCTTCGGGCTGAATCGGCGGAGTAATCTTAGCTGCCTTTGAGTCTGCAATTTTCTTCTCGGCGGCAAAAATTTCATTAAGAGAACGGGTCATAAGAGCGTCTGCTTCAACGCTTATATTTTTCAGGTTAGCTATATTGTCGCAAGCCTGCGCCTTGTCTGAAAGGTCTGAAAAGCTCTTTACAAATTTATCAGAAAGCTGCGGCCTGCACTCCTTGCCATCGAGCTCGTCAAACACACGTCTGCGGGCTTCGTCAACTGCTTCAAGAGCCGGTTCCATATGCTTGTCAAGCTCCGCATTATAAGCGGTCAGGTACTTTTCAATCAGATCGGGGAGCTTGTGCATTTCATTATAAGGTTCCGACTTGTTCAGGATAGTATTTATCTGGCTTACATATCCCTCGACCTCGTCGTTCACGATAAAGGTCTTACTGCTCTCAAAAATATCCATCTGTCTTACGGCATTGTCAAAGATACTCTTCTGCTGACCGCCGAAGAACTTTTTAACAGGCTCGTAATCCTCAGCCATGTTAAGCAAATCTTCTTTCTTGGCAGAAATCATTCCGAAGAATTCATTTGGATATTTCACATCGCAGATGTCAGTCAGAAGCTGCTTGGCTTTTGAAAGAACACGTCTTCCCGGGTACCTTGCGCCATTATTGTAGTTGCCCTCGGTTCGTTCAATCTCGGTCTTGAGGTTGTTTGCGTACCTGACGAACTCCGCCATTACAGCGTCGTCATCGTCGCTGTTCGGCGTAGTATTGAAGAGTTCCTTCATTACCTCACGGACGACTTTCTTCTGATTGTCGCTTGCCTTTGCACGCTTTTCAGCCATCAGCTTTTCGATGTATTCCTTGCGTGTGATGAAACGGAAAATCTCCTCGGAAGTCCTGGACTGGAGCGTTACCTGTTCATTGTTCACTGTCAGGGAAATCTCGCCCTTGCGGAACAGCTTTGCAACAAGCCACTGAACATCGGCTTCAACATAGCCATACGGAGCCTTTGTAAACCGCTCCATCAGCGACTTCATAGACACCTTGAAATGCTGCGCCGTCTTGTCGGCGATGAATCTGGACATCTCGTTCAGAGCTTCCACGTTGTACTCCTGCATTGTGCCATCAATGGTGATCTGCTGTGAATTGTCACGCAGCAGGGCGCGGATATCATCGTCGCCGACCGGTCTGTCAATGTAGGACAGCTTGTGGTACACAGAGTTGATAAGTTTTCCGAGCGCTTCGTTTATGCGGGTCCTGATATCCCTGGATTTAGACTCGACCTTGTCGCCGCAGGTGTAGATATCGGCTTCTTCAAGAGCCTGGCAGAGATACGTTTTCGCATTCCGGCTGCGTTCCTGTATTTCCGCGCGCTTCTGTGATTTCAGCGATTCGGTGTTGACAGCAGTGTTTGCGGCGTCCATGCGCAGGAACTTCTCGATTTTCAGCATGGAGGTCACTTCGTCAAGATACGACCTGTCGCCGGGAAGTACCACAAGAACAACATTATCCTGACCGGACGACAGGCGCAGCGTGTTCTCATCACCGACCTCATCGCTGTTCGGTGTGAGTATGCGGAGCTTGATGTCGTAATTCTGATTTGCCTTGAACGGGTGGTCGTCTACGAACTGGCAGAAGCTGAACTGATACCTGTTATTGAACCTGTTCAGCCTGAACTTGTTCTCAGGGTAGATATCGTCGAAAATCATACCGGAAACCCTGTTTGTCACATCAGAGGATTCTATCGGCTGCGTTTCAATGGCTCTGTTTATTTCCTGCTCCTCGTTCGTCAGGAACACATAAATATCGCCGTTTTTCTGCACGAGCGTCTGGCGGATAAGGCGGTTAAGCGCTTCCTCCACCCTCTCGGAGAGTGTTCTGCGGTCCTCGTCAATATCGGAAACCATGAGGCTCGTGATATTATTGAGGTTTGCCCTGATCTCCTTGACGTACTTGATCATAAACAGAGTTTTCAGCACGTTTACGGTAAAGCACTCTTCCGCATGGGCGGAATTGAGAGAGGAATTGTCAAGCGCCTTGGTGATAACGCCCTTGTGAGAATGGTCAAGGAACTGTTCCAGTGCGTCATAGAACATATTGAACGGAACAAGCGCCCCTGGTTCCTTGTTCATCAGCCTGACGGCGGATTCCTTGAACAGCGCAAGCATGGAACGCTCACCCTCTGCAAGATGCTTTCCGGACGCACCATGCGTTCTTATGGAAGTCAGAACGCTGCCTAGCAGGTCGAACTGATACGGGATAAACGGATATACAAGGGCGAAGTCGTCACCGTTCTGATAGAGTTTCTTTTCAACGCCGTCGTTGAACACGATAAGATTCTTGATGATAGTGTCCTTGGTATCAAACAGCGCTGAAAGAGTGGCATTGCCGGAATCGTTCTTGGCAAGGATCCTCTTCTTGATGACCTCGTCCACATTGGATGAGGAAAGCGACAGCCTTGTATCAAAACGCCCCTGGATTTTTGAAAAGTCATTGCCCTTTATCTTGGTTATTGAGTCGATATCCTGCTGGCTGGTCACAACTACCCATGCCTTGCCGCGGCAGGCTATACCAAGTTCCTCGGTTACGGTCTGGAGATTGAGCATCAGCTTTGAGTTATCGCCTATGTACTGACCGACTTCATCGACCAGAAAAACAACGTGATGGTTCTTTCCCTTTGAGTCAATGTACTTCTTTACAAGCTTTGCAAAGTCCTCGATGGATATTGAATACGGCTCCAGAGCCTTATCGCTCCAGCTGCGGGCTGACTCGGCGCTCATATAGCCGATGTCTACCAGAGCGTCAATTACATCGTCCTGGATAAAGTCGAACTCATCACGGGCTTCTTCCCAGGGCTGACCATAGGAATTTTCAAATGTGCTGCGGAACTCATCATATTTGCCTTCGCCGAAAAGTCTGCGCTCCAGGTCTGCAAGCGCAAAATTGGAGCTGCAAAAGCCCTGCATCTTATTGAACACTTTAAGGAACACAGAAACGATAGCGTCATTGTTTTCCTTGCCGTTAGATTCGCTTTTGGAGTCGATATTGAACAGGATAGCGTCAGTCGGAACAGAGGCTGCAAGCTTCATATCCGCAAGAACCATCGGGTCTGCAATCTTGTCGTCATCAACGAAATAGTCAATGGCGGATTTGCCGTCAACAACCTTGTTTTCAAGGACATAGGACAGTATCTTCAGAAAGTGAGATTTACCGCTTCCAAAGAAGCCGGAGATCCACACACCCATCTTGTCCGTATTTCCGGTTATGCCGTTCTTATAGCTTTCGAAAAAGCCTCTGAAATGCTTCTGGAGCTCTCTTGTGACAACGTACTCTTCAAGTTCCTGCCTGATGTTGGAGTCATCGTCCTGTCCAACCTTGATAACTCCCTTGATGTCACGGTCAATGGGCTTTGCGAACATATCCCTGATGATCATTGATATTCTCCTTACTCAACCAATTTGAAAGCACGATAGTAGTTATCGTCCTTGACCTCGCCAAAAAGGACCAGCTCCTGCCCGTCATATTTTCCGGGATAGAACATAACCACAGGAACATTATCCAATACCTGATGAAGATTGTTCAGAACAGTATGCGAACGAATGAGAGGATAGCACTTTCCTATCCCGATTATGAATACGACAGATTTTTCAGGCGTCCGCTCCTGAATATACTTTACGATAAGGTTGTCGTCGCCGGTCAGCCGGAGCGTATTCCCCACAGCTCTTATAACACGGTCAAGACCTTTGTTTTTTTCAAGGTCGAAACACTTTTCAAGATAGCCCTTCTCTTTCAGTATCTCGATAGTTATGTCGTAGAGGTCAAACACAACGACCTTAAAACCGTCCGGTGAATCCTCGTGTTTTTGGCGGATATACTCCACACGCTTGCGTACAATAAGTTCGTCCCTGGGCATATAGTCGAAAATATAATACCCGACCTCGTTGCCAAGCCCCTTATTCTCCCGGAATGAAGGCTTTGCAATCATTTCTTCGGCTTTATCAAGCCTTTCATCTAATGCAGCCATTTCAGTTGCCCCCCGTAAGTGCTTTGATCATCGCAGCTTCGCCTTTAACTTCAAGATATCGTTCAAGAGATATGTCCAGAAGTGGCGGGGTAATGATGTGCCTTTTCCCATCTGTGGTGAGAAGTCCTGCTTCCGTCAGAAAATTGAAATAACATCCGGACAGCCGCTTTTTAGTGGAATCGATCCAGCCCTCAATAAGAGGCTCCTGCAATTCCTTATCCCTGAAAAACTGCTTTATGTCAGCAGCGGTTATCTCGCTGAATCCAAGTATTTTCCTGGTGCGGTACACTTCGTACACGAACTCGGATAAAAGCCTGTCTGTTCTCATAATAGCTATGAGATTAATGATTTTCTGCGTTGACAGGTCTGAATCCTGAAACAGCTTTAGTTCCGTTTCATCAAGAGCTATTGCCCTGTTGGTAATGTAGTTTGTTACCCTCCTGGAGCGGTTAGCATTCACTGCGCCGAAAATGTTCTGCTCAATGCAGTACTTCTTGATTTCATCCTGGGCTTTACCTTCCATCACCATTGGAAGAACTTTCTTAAATTCAATAAACCAGAAGGACTGTGACATTAATCCGGCGCTGTATTTTTTTTGATTCAATATACCCTCTCCTGACTTTATCCCCAATATCGCAAATCGGAATAAAATTCCGTTTTTATATATACTATAATCGCAACGCGATTATAGTATAGCATATAATTGAATAAGATTCAAGTGGAAACAGAAAAAAATCCCGAAAGGAAAGTGCAAATGGAGATATATCACTTTGGCACACTATTAAAGGAACTCAGAAACGATGCGCACATGAAGCAAAAGACTCTTGCTGACAAACTCAGTGTTACAGAAGCAACCATAAGCAAATATGAATGCGGAACAGCCATGCCGCCGTTTGAAACCATGAGAACCATTGCCTCTGTTTTCAATGTATCAATGGACTTCCTTTATGGAACGGAAAAAAGATCAACTGTTTCAACATTCGGATTAAGTGACAACCAGAAGGAAATTATTGAAATTCTGACACAGCAGTTTCGTGTTAAAAATGGATTTGATAAGGAACTTTCCGATGATGAATATAAATTGTTAGGAAAAATTGTGGTAGAATTAACCAAATAAATGTCAATAAGCCCAAGAAAACCGGCTCTGCTGCGAGCCGGTTTTACTTATTTGTACTCCAGGTTTAGCTCCTCCCGCCCGATATTCTCCCGAACCTCCAGCGCATTGTGAGCAGCCTTTCCGTAATTCCCGACAGCCTCATCAGCCCCGCCCGCCCTCAGAGCCGGCAGATAATTGAGCGTTGCCGTGATATGATCCGGGTAAACCTCTATCCGTGAAACGTAAAGCTGAATAAGCTGCCGGAGGTGCGGGATAATCCCGGACAGGAGCATTTCACGCCCACGCTCGAACGCCTCGGCTATATCCTCACGATTCGTTTCGATGGTCACCCGCCTGGATTCGATTTCACGGCGCTTTTCCTTGAGCATGGCAAGCCGTTCCTCGCGCTCGCTGACTGCTTCCGCAAGCGAGGCTGAGCCAGTGGCAGCCAGTATTCCGATGAGATTATCTATTTCGCCTTTGGTCTTTTTTATCATGCTCCTGACGGATTTCAGCTCGCTTTCGTACTCAGAGCCGTTTGAATTGGCCATCTTGTTGTACTCGCTAATAACGCCCTCCAGGCGCCGCTCATCGAACAGAACTTCGGCAAGGAGTTTCCGTATGTAGTTCTCCAGATAATCACGGTTCACGTCCTTATTGCGGCAGTTCCCGGAACCTTTTCCGGAGTGAGAATTGCAGCGGTAAGTTATGTACAGCGACTTATTCCTGCCGCCGTGCATTCGGTTTCCGCAGTAACTGTTGCCGCATAATCCGCAGAACACCTTGCCGGAAAGCAGATAAACTTCCTTGGCGTCCGAGCGGATATAAGGCTCCATCTTGCGCTTGTCCATTATCGCCTGAACAGCATCGAATACCTCCCGGCTGATTATCTGCGGAACTCCGCCCTCGATGCGGATAATATCGTTCCGGGAGCGGTCAGCATGGTTATTGCGTTTCCCGAACTTGTCAGGCAGAGCGCTCCGGCGATAAATGTACACGCCCGTGTACTTCTCGTTTCGGAGAATCTCATGCAGGGAATTCCTCCCGAACTCCCTGCCACGCCGCGTCCTGACGCCGCGGCGATTGAGCTCTTCGATTATCTGAGAGTAATTCATACCGCTCAGAATACTCTGAAAAATGAACCGTACATGAACGGCTTCTTCCTCGTTGATCTCGTATTTCAGCTCTGCATTGACCCTGAAGCCCAGCGGAGCGAAACCGCCTGTATGTTTGCAGGCGATAGCATTTTCATACTGACCTTTCTTGACCTCGCGGGAAAGATTAGCGGAATAGTATTCGCTCATTGCCTCGCTCATTCCCACAAAAATTATGCCCTCGGGACTGTCGGTGAACTGTTCCAGCACGGACACCAGTTTTACGCCGTTTTCCTCAAGGGTTTTTCTGTATATTGCGCTGTCATAGCGCTTGCGTGCGAATCTGTCCAGTTTGTGGACTATGACCACCTCAAAGTCGCCGTCATCGGAATCCCGTATCATTCTCTGGAATTCCTCGCGGCGGTCGTTCGTGCCCGTTTTAGCACGGTCGATGTATTCGCTGACTATCTTATATCCGTTTTCATCAGCGAATTTGTGGATCGCCCTCAGCTGAGCGTCGATACTCTCGTCGCACTGGTTGTCGCTGGAGTACCGTGCGTAGGCTGCTGCCCTTATCATACTGCCGCCTCCTCGCTGTCAGCGTTCATTATCTCAATAAGCAGAGAAGCGACCATTCGTTCCGGCGGAACATCTGTGCAATCCGCCTCGGTTAATGTAATAATGTCGTCCGGCATTATGCCGGTATCCTCAGCGTTTCTGGGAAAGAATACGACTGAGTTTGTTGCGATATCTGAGAACATGTCCTGATAGTCCGGCTTACGACCGGAGTGAAGCCGTTCATAGATATCATTACTTATCACCTCAAGGCCATTATATTCCTCACAGCAGAATGTTCTGTAAGCGCTTGTGAGCCGGCTGTAATTCTGCATTGCCTCGGGATTTTTTACGACAAGAGTGTAGTCCCCTATAACAAAGCCCTTTTCAACGCCAGTCGGGACATAGTTTTTGTCCTTAAGGCTCATGTATTTCGACTTTGCCGCGGATTTCTTGATATTGTTCAGCCATTCGTCCTTTTCCATAGCATAATTCCTTCCTTTTTCATAAGAATATTATCATCATCACGACAAGCACGGCGAATGCTGCCGCGTTAGCGATAAAATATCCGGCTGCTGTTTTAGCAACTCCGGTATCTGCTGAGGGAGGCTGCGCGGTATTTTCCGGTACGCTCTGCGCCTGCGGCGGTGTGGCGGGCGGAATAAATTCCTGCTCCTTTTTGAGCTGAGGTTTCGCCAGAGATACCTTATAAACCGGTCGGGGAGCGGTACGGTTAAGAGTTTCGTCCGCGGCTAATGCACGGTCGTACTCCGCACGCTGAACCGGGTCGGAAAGCACCTTTCTGGCGTATTCTATATCCGAAAGCTGCTTTCTGACCTCTTCCGGGGACAACTCAGGAGCATTCCCGGTTTCCAGCTCCGTTTTTCTGCGGAGATATGCATTATGTATCTCGGCATCATCGGCGCTGCGGGGGATTCTGAGCATTTCGTAAAAATCCATCAGCTTTCCTCCTTGCCAATGGCGGTGAACAGCTCATTCAGCGCCCCCAGTCCCGACATTATCATCGGAATGTAAATGCACCATTTGTTGATGTTCCCCGGGAGCATTCCGTACCATTTTGCGGATAACGCAAATATGCTGAGCGCAAACGCGCCGTAAAAATACGCATATCCCTGGAACTGCCATACAGGAGTTATCTCTCCGTCACGCTCTACGCCCGCATTTACGCAGTAATAGCCGCTGCATATGTAAGTCATCGTGTTAATATCATCGGCGCTGGTGTCATCCGAAGTTGTTATGCCGAAGCAGTCCACGCAGCCGGCATAGCTGTATTTCGAGGTGCCGGTGCAGTCAGAGGGCGAGCTCATATTTACGCAGCCAAAGCAGGACAGACAGCCGCTGTTATCGTCCATTACATAAAAGCTGCTTGCGATCTCTTCCATTGTCGCGGTGTTGCCGGAGCTTCCCGAGCAGCCGGTCAGAGCAAATGCGGACCCCGCCAGAACGGCAGCTCCCGCTAAGGTTATAAGCAGTTCCTTTTTCTTCATTTTAAGTCACCTGTTTCACTTGGAATTATAGTTATAAGCACAATTTGACCATCAACAATAACATTATATCACATAATCATCATCTTTTCAATTGTATTTTATTATTTTCGTCAATTTAACATAATTTCCGGGATAAAATATGTATAATTAAACTAGATTATTATGCACAAAAGGAGGGGCGCTCAAATGACAACAGGCGAACGAATAGCCGCGCGCCGTGACGAGCTTGGTCTGAAGCAGTACCAGGTCGCCGAGCAGATAGGCGTGACCAAAACCACCATGAGCAAATACGAGAACAACGTGAATATTCCCAATGCCGATATACTGGCTCGTCTGGCTTCCGTACTCCGGACTTCTGCGGACTATCTCTGCGGCATAACGGACAACAGCGCACCTCTCGGTGAAAAATGGATATGCACGGATTCGGTGGACGAATCGCTGATAACCGCAATAAAAAAGCTGAACCACGACAATCAGCTCCGCCTTGCGGAACGCGCGGAAACTTTGCTTGAAAAACAGAACAAGACCGCAGAATAACTTCTACGGTCTTATTTTACCATATTTGCGGAATGGCTTGGTACACTGTCAGCGGACTTTTAATCCTTAACTAACACAGCCTCCCCATTCTCCGCAAGCAGAATATCGCACTCGATCAAATCCATTCCATGCTGAAATGCGTAGATTATCGCTCCGTCCCGGGGAATTCTCGGATATAGCTGCGCTGCGCCCAGGTGCTTCAGAAATTCCTGCACCTCGTTAAAGGACATCTGAAACCCGAATCCGAGCTGAATCAGCACGTCCCTGGTGGGTTTGTCACGCTTCCCGTCAAACAGCGAGTAGAAATAGGATTTTTTCAGCCCGGAGCGGCGCATTATGTCCGCGAGTTTCATATCCTTTTTCGCCACGATATCGTTAAGATACGCCGACAGCGTGCCGGAATACTGCTCGCTTTTTATTTCCTCCTGACCCTCGGCGTAGGAGGATTTGTTTTTCAGCGTTTCCAGCAGGTCGCCGGTGGTTTTCTGCTTTATCATACAAGCTACCTCTTTTCTTGACTTTTCCTGCGTTTTATGTTACCATATATTCGACAAAAAATCAAGAGGGGGAGAGCCGGTTGACCGCAGGAAAATACAAAGCGCTCCGGGCGCTGAATACGTCCGGAACTGTCACGCTTGCGGAAAACACCGCAGACGGCAGAAAGTACGTCATGAAAGAACTCCCGGGGGAATCCGCCGCAATTTACCGCCGTATCTCGGATCTTCCCCCGCAGAAAAATCTCATGCGCGTATGCGAGATTTTATCATACGGAGAGCGTTCCGTCGCGGTCTGCGAATATGTCGAGGGTCAGCCGCTGGACGAGCTTTTATCAAGCGGTAAAACGTTCCCGATAACCGAACTGCGCCGCATTATTTCGCAGCTCTGCAATGCTGTGGAGCACCTCCACAGATACGGAATTATCCACCGGGACGTTACCCCGAAAAATGTTATCCTTGACGAAAATCTGCACCTCACGCTTATCGACTTCGACATCTCCCGGAAATTCAGCGGAAACCGTGAGCAGGACACCACGCTGTATGGCACCGAGGGCTTCGCGCCGCCGGAGCAGTACGGCTTCCGGGAAACAGGCTTCACTGCGGATATCTATGCGCTCGGCGTGATTATGAAACTCCTGCTGAACGCCTGCCCGGACTGCCCTCCGGCGCAGGAAGTCATGTTACGGAAAATCGCTGCGAAATGCTCGCGGTTCGTTCCGGATAAGCGTTACAGGAGCGCCGGGGCGGTTCGCCGTGCGGTCAGCCGCTCGCGGTTCGTCGTTCCGGCGGGAATTTCAGCGGCTTCGCTGGCGGTTCTGGTGGGAGTTCTGGCGGTGCTTTCATTGCGAAATTATGGTGAAAATATGCCGCCGGAAATCCCGCAAGTTCCTGTAAGCAGTCCGGCGGAAACTACGGCAGTCACGACCGCTCAGACCACTTCTGTAACGACTGTCGGCACTTCAATTACTACTGAAAAATCCGTCCCGGAAACGCAGGTTTCCACCGCACAGACTACAACTGCAATGACCTCGAAGCCAGCCGCAACAACAGCCCGGACTACCGCAGCGACTGCGCAGACGACCGGTCCCGCAGAAATCCCGCAGGAGCTTCTGCCGCATGAACTCCACAGATCCGATGAGGACAACCCCGACAAAATAACCGTCACCACAAAGCTGAACGAACAGGGGCTTTATGAGGACTATTTCGACTACGCATTTTATGATGACCCCGCAGTCCACGGCGAGTGGAATTACTGCACCTATATCCCGCTTGAAGCGCTCAATTCCACGCTCACGGCGGACTACATCAGAAACCGCAAATCGAACGAAATTTTCATATTTTCAGCGCTGAATATCAGCGATAACGGCGAGTGCGAATGCTTCTTTTCGGACGGCTCTAAAACGCCGTGTGAGTCCCGTTGGACTAACGGCTACCTGATATGCGAATACGCCGAGGGAACGGCGGCGCAGTGCCTTTTTGAGATAACTATTGACGGCGAAGAATTCCTGTTCGCCGCCCTTAAAACCGGTGATTTCAGCCGGGAAAACAAAGTTTATAATTACGCAGTATATACCCGCGCGGAATGAGGTGAGTACGCTGGAATATCATCTGATGTCAACTCTGAAAAGCTCCGGGAAGGGCGATATTCAGCTTGTCGCCGCGGACGGAAAGCTGTACGTCCGAAGATACCGGGAAATTTCACAGGAGCTGTTCCGGCGTATCCGGGACGTTTCCTGCCCGTATCTGGAGCGGCTTGTGGAGCAGTCCGAGGACGAAAACGGCGCGTATTTCATCAGCGAATATGTCGAGGG
>OCHN01000666.1_pt1 | contig 33921 bp, 45 predicted proteins | sample 1538911 | NCBI WGS metagenome assembly OCHN01 (sample SAMN04571736, study PRJEB22368) | human gut metagenome | biome: human gut; material: stool | host: Homo sapiens | place: Luxembourg | collected 2013-01-11 | reverse complement strand
TTTGAATAATTCTTCATCGTATCCACCGCCTCTCTTTTGTTATATTATACTATAATTTTTACACTTTTTACACTGTCAAAAACAATGTATTTACAGCGTTTGTTCAACTTTTAAGATGATGTAAGAATGTGTAAAACTACTCTAATTAGTAACAAATTAGTAACATAAAAATTATATCAATTCGTTTACCTTCTGCTGTACTGCTGCCGGACTATAACCTGCAGCCTTCAGGCGGTCAGTTCGTTCCTGACCATTCCCCCAGTCACCCCGAATGACTTCTTTTGCAATAGCGGTCAAGTCTGTTGCAGCATTTCCTTTCAGAATCATGTTTACTGCATTTTGTACTTCATCATAATTGTACCCTGCCACTTCAAGGTTGTCCTGTCGATCTGGATTGTTACCCCACTGACCGGCGATTACTTCTTTCGCAATATCCTGTACAGATTTTGAAGATATCGTTTCACTTCCATTTATCAGGGTGTTTACAGCTTCCTGTACTTCCTGATAATTATATCCGGCATTTTCTAATGCACTTTGTCTTTCCTTACCGTTTCCCCACTCTCCCAGATACACCTCTTTAGCGATTTCCTCTATAGACTTTTTGGTGGAAGGCTGTGGCGTAGTAGTGGCTGCATAATGAGGTGTAATGAATCCACGGATGTATTTACCATTCACAGCAATATCTCTATAACCGACTGTATTGCTTTTGTTACCCTCAATGACCTTAATCGTGGATCCATCACATGAAATCACAATACCAACATGATCCGACCATCCAGTACAATCACCAACACCATTGTCATTCCAGTCATACAGAATCACGTCACCGGTATCAGGTACATAGGCATCATTTTCAATCCAGATACCTGCAGTAATAGCAAGTTTAATCATGCTTTCACAACTACATTCAACGCACGGAAAGATACCTGAAAGTCCGGTTGCGATAAATGCAGCTGAGGTTGCCGTTGCACACCACGGATCACCAACACTCATCTTGTATCTGGTACATAATCCGGAATCATTAAAAATTTTCAGAATTTCTTTATGCTGTTCACTTCCCTCTGTGATCCCAACATATTTAGAGAGCCATTCTGAGGCTTTCGATCTGTCACCGGAAGAACCGGATTCACCATCATACTGAGTCAGGTTATACTGTTCAATCACGTCCATATTACTCTGAACATAAGTCGAACGGGACGCATACCCATCCGCTTTGATTGTTTCCAGATATTTCTGCGGATCCGTGATTCCTTTAAGATTCTGATATCTAGCAAGCTGGATGAATTCAAAGTACCCTTTGACTCCATCTTCCATTGAATCAAATACCCTGAAATTATCAGCAATCATTGTCAATACACCCGGTTCATATTCTTCCTGTGTGTTCATGTTCACACTCTTACCAGTCCACTTTGTACCGCACTTGAGGCCAAAATAGTTGTGATAATTGGCTGCAAGCTTTGACTCACCCCATCCACTTTCCAAAATTGCCTGTGCAATGATCGGACTGTGTACGCATATACCAAAAATTGCAGCATACTTTTTAACGTACCCTGCAATCTGATCAATAAATTCCTGATTTGTCATAGATGATCACCTCTTATTTCTTTGGTTCTGTATAAGTAAGTGCCTGATCACTGTCAGTAATACCTTTGGTTGTCGGGTCAGTTACAACACCAAGAATCGCAAGAACCGCAAATACTGCATTTACCACATCAAGCAGTTTGTTACCAAGATTACCAAGATCAAGGGTATAACCAAACACTGCTGCCACAACTTGAATCAACAGAAGTACAGCCGGAATCAGTGCAACCCAAAACGCTTTGTTTTTAATTCTTACAATCCAGTTAATATTTTTCATGTTCTATACCTCTTTCTTTTTCAAATGTAATTCTTCAATCTCATGCATCATTTTTGTGATCATTCCATTACCACTTAAAGCGTGGTATGCGTCGTACATTTCCATAAAATTTTCATAAGCGTATGATGGAATATCACCCAACATCATGTACTTATCGTGATATTCGATAAGCTGAACCCTAAGTAAAAGCATTGTGCCTTTACTGTTTGCGTCCCTGTCTTTTTTCTGGTTTTTCAGGAGCCACACAATATACCCCAGTAATACCGGAAGTGCAATGGTGTAGGTCTGTAAGACTATCTCTTTCATTTTTGTCTCTCTTTCTTATTTCTTGTAAAAAAATAAGACCTTTCCGGTCTCGCCCTTATTTCCATATTTTTCTCCAATTATAAAAAGACAGCTCCGAAGAGTCTGCCTTTCCATCCTGTTATTATAATTTCTCACCACACATCGGACAAAATCTGATCGGTATCCTCATTTCAAAAATATCTTCAACGCTTCCGTAATCGCACACCCCGATATGCATTACAGCCTTCTCGTCTAACTCACCACCAAACAGCCACACCTCCAGCCTTCTCACTTTGCCGCCCTTTTTCAAAACTATAGGACGTGCACCAATCAACTTTGTTCTGTCCTTTTTCCCGAACATAATTTTTCTGCTACAAAATTCACATTTTTCTTTCATTTCATTACCCTTCTGCATTTTTTCTTTTGATTGTAACAAACAAAGTAATGTTCGGGAAATTTTCAACTTATTTCGACATTTTTCGATATCAGTTTGTAATGTAGTATTTAGACTTCTTCAAAATACTGACCAACCAATGTATCCGGCGAGAAGTAAAGGATTATGCTCTCTCCGTCTGTCATTCCTACACGGTTCATCAGATAAACCTTTTCATTCCAACTGTAATACTTACCCTTTACATACTCCATTCCTGCCGTTGTTACCATTTCCGGCACCGTAATTGGGTTCTCCTTAGTTCCAGAGCTTGACGGATTTGCAATAGCTGTCCACAAGCTCGGCGCTACCCCCGGCGCCCAATCTGATTGACTAGTGTGTGCCTGGACGCACTTATACAGGATGTTATTATACTTTCAGAACAAATCTGTTCAAGATCCGGATGCATTCCCGTGTCTCATCCACAGAAAAATCATTCGCCGTAAGTGTCAAGATATAATTAAATAGTGCCTGATTGCGTCCGTCCCCGGCATCCATGTCAAGGAAATCGGCACTTGTACGAACTGGAAACAACCATTTTGGTACTTCCTGGTACTCACCACCATCCACAATGTCCCATTCACAAAACCGTTCCTCACCGTTAATCTTAATGACTTCATAACTGGATCGTGAACCAAGCTTGATGTCTGCCGTCAGACCTACCGCAAGAGGTACATGTGTCCGATTTCTGGTAATGCTGTGATTCTTAAAAAGAAAATGCCGTCCTCTGGAAGTCTGATATACCCGGCAGTCAAGCTGTAATTCTTCTACAATATTCATTAAGATTTCAGACTGTTCAGTATCATCTATGTCAATCAGGATGGTGTCTTCGGCAAGCACGCCGCCGAATCCGTCCAGATCTTTCACTTCATCGTATGTCCGGTATTTCTTTTTGTCTTTGAACGCTTCGATCGCTTTCTTGCCTTTTGTCTTTATGTACCCCTTGTATAGCACCACATTTCACCATCCTTTAACTGAATACCCCTGACAGTAACTTACTGAAAAATTTTTTGTCTCTGATGCTGTCCTCGTATTCCTTTTCGGCTGATCTCAAATCCGCCTTTTTATCTTTTAACATATCCCGACCTTCTTTAACTTTCATCATGTAATGCTTGTAACCATCACTCCCCTTCTTATGAAGTGATCGAAAATATAACCAGGTCTTCAGATCCTTTTCTGCGTCTTTCACTTCTGCCTCATTCCGGTCAATTCTCTTTTCTGTAATCATTATAATGTTGTCCAACTCTTTTACTCTACACTGTATATATTCTTTTATCTGTTCTTCACATTCAGGTGTGTAACTCTGTCTGATCAATTTAATCAGCTTGCGGACCTCTGAAATTTTCCTATCAGATAAAAAATTATCTAAGTGGATAAGCATCTGACCATGATCATATTTGATTGTAATGTCTGTCATATTTTCACCTTCCGTTATGCTGTAATTCCGAACTGCTTCAATCTCTTCTTTGCTAAATCTATATACCACTGTTTATCAAGTGCTGGTGGTACTTTAACCCTGACCACTGAATCATTAGTGATAAAGCTGTGATCAGGTGTGTTTCCGAATTTTTCACCCTTTGGTTTTTCTATCTTTCTTTTCAGCAACCTTCCGTCACTCATTCGGTTAGATGCAAAAACTCGATAAGATTTATAATAGTATTCTTTCAGTGCCGGATATGACCATAACTCTGTTCGTGTACCATCTCGGTGCTTTGTTGATCTCACAACCTGACCATTTCCATGTTCATGCTCTACAAAATCATATTTATCTGACAGCTTCACAATCTTCTGGAACATGATCAGGTCGTTACATTGATTGATAGTCTGCTCTACCGGTGTCTTATGTACCATGTAGTCAACCAGTGCTTTGTTCAGAATTGGAAGATCATTGTCTATCGGTGAAAGTTCTTTCACATACGCCCCGATTCTTTCAACACCACCGTCAATATCAACCCACAAATAGTTATTAACATCCTTCTGATAGATTTCTGAGATATTATCCAGTTCAAGCAAGATTGAACACTGTTCAGTGGAACAACGCTGCTCCCATTCCCAACAAATATCATCAACCATATTAAAGGCTTCATCAGTGTCAGGAATCCAGATAATCAGACCATCTGTATTACTCTGAATCAGTTCAAGTCCCGGTACGGCTTCCAGATGCTCAATCAGATCTAGCAACATCAGCTGACCGTTGATACACATACAGTTATTGTTTCGCGGATCATATGCAACATTAGTTGCGTCCTTCATTGCACCGCTCAGGGCGTTCAGGATTTTCTTATAAGGGAGCTGTGCTTTTTTCCATCGTTTCGCTTCTGCTTTGTTTCCAGCCTTAGCAGCTGCAATCTGCTTTTTCTTCATGGTTTTTCTGGTATCGTATACCAATTTAAAATTATCGTTTGTTGCTGCTCTTGTAACTAACATCCATGCAATCAACAATGATGGATAGTAGTTATTTACATCTACATGAAGAATCTGACCTTTCCGGTGTACTGGCTTATCCGGCGCACCGTGTAGACCACCAAAACCAAATGTGTGTGGTATTCCAGCTACGATTGTTTCAAGGTTCTGTGATTTATACCAAGTTTGCTTTAAATATTTGTCCTTATGTGCCAGACCCATAGACAGTGCTTCTTGCCTCTTCTGTTCAAACCAGTCCTGAACATATTTGTATTTTTTCAGTTTCAGGCACGGTAAGAAGAAAAAGTCAAATTCATCTTCAAAGTATCTTCTGGTACATCCAAGGACTTTTGCCGCGATTCTTGCCTCACTGTCTCCGATATCAGACAGTCCGACAATATCCGGAAATGCCTGGATAATCCCATGCATTGCATTAAATTCACTGATCTTTTTAAGGAATACTTCAATAGTCTGTTCTACGTCATGCCGACAATACTTAACTGTCTGCTGGATCTCTTCCTGTGTCAATCTTCTCCTGATCCGGAAGTCCACATCTGTTTCCTTGATATTGGCTCCCATGAACCCTTCCAGGGTTTTCAGACCGACCGGAGGGTTCGGCATTACGTCGTAATTGATCATTGGAATCTTATTGAATGCTCTTGAATATTGCCATCCTTCCTTTTTATCTATGATGATCCAGTCATTGATCTTTTTCGGATTCATACCAAGCAGAATACCCTTAAATATATATTGGTCATAATGTCGGTTGTTAAATCCAACCCATATGTCCTTCCTATTTGCTTCATATAAGGATTTTAGCTCATCACGGTTATTGATTATCACATATTCTTTTTTTGCAGTTACGTCGATGAGTACAGCAAGCCAGTCATACTCAAAAACTTCAAAATCATAGAAAATAATGATTATCACACCTACCTTTTTATTCCCGGAGGATAAACCTCCGGGTGTACTTTTTACATATCAAATGCTTCATTGATAACAATCCGGTTGAAGTTGTTGGCTTTATATGTAACTGCTGCTCCAACTTTTCCCTGTACTTCCTGGAAGATATCCAGAACACAGTCCGCAAAGTCCGCATAATTTACAAATTCCGGGATTGTCTCTGTTTCCAGCTTGTCCAGCCATGTAATAACTGACTTGATCGCCATTGCATTCGTCCACTTCGGTGAAGTATTTCCGGAAATCGTCCGGTTAAAGAAAATCTTTCTTCCTTTCTGATCACCGTCCAGAATATTACACTGGACTGAGAACATTAGCTTGTCCTTCGCCTTTGTCTCTTTGATTTCCATGTTGTCAAAGCTTACTTCGTATTCCCCGTCCGGAACATCCGTAAAGTTTGTTTCAGGAGCGTCCTGAACCTCTTTCTGTAACTCTTCCAGATCTACCTGTTCATCAAATGCGCTAAAATCTACTGCCATAATTTTTTACCTCGTCTTTCTTAAAAATAAATTTATATTTACTATGATCTTCTTCTACGTCTCTGACCCCTAACATGCTGTTCAGGTTGGTTCATAGCACCGTCTAAAGGTTCATCAGATACAGTGGTTTTCTCCTGTGCAAGTCTTTTGACACCTGCATTAAATTCTTCCTTGGTGATTACCTCTCCACCTTCCGGTGAAGTATCGCCAGCGTGTTTCATCACATAGTTATCGTCAGCAGGAATATAGAAATATGTGTCTGTGTCCAGTGTGATGGATTCAGAATCCGCTTTTTCAGCATTTCTTTCCTTACGTGTTCTTCTTGGTGGTTTCTGTAAATCTGGCTGCGGTACTGTATCAGCAACGTCTGCAGCTTCATCAAACGGGACTTCTTCCTGTCCAGGAAAAGCCTCATCCAAAGCTTCACTGACCTTTGCATCATGTTCTTCAATCTTCTGTTCATTCTCTGCCTGAACCTCTGATCTGCTCTTACGTGTTCTTCCAGTCTTTTCTTCCGGTGCTTCTGCCTGAACTGAATCCGCTTTTTTTCCTCTTGTCCGTCTACTTCTTCCTTCCGGTTTTTCAAGATCAGAGGAAACAGCCTGATCAGCCTGTTCCATTTCTGCATCCGTCTTATAGTTTCCCATTTCATAGAAATTGCGGATCTTATCGGCTACATAATTCAAATCATTGTCAATGGCGTATGCCGGAAACATCCCGATTGGACTCTTTACCGTATCCTTTCCACTATTCTGTGTGTAGAAATAATACTTTCCTTCGTTCACGCCGGTCCTAAGGACGATTGTGAAAAGTCCTTCGATCGTGATTTTCTCACGGAGCAATTTTCCAATCAGCTTAATGGTGGTCACACCGTTTTCAAGGGTTTCGGAATGACTCAGGTAAGCAACGATCACATCATCTGGAAGACTCTTGCAGACCTCAATAATCTCAAAGTAATTTGCACCAAAGTCATTCCACTTATCCCATCCGTTTTCCTTAATACGATTCATGTACGGAACGGAAAGGATATACTGGAAGTCATCAACCACAATCAGTTTCTTTCCGGCGGCTGCCTGTTCCTTCATGAATTTGCAGATTTTACGGGATTCCGTTTCACCGTTCAGAGTTGTAAATTTACCCTTGAACGGTAACGGCTTACCGACCGGATTGACGATCGCTGTTGTTTCCGGATCGCAATTTCTCATACTGGTACTTTTTCCTGTACCGGATTCACCCATAATCAAAACCATCTGTGCCATGTTTATTTATCCCCTTTCTTAAATAAGCCCATTAACTTCGTGAAAAGATTACCCTTTTCTTTCATCACATTCTGCTGTGACACCTTCAGGACCTGTCTGTTCTGAAAATGTTCAGCGGTTGCAACATTATTTCTGTAACTTCTGTGACTTCTCTGTTTGTGTTTCTTTGCACTACTCATTTTCTTCATCCTCACTTTCATTAGCTTTTAAATTTTCACCACATTTGATTGCATACCCATTTTTGACAATCTGCACTATGCTCTCTGGATCAATCCATGCAACCATTTTTCCGGTATCTTCTTTGTATACCTGATACTGCATTATTCATCACCTTCTTTCACAGTACCTGATTCTTCCGGTACACCTGTTTCATTGAATCTGTCGAGTTTTCCCGGTTCAAGGAACTGGGCCGCCCAGAAATCTGCAAAGTGTACAATAATCTGTACAACCTCTTCATGCCCTTTCAGATCATACGCCAGACTACCATATGCCCCGTCATGGTAGAAAATAGCATGTTCCTCTTCCTCAGTAAGATCTATGTAACGTGCTGCCAGCTCTACTGATCTGAGCGGGTGGTCAATGTGGCATAAATCCGGGCTGACTTTAAAAGGTTTTGCTTCAGATCTCTTATACTTCTGTTCCGGATTTTTTTTGGTTGGTCTTCCATCCTGGATCATGTTCTCCACATAATACGGACTTCCATATCTCCCACACTTACCGAGATCATGCAATCCGGCTGCAATAATCACACTGTTGTGAATCTTGTCGTATGCCTCACCTCCGAGTAATGTCACACCGATTTTTTCTGCATACTGCATAACATTTACTGTATGCTCCAGAAGGCCGCCGTCTTTACAGCAATGATTCCCACCAGACGCCGGAGCATCATAAAATCCAAGCTCCTGCATGAAACCCAGTAGATCTTCCATTCCCTCTCTTTCCGTGGAAAGCATCACTTTACGGAAATATTTAATCTGTTCTGTTCTTGCCATTTTAACTCTCCTTTTCTAACTTCTTTTTCCAGTCTGACTGGTATTTTATATTTTCGAGATACCAAGCATTATCCTGTTCTTTGTGTTCATTGAACTCTCTGAACTTTTCAAAATCCTTTGGATATAGTAAAATCCCATAACCGCCAGACGCTCTGATTTCTTGCAGATTATACAACTGTAATAGGCTCGGCTTACCGTTTGGAGCTTTTACCTCTATACCGAGGAACATACCATCAGAACAACACAGTATGTCAGGTATCCCTTTTTTCGTATAAGCTGCACCGCCCCAGTATTTTAGCCACCAGCAACCATAATCATCCAGGTATCTTTTTACTTTGTTCTCAAAGTTTTTTTCTGCAGGCATTCGCTCACCTTCTTCTTTTTAAATGATGTACAGCAATAATCCCGTGATCGTTCCATACACCGGTTCTTTTCTACACAATCACCACACGTCATAATTCATCACCACCTTCAAACCAATTGTTTGCATAACCGAATAATGTCAGCCAGGTTGTATTTACGCAACAGATATAAAAGGGGATCCATGATTGTCCATCTACAAAGCACGCTGAAATCAGAAATGATAAAATATTCAGCTTTGCCATACCTAAAAGCACTTTATTTTTCAAATAAGTCATCGGTTAATTCCTTCCCTTCCCGTAATGCTGCAAGATTCCTTTCTTCAAAACTTCCCTTTACCAGTAGGTAATAGTAGAAACATGGTCTACTCTGACCTATACGGTGTATACGTTTCTTTGACTGTTCCCACAAGTCACAAGATCCCTTTCCGAGTGGCAGCGTGAAATATATGATTTTGTTCGCTCTCTGTAAATTCAACCCCATTGCACCAGCCTGGTACTGCACAAACGTTACTGAATTGTCGTATTTTTCATATGCTCTAAGGTCTCGGCACTGACCGTTTACTGCACAATATGGTCTTTCCAGTGCATCACAGATTTTGGTCAGTCTGCTTAATTCTTCATTAAAGTTGTAGAACACAATAACTCGGTCTTCCGTAGATTCCAGCAAGTCCCGGAAAGCGTCCTGCTTACTTTTATGCCACTGTCCGCACAACTGTCTGCAATACAATGTTTTCGTCAGGCTGTTATCACCGATCAGTTCAACCATTGGCGTTATATCTTCACCGTAATAGTCCGAATCATCTTTAAATCTGACTAAATTTTTGGTATCCAGTTCCAGATAGTCATGCTTGATAAAAAACTTATATTCATTGGTAACATTCAGGAAAATCTTTTGTTCGGTCTGTTCAGGAAGTTCAATCACTTCTTCCGTTTTCATAAACACTGCACCGAATTGTGCCAGTCTTTTCTTCAGGTGTTCAACGTGCTTATATCCTGTAATCACTTCCCGTTTAAAATCACCCTGTTCCACCCACTCGGTCTGAACATAGGAAGCATAAAAAGCTTTTTTTGTAATATCCCAACCGAGTAGACGGAGCTGTGACCATAGTCTTTCATACTTCCCGGCTGTTGGTGTGCCGGATAACAGGATCACGCTTTCCGGATGCAGTTTCAGAATGAATTTTGACCGTTTTGCGTTCTCGTTACAGATCAGCGAACTCTCGTCAAGCATCAATGTAAAATCTGTTATATGGGCAATATATGAACGCCTGAATATCAAATCATAGTTGATCACACCGACAATCTGACTCGTAAATTCATAAATTCCTTTGCTTTCCATGATCTTCCGGAATACCGAACTATCGTTTTTATTGGTCAGGTCCATCACCCAATATTCCGGATAAAATGTTCTAATATGGTCAACCCAGTCCTCAATCTTTGACTTCTGGCATACGATCAGGTTCACATTGTTATTCAGGAGATACATTTTTTCAGCACCGACAAATGTTTTACCAAGCCCCATATCCAGATAGTAAGCGCACCTGTTTTTATCATCAGTCAAGTTCAGCACCTCTTCCTGATGGGGCATAAAGTGAAGATCACTCATTATTCGACCTTTCCGGCAATCCGGTAATTGTTCCAGTACCATTTCTCATTGTCTTCTTCCATGTAGTAGCCGCCTCTGCAAACCTTCTTGATTGTCATAATAGTACCAAGATACTGACTCATTTCCGTGTTCCAGTTCTTTTCCGGATCATTTTCTTCTGGTGAAATAATTTTGACCTTATCACCCACTTCTAAAGGTTTCTCCAGACTGAGGTCAATTTGTAATTTTGCGACTTCAACGGCGGCTCTGTACACAAATGCATATTTTGAATCTTTGTGTGTTTTTGCAACCTTTTTCAAGAACTCATCAATCTTTCCGAGGAAACAACCGCATTTGACTGTGATCTCATTGTCGCTATCTCTGAAAAATGTTGTGAAATCGTCCCTGCTGCCAATAGCACCGATCACTAACACGTGACTTGCGGAAAAGATATTGGCGTTACCGTAAACCTTGGCGTTACCGTAAACCTTGGCATCACCGTAAACCTTGGCATCACCGTAAACCTTGGCATCACCGTAAACCTTGGCGTTACCGTAAACCTTGGCGTTACCGTAAACCTCGGCATCACCGTAAACCTCGGCGTTACCGTAAACCTCGGCATCACCGTAAACCCAAGCCTTTCCTTCATGTGAAAGATTTTCTTCTTTCTCAATCCAACCGCCAAGATCACCGACTTTGACAAGACCAAATTCCGCTACCGCTCTGATTCTATGAAGTGTAGCTGTTCTAAAAAGTAAACTTATTGTCTTGGTTTCTCCTGTAAATTCAAATTTTTTCATGTCATTAAATCCTTTCTTTCTCTACATAACCCATACGTCCGACTATCCCGATTGATTTCAGGTAATCGTAATATTCGGTTGCCGTTTCTTCATCCACGTCGAATCGGTCACGGATCTGTTTGTTTGTGATCCTCGTCTGACCTTTCGCCCACTGTTCTAAATCTTCTGATCTATTCATAAGCTCACGCCCTCAATTTCTGCAAACCTCCGAGCGTTAATGAAATACGCCCAACGGTTCTCTGATGTTCGGACCGCATATCCCCACGGAAAAACTCCCTGTTGCAGTCCTCTCCTGACTGTTCCTTTGTCCATGCCGAGATACTTGGCTGCTACTTCCGGTAGGAGCTTCGGGATGATCCCGTTCCTTACTTCACTGGATGGTAAAATTGTGATCTGATCATCCAGTTTCTCAAAATAATCTGCTTCCAGTCCAAGTGCTGTTGCGATCGAACTCTGTACCTCTACACTCGGAACCTGTTTTCCTGAGAGGTACTGACTGACCGACCCCTTACTTTTCCCGGTCAGTCCGCAGATCTGACGCTGATTCAGGTGTAATTCTTGCATAGCCTGTTTCAATTTCTCGCTGAATGTCATCAAGAACCACTCCTCTCCGGAAATTTATTATTGTTATACTGTTTTTTAATATGAACAATGACTGAACCGTCTATCTGCTTTTCCTCACTTAAAACCTCATAAGCCTTTCTTCCAGTCTTCAGATTGTGATGAAATGCAATCCATTCCATTTCATTGTCAAACTGTAAGATCTGCTCAATGCAGGCCTCTAAAATTTTTTTCATTGATTTTTCACCTACTTTCTGCTACGATGTAGCTGTTAATATTTTTCTTTGCCCCGTAGAAACTGGTACTTTCTATGGGGTGATTTTTTATGCTGGAATAAACTTGTTGATGAAGTACTGCTGACCTCTTCCGGTAACCTTTGTGGTCCTGCTGATCCTGATAGAACCATCAGGGTTATTGATTGTCGTTTCTTTAATCTCAAATAATCCAAGTTCCATACCTTTCTGTGTCGGCATGTTCCTACTTGAACCACCTTTGATCAGGTAACCATTGTCACGCATCCAAGTAAATAATCTTCGCTGCCCGGTTTCCACACCGTTCTGTTTCAGCAGCTTTGCCAGTTCACCGATCAGGATAGAGGTATGACTGGCTGCTACCGCATCCGCAAAGATTTCTTTCGGTCGCATACGCTCCACATCCTGCGCCAGTACCGCATTGTCCTGTTTCAGTAACTCGATTCTCTTATCAGCCACTTTCAAAGCACGTGCCATGATCTGTTCCGGCGTATTCCATGCTTTTTCGAGGTCGATGAAATACTGACGGATCTGCTTTCCCTCTGGCGATCTCTGAAGCATGCAAATCTGTTTAGCCATATCTACAGAAATCAGGTAATCTACTCTGTTTTGTCCACCATTACAACCGCTTTCCAAATTTGGAAAGCACTTTTTGTAATCCACTTCAGTAAATCCATATTCACACATACGGTCAAACCATGTTGTGAAATTACTTCTAATACCTAACCCTGTATGTAAGGCTCTGGCTGACACTGTTGGTTGCTCCCCATCATAATTGATGGGGATTAATGCAGTAGTCATTATTCGCCACCTTCTTTCTTTTCATCTTTCTTACTCATTGCGGCTGCTGTTGCAATCGTTCCTTCCAGATAACCACGCTCACGCTCTGTCATGGATGGTAACTTATCTGCAAGGTCTTTGATGATCTTCTTCTGTTCTTCTGACATATATTCCACTTCCTTTCTGTGTTGTGATATACTCCCTGTTAGAAGGGAGGTGTTATTGTGGAACTAACCAAAAGAGAACATGATATTTTGTATGACTGGATTACTTTTAACCTGATTCCCATTAAATCCTTCAACGATAGAAAAACTTCCTACGGTTTGAAACATATCTTTGAAGCAGATGAATGTGGTTTCTATGTCACCAATGACGATTTCAAAGAAGTCATGGTTGAACATGGTTTTAAAGTGAGAAATCCAAACGATATTAATTGGATTTTCAATATTTCCAGCCGGTCACCAGCCTTTAGGAAATAGTCCCTGACATGTTGGGTATCATGTTTTTAATGGGTTCTTTTAAAACGACCTCATGTACTGCAAAGTCCTCTACTGCATGATACCCAGCGTTGTTCAACACTTTTGTCAATGTTGTTTTTCCTGATTTCTGTTCTCCTTTGACAACGATTGTTTTTCCACTTCTCAAGGCTTCTTTCAGTCTTGCGGCTTCCTTTTTCCCAAGTAGTTCCACAAGATAATCATTCCTCTCCATTCTTTTCACCATCCTTTCTTTGACCTGCCATCATCAGTACCGGGTGGTCATTCCCGGCAGACGGTCATTGCTGACCGTTTCGACTAACATGCAATGAATTCAACAGTACCGAGACATTCATTTTTCTCTTTCAAGTCATATGCCACACCCATAGCCATTAGATAGAGGCTCTTTTCATCCCTATCATCCAAAAGCTTAATAGGTCTTGTAATCTGTTCATCGTTATCCATGTTTGTGTAATGTGCTTCAAATAAATACATCCCTCATACCTCTCTTTCCACTTTAAACAGCCAATCGGTTTCATCTTCTGTAGATACGCCAAAATATTCATTTGACCGGTTGAAGTAATAGCGGATACCGTAGAACTGTCTGATTGCCATCTGGAATATTTTCCATTGTGCCTGACACCAGTCAGCGGCTTTTCTTGCTGTCCGGTATTCCTGTCCTGATGGATCAAATCTGAATTCTTTAAGTTTAGCCAGCCAGTGATCCCAAGCTGTGATACATTCTTTCAAGGTACTTCCGAACTCTGTCTTTAAGAATTCCTCTTTGTTCAGTTCCAACATCGTTACTTGCCTCCATTTTTTTTGATTTTTCCAATTATCATTTCATTCTCTTTTTTATACTTCCGGTCAGGCGATGGATGGTCTGAGTGACCGGAAGCTGGCTACATAAACAACAAAGTACTGTGTCCTCTCGCTAGTTGATTCTTCCGTTTAACTGCTTCTTGGTTAAGGAGTAAAGTCACTATTGGCTAGTGCTAAACTGTTTTCTTCAATTAGTACAGCTCACTTTGCTTTCTTGTCCTACAGTTCCTACTTTCTTCAACTGTTTTGCCGGGTCATGTTTATTCTTCACACACTCTGTCTGATACATTTGTCAGCATAACTACCATGTTACTTGTGTGTAGCCCTATCGCTTCACCCGGTCTTTCCTGCTTGCTCTGTTGCTTATGAGACTATTATATGTGCTATGCAGACATTTGTCAACAATATTTTTGTTGTTTTTAGCACTTTTTGTTGCTGTTAGCACATTTTTCTATTGTATTTCTTATAAGAATGCGGTATAATTAGTAACAGAAAGAGAGGTGAGAAAATGAACGAACGTCTTAAGAAATTAAGAAAAGAATTAGATATGACTCAACAGGAATTTGCAGACAGGATTGGAATAAAACGAAACTCTTTAGCAAATTACGAAACAGGCAGAAATACACCGATTGATGCAATTATCGTATCAATATGTAGGGAATTTAATGTCAATGAAAACTGGCTGAGGACTGGTGAGGGTGAAATGTTCGTAGAAATGTCTTATGATGATGAGATCGCACAGTTTGTCGGTCAGGTGATGGGTGAGGAAGATGATTCTTTTAAAAAAAGGTTAATTTCAGGACTTGCAGCTCTGGACGATAACGGATGGAAAGTATTGGAAGATTTTCTTGATTCCATACAAACAAAAAAGGACTGATTTATTTCAGTCCTAACATCCCTCTGATGAAGTAATACACATGTCTTAACTGTGTTTCACTTACTTCGTTCAGCATATCAATTATAAGTTTTTTGTAATCCATATGTAGACCTCCTTCCGAAACGGAACACCCGTTCGCTTCACCCTGAATATATGATACATCAGTATTCACAGGAAATCAATATTTTTTCGAACGTTTGTTCTGTTTCTGTGCGTTTTTTGTTATATTTATTATAACGCTTTAATGTGTGAAAAGGTCAGTCAGAGGATAATCGTCCGGTTAACCGGACACTTATTTAACATCAGAATCAAACAGGTCTGTAATACGACAATTCAGGCCTATAGCAAGCTGTTCCAGTGTCTTAATCTTAGGGTTTGAATCCTCTTCCATGTCTTCATGAATTGTGGATTTTGAAACACCGGACATAATGGATAGCTGCCGAACAGACAAATTTCTTTCGTATATGATTTTGGACAATAATATTTTCATGTGGTTATTATTCCCGGAATATACGGAAGTTATAAGGGGGGGGGACTTAAGAAATGCGGTCTAACAAGGAACATTCACACTTGTATTATAAAATCTTTGGAGTCATCTTTTTAATTTTGGGAGTACCCTTTTCACTGATGGGACTAATCATAATTTCTTCTGGAGGAGTAATCCTCCTGGTTCCGTCAGTACCATTGGTTTTCTTCGGAATTAAGTGGGTGCGAAAAGCCAAACAATTGAAATTAGCAAGATCCGAACGAATGGAGTCACAGACAACTACCTATAAACCAGTAAATGAGCCTCTTTCAGAGTCTGTCAAAACATCTCCTGAACTTCCACCGGAACAATCAGAAGTACCAAGTGCCGAGGCTACAGTATCAATAGCGTGGGAACTCAATGGCGAACCAGTCAGTAACCTCAATGATACAGAAGAACCGGAAGATGAAGATGATTTTCCGTGGGGATGGTTTACGGAAAATAAGGGATTTACAGATCAGATAAAACGAGAATATTCCCATTATCTTCATACCTGGGTTGATTCATGTAATAAATCTCCACGGGAGTTATATTCATCACTTAAATCGTTTGTACGATATATGAAAGATGTCCAAAAGTTGTGCAAACGTAAAGGAAAATATTTTGAACTTTGGTTTGATGAAGTCCTGACAGGAAAAGGTTATCTGGAAACACGTCAAAAAGAACTGGATGATCTTTCAGAAAAGTGGGTTGATCTACAGAAAGCATATGAAATTAAAGAGGAAAAGCTTACTCACCTTGACGATGATATCTGGAATCTACTCACACTTAACGGATCAATGTTACAAACTGACATTTATAAGAATTTTGACTCTAATTTAAAACAGGATATTCAGGAGAAATTATACATCTGGAGTATATCTGGAAAAATCTCAAGAGTAAAAGAGGGACGCACGTACAGAGTCTCACCAAAAACTGAATAAATTCACTCAGTTCAGTCTACGGTTGGTTACACTTCGGTTACGGTTAAAAATAGCCTAAAAAGTGCTTCAAACCCTTATAAATCAAGGAAGTTACGGTTTCTACGGTTACGGTTAAAACTCTATTCTCTATATATTTTATATTTTTACTTTTTCCCTATTATTTTTTTATTAACTAAAATTAAAATAATAAAGAAATTAAAATATACCGTAGACAACCGTGTAACCCTTGCAAATACTGGGTTTGTACCGTAGACAGGTAGTGTAACCTACTGTAACCTAGTGTAGAAAATTAAAAAAATGGCGTCAGCTGCGCCAACAGCCAACGCCAGACTGTAAAACCAGATCAAGAATGAAATGATATTACCAATCCTAATTCCAATTATATCATTTCATTCCTGTAGTTTCAATGAAAGAAAGGAATGAATATCTATGGGAAAAAGAAACCCAAACGGCTATGGCTGTGTTACTAAATTAAAAGGTAACAGATCAAGACCATGGTGTGTTAAAGTTACCATTTATGATGCAGAAGGACGTGCCAAACAGGCTCCGATCGGATATGCTGAAACCGAAGAGAAAGCCAACATTCTCTTGGCACAATACAATAATAACCCATGGAACATTGACCGGGAGAAAGTGACTCTTCTCGATCTGTATCATCGTTGGGAAAAAATAAAACTCCCGAAGCTCGGGAAATCCAGTCAATCTTGTCTTCGGTCTGCTTTTAAACATTGTTCAAAGTATTATGGTATGAAGTATCGGAATATCCGGTCATATCATATGCAGGAGTCAATTGATAACTGCGGTTGTGGATATGCCACCCAAGGACATATCAAAAGTCTATGGGGACACCTTGATGAGTTCGCATTTGAAATCGACCTAATTGATAAAATGTATTCACAGATTACAACATCACCACCAGCATCAGAAACAAGCCGAACACCTTTTACAACAGAACAGATTGACGCTATCTGGGAAATTAAAGACCAACCTTACGTGGACACCATCCTGATCTTTTTATATACAGGATTTAGAATAGAGGAATTATTGACCATGACAGTTGATCAGGTGAACCTGGACGAGTGGTATTTTCAGGGCGGTATAAAATCTGCATCTGGAAAAAATCGTATTGTTCCAATACATGACAGGATCAAACCTCTTGTGAAGAATCTGGTTAATCAAGGTAATACCTATTTATTTTCCTATGACGGTAAAAAATTCAATGCAACCACTTATCGGAATAATGTCTGGTACAAAGTGTTGGAACAGATCGCACCAGGCAAGACACCACATGAGGCCAGACACACGTTTGAAACATTTTTGGATGATGCTAAAGGGAATCGGAAGTGTATCGATATGCTGATGGGACACAAGTCAAAAGACGTGGGAAACAGAGTATATAATCACAAGACACTAGATCAGCTAAGAGAGACTATAGCACTGCTAAAATAATAAAAATAAGACTGAACCAGTAACAAATTAGTAACATAAATCTCTTGAAATGCCGTAAAATCAAGCATTTCAAGAGATTCATTTTTATTATACTATAAAAGACCAGGAAGTTCACCAACACTTTGTGAAAAGTATTTCCAAATACAGCAAAAAAGCCTGACCATTCAGACCTTTTCGCATAAGCGAAAATGGGAATCTGAATGGTTCAGGCTTTTCCGGGTATCTACAGCAAGATTATTTTGCCAATTTCATCATAATTTCATTACTGCGTTTCACAAATTCTGTCATCTCTTCCGGGCTGAGTGGCTTGTGTGCCAGCATTGCCAGGTCACATAACTGATGGCAGAACATTTCTGTATTTTCGCCATCTTTATGTGCTACAACATATTCTACCAGCGGATGATTTGCATTCAGGATCAGGGTTGCATTGGTTCCGAACATAGACGGATCCATGCCTGACATTCCATACATCTTCATCATTTCCTGCATACGGCGTGATTCTTCGGAAAGTGTAATCATAGATGCCACATTTTCATCTTTCATCTTTTCCACTTTTACTTCCAGTTTGTCATTGCCAAGTGCTTTGCGGAAGATTTCGACCAGACTGTCAGTTTTTTCTTTGAATGCTTCTTTTTCTTCTTCAGATACATCTTCTTTGAAGTGATCAGTCAGATCTGCATCGATTCTCTGGAACTTGATATGTTCGTTCTTCTGCTCCATCTGTGTAATAAATGGAGAATCAATATTATGTGACAAGATCGCTGCGTCCAGTCCCTCTTTTTTGAACATATTGATATACTGGCTCTGCTGCTGTTCATCTGTTACATAGTAGATTGTTGTCTTCTCTGTTTCTTTCTTTTCTGCTGACTGCTCTGCATTTTCACCCTCAGTCTTTTCCTCCGGTTCTGCTTTTCCGCCATTTTTTTCGATGCATTCTTTGAGTGTCATATACTTGTGATCCAGGTTCTTGAACAGAACATAATCGCTCATCTTCTCGCAGAATTTTTCATCTTTCAGGCAGCCGAATTTGATAAATGGGCTGATGTCATCCCAGTATTTCTCATAGTTTTCTTTATCTGTCTTGCACATTCCTGAAAGCTTGTCAGCAACTTTCTTGGAAATGTATTCGGAGATCTTCTGTACGAATCCATCATTCTGCAGTGCGCTTCGTGATACGTTAAGCGGCAGATCCGGACAATCAATGACTCCTTTTAATACCATCAGGAATTCCGGAATAACTTCTTTGATATTGTCTGCGATAAATACCTGATTGTTGTACAATTTGATGGTTCCTTCAATGGAATCGTATTCGGTATTGATCTTAGGGAAGTACAGGATACCCTTTAAGTTGAATGGATAATCCATGTTCAGATGAATCCAGAACAGAGGTTCTTTGTAATCCATAAATACTTTCCGGTAGAAATCAATATAATCTTCTTTGCTGCATTCGTTTGGATGCTTTGTCCACAGCGGCGCCGGATCACTGATCGATACCGGGCGTTTCACGATCTTTGCTTTGTCGGATGCCGGTGAAACTTCAACCATTTCTTTTTCACCGTTCTCATTTTCTTTTTCTTCCATCTTGGCGTCTTCATGGATATGTTCAACAACCGTATCGGTATCCAGGACTTCATCCTCCGGGATCGTCTCATATTCCGGTTCTGCATTTGCTTTGGATACAAAAATCTCTACCGGCATGAATGAACAGTATTTCTCAAGGACTTCGCGGATTCTGTATTCATTTGAAAATTCTACACAATCTTCGTTCAGGAATAAGGTGATTTCAGAACCAACTTCCTCTTTATCCCCTTCTTCCATCTCATACTCTGTACCGCCTTCACTTACCCAGTGTACCGGTTTTGCACCTTCTTTATAAGAAAGGGTATCAATATGAACTTCATCAGCTACCATGAAGGCAGAGTAGAATCCAAGACCAAAGTGTCCGATCATATCGTCCTCTGTTGTCTTATCTTTGTATTTGTTCAGGAATTCGGTTGCTCCTGAAAATGCGATCTGTGTGATATATTCTTCTACTTCATCAGCAGTCATACCAAGACCATTATCGATGAATTTCAAAGTCTTCTCTTCCGGGTTTACAATAACCTGGATCTTTCCTTTATAATCATCCGGAAGTGTATATTCTCCCATCATGTCCAGCTTCTTTAATTTTGTGATCGCGTCGCATCCATTGGATACAAGCTCTCTTGCAAAAATATCATGATCGGAATATACCCATTTCTTAATAATCGGGAAAATATTTTCGCTGCTGATTGAAAGACTACCTTTTTTTGCTGCCATTTTTATCACTCCTAAATTTCATATTCTATCTTTTTACGGTTTCAAATACCGTATTTTTCTGTCTATGAAATATCTTAATACCCTGATTTCTAAATGTCAATAGAAAATTAGCACTCTTTTGGCAAGAGTGCTAATAATTCTGTGAAGAATATAAACTTTCTGTGAAATATATTTTCCGATTCTTTGTGTACCGTCTATAAGAAATCTTTGACATACACTTGCAAAAGCTTTTACTCCACGCTCTTCAAAGATTCCACCATATCGATCTTCTTCAGCTTGTAGAACATTACCCAGTTTACAAATAAAGAAAATGCTACAGTAAACAAGAAACTGTACAGATAACTCTGCCAGTGTATCTGACGTCCGAACATCGCCTCTTCCACTTCGACCGTCAGGATGATATACCGGTGAAGCAGATTACCAAGCACCATACCAACAACCGATCCAATGATCGTCAGCAGGATATTCTCTCTGTATACATAAGAGGCAACCTCTCCGTCGTAGAATCCCAGAACCTTCAAGGTTGCAAGCTCTCTCTGACGCTCGGTGATGTTGATATTGTTCAGATTGTACAGTACCACAAATGCCAGCATTCCGGCAGATACGATCAGTACCACGATGACCAGATTCAGGCTTCGCAGCATGTCATCCAGCCTTCCTTCAATACTGCTGGTATAACTTACATTCAGTACTCCATCCATCGACAGAAGCTTTGTTCCGATCTTCTCGATCTGATCATCCTTTCCGTCCTTTACACTGTAGATGATCGTGTTATATTCTGCCGGTACACCATATAATTCCTCGTATTTTTCCGGTGACAGATACAGGTAATGGCTCATATAGTTCTCGCAGATGGCGCCAACCGTCACCGTCTGGTCTCCCCTGTCCTCGTCCTCGATCGTAAGCTCATCTCCCACCTTTACATTCAGAAGGGATGCCATTTTCTCAGTCAGAATCACTTCGTCTTTTTTCAGTGAATAAACCTCGTCCTTATTGGTCCTGCTGTGGAAGCTTAAAAAGTCCTCAATCTTTTCATTATCCGATGGCACCATCAGATAAAGTGTCTTTTTACCGGATGCAGATTTTACATCGGTCTTCTGCATCCGCGCTTCGATCGTCTCTTTTATATCTGCATTCTGATCCAGATAATCATGGAGCTGTTGTCTGTTCTCTTCGGATATGTCGTCACTCATGTAGGTTGCCGCATCATAGAACTGCACCTTCTCATACTGCAGGCTGACGATCTCATAGATACAGTCCTTCAGTCCGAATCCGACTACCATCAGTGCCATACAGCCTCCGATTCCGAAAATGGTCATAAAGAATCGCTTCTTATACCGGATCAGATTCCGCACGGTCGATTTCCATGTAAAATTCAGATGCTTCCAGATAATTCCGATCCGCTCCAGAAGAATCCGCTTCCCCTGCTTCGGCGCTGCCGGACGCATCAGCTCTGCCGGTTCTGCTGCCAGCTCTTTGTAGCAGGATGCGATCGTAGCGATCAGTGTGCAGGCAACTGCGATTCCCGAAGCCTGGAGTGCATAGCTCATATGGTACGGTACCAGGATCGCCGGCAGATGCTTATACAGAATCATATAAGCATAAATAATGATAAACGGCAGGATCTTTTCCCCGGCCAGTACTCCGAAAATACTTCCGCCAAGCGTTGCAATCAGAGCATAACCAATGTATTTCCCTGCAATTGCAGCTTTTCCGTAACCGAGTGCCTTCATCGTTCCGATCTGGACTCTCTGCTCCTCTACCATTCGTGTCATCGTCGTCAGACTGATCAGTGCTGCCACCAGGAAGAAGAGTACCGGAAATACTTTTCCAATAGAACGCATGCGGTCTGCATTATCTCCGTATCCTTGATATTCCGTCAGTGCATCCTCTCTCGTCTGCACATACCACTTCGGATTTTCGATTTTTTTGATCTCAGCCTTTGCGTCTGCAATCTGCTGCTTTGCATCCGTCAGCTGCTTCTCTCCATCTGTAATCTTTGCCTGTCCGTCCGTGATCTGTTCTTCCGCTTCTTTTGCTGCCTGCTCATATTCACTCCGGCCATCCGCAAGCTCCTGTTCACCGGATGCAAGTTGTGCTTTACTCGCATTTAAAGTGTCCTCTTTTTCATTCAGAAGTGCCCATGCAGACAGGATCTGTGCTTTTCCGTCCGTAATCTGAGATTTTGTGCTGTCAAGCTGGGATCTGGCTGCTGCGATCTGACTCTTGCCGTCTGTAATCTGTCTGCCTGCACTTAACAGCTCTTCTTCCTGTGCGGCAAGTGTCTGCTCCTGCTGAAGAAGTGCTTTCTCTTTTGCATCCAGATCTGCTTTTTGCTTAGTCAGGCTGGTAATCTGTGCTTCCAGGTCTGCTTCTGTGGCAAAACCTGCCTGATTCATCTGCACTAGCAAGCCCTTCTTTTTATCTTCAAGTTGTGCTTTCTGCTCCTGTATACCAGCAAGCTTTGCTTCCAGTCCCTGTCGGACTCCACTCCAGCTTTCCAGATATACTCGCTGCTCTGGCGTTCTATCAGGCTCTGAGATCTTTGTGTATTCCTGATATAATGTATCTCCGTCATTTATCTGCTTCTGCAATTCCGCAATCCCCGAATCACACTGGCTGATTTCATCTTCAATCCCAGCCAGTCCGTCTTTCAGCTGATTAAGCGGTGCAAGTCCCTCGTCCAACCGTTTCTTCCCATCCGCGATCTGTGACTTTCCTGCTGGAATCTGTTCCTTCCCCGCCGTAATGATCGGCATATATTTCGAGTAATTGCTCAGATAAACCTGTTCCGCATCTGCAAGCTCCTGTTCTTTCTGATCCAGCTGTGTTTTTCCGGATTCATACTGTGCCTCCACCGAATCAAGCTGTGCCTGCTTATCATTCAGCTGCGCTTTTGCATCGGCAAGCTGTGTCTCGCCGTCTGCAATCTGCTGCTTTGCATCCGCAAGCTCTGCTTCTCCATCCGTAAGCTGCTGCTTTGCTTTTTCCAGTTCTTCGGCTGCCTTGCTTTTCCCACTCTCCAGCTCTTTTTTCGCATCCTCCAGTTCCTGCGATTTTTCATTCACTGTCTTCTCTGAATCAGCAAGCTTTTCATTTGCCTCATCTACGATTTCCTGTTTGCGGACTGCACAGCGTTCTTCTTCGATTGCACTCACGGCTTCCTTTGCTGCATCCGACAGATTATTGTATTCATCAGTAAATGCCGTTTTCTCTTCTGCACCGCTCACCTTCACATAAGCTTCCGTATAAACATCCATGTCAAAAGAAGCTTTATCCACTACAACAAATCCACTGATCTCTCCGGTTCCAATCGTACTGCTTCCTCTTCCAAATGAAATATACAACGGACTGTTCCCAATCCCGACAATCTTATATGTATCTGTAACCAGCGAATCCGTCAATGCCTCTCCATCGCCGGAATGGAAAGTTACCGTGTCGCCAACCTTCAGGTCTGTATAGCTCAGAAAATCTTCATCCACCAGACATTCTCCGGCTTTTTCCGGCAGCCTGCCTTCCACAAGCGAAACCTGATCAAAATTCTTCTGCATGCTCAGCATATGGACAACCTTTTCATTGTCTCCAACCGGGCAAAGCACGTCTTTGCTGTATCCGCCTTCTACAGCTTCAATTCCCGATACCTTTCCAATTGCTTTGATATCCGCTTTGGTAAGTCCCATGGTTCCCATTACCTTCAGATCCATCAGCTTTGAATCATCGAAATACTGATCTGCAGTAAACCGCATACTTGGCTCTGATGCACGGATTCCCGAATAAAATGCGACACCCAATGCTACGATAAAAAAGATTGATACAAACCGTCCCATCGTCTTTTTTATTTCTATTATAAAATCTTTGCGTAAAACATTTTTCTTCATCGGTCTTTACGTCCACCTACCATTCAATCGTCTCTACCGGAACCGGTCTTTCATTCAGCTTCATGCTTCCGACTTTTCCATTCTTCATTTTAATTACACGATCTGCCATCGGCGTGATCGCTGAATTGTGTGTGATCAGGATCACTGTCATCCCTCGTTCACGACACATATCCTGTAAAAGCTTTAATATTGCCTTACCGGTATTGTAATCCAACGCCCCTGTCGGCTCATCACACAAAAGAAGCTTCGGGTTCTTTGCCAGTGCACGCGCAATCGATACCCTCTGCTGCTCCCCACCTGAAAGCTGTGCCGGGAAATTCTTCATACGATCTGCCAGTCCCACTTCCCTAAGAACCATCTCCGCATCCAACGGATCCTTACAGATCTGCAGTGCCAACTCTACATTTTCAAGCGCCGTCAGGTTCGGAATCAAGTTGTAAAACTGGAATACAAATCCAATATCATCCCTTCTATAGGAAGTAAGCTGCCTCGGCGAATACTTTACAATATTCTTTCCATCGATCCAGACCTCTCCACTTGTTGCCGTATCCATTCCCCCCAGAATGTTAAGCACTGTCGTTTTTCCCGCACCACTTGGGCCTACCACAACTGCAAATTCACCTTTTTTTATCTGAAAATCAATTCCATCTGCTGCGGCAATCTCAACTTCACCCATACGGTAAATCTTACGGACATCCCGCATTTCAACAAATTCTTTCATCATCTTTCCCCTTATCTGTAAAATTTTCTGCTTTTTTTAATTTTAACATATTGGAAAAGCAAATCAAATATGAAGTCGTAAGATTATAAAACTTTCACATTTTCCATTTTTTGCACCGTTTTTGGCTATATTGCACAATTTTACAGTATCATTTTTGTAACATTTGTCTTTTCTGCGAATTTACAGAAGAGCATACACATGGTATTATAATATCAAGTTAAGGATAGCACTTAACGAAACCAAATAAGACGTTTTCAGTATTTTGATACTTTTTATTTTCATTTCTCCTTTAATGAAATTACAGAAAAAGAGCTTACGACATTTCCCCCGATCATATGTCGCAAGCTCTTTTTCCATTATCTGAATCTTTCCGGCATTCACAAACAGTATCCTCCTCTGTTTTTCCCACCCTGCTTCCGGAATATACTTTCAAAAATTACAGTTTTCCATGTAACTTTCTGTAACTTCTTGTTAATTATTAGACATTATATATTTTTACCGTTAAAATTTCCTTTTTTTACATTCTTTTGTCAATCTTGTTTTGCACTTCGTTATTTTGCACAATTTTATTTTAACTTTGCAGTTCTTTTAGTTTTTTTTGCGAATATACAAAACTCCCTGCAAATGCTATTATAAAAACAAGTTAAGGATAACACTTAACCGAACAAAAATAAGACGTTTTCAGTATTTTGATACTTTTTATTTTCATTTCTCCTTTAATGAAATTATTGGAAAAAGAGTTTACGACATTTCCCCCGATCATATGTCGTAAGCTCTTTTTCTATTTCAGAATTTTCATATCGGTCTCCTCATGTTCGAAAAATTTTTTATATTGACATTTATAATAAGCATTCATAATTCCTTCTTGAAAACACATTTGTTCTTATAGAAAAATCATTTGCACTCATTTTTTTTGCATTTATGCAAATTTTATTATCAATTTCCAAATTCAAAATAACCTTTTGTATAAATTGATTTTACCCCTGTTATTTTGCACAATTTTATTTTTCAAAGCTTTTTTCTTTTGTTTTTTTTGCGAATATACAAATTCCAAGCCTCTTGGTATTATAATATCAGCTTGAAGATAACAACTAGATAAGAATTCCTCGGTGGGGCGGCATCTCAGTCAGTCACAATTGCCCCACTTGATTAGGAATCAAAACCAAATAAGACGTTTTCAGTATTTTGATACTTTTTATTTTCATTTCTCCTTTAATGAAATTACAGAAAAAAGAGTTTACGACATTTCCCCCGATCATATGTCGTAAGCTCTTTTTTCATTCTACCCAACTCTTTTTCCATATATATTTTGCAGAATAAAAATCCCACTTTATTCCATCTGCTAACTAAATTATCCAAAACTTCTTTCTTATAAACTTTTACCACGTTCCCAGGCGTCAGCATTCATTTTTCCACCTCTCTTCTGTAGATCGCTACATGTTCTGTCAAAAGAAAATGGAAATGTCAACACGGCATTTCCATTTTCTTTCAAAGCTATTTTTCTGTCTTTATACATTTTCTTGCAAGAATACAGATCACGATGGTAATGACCATATCCGGGAGTGTATTTCCAAGCGGAATATCCACATTCATCAGAATACGGTAAAGTATAAAACCGATCACCCAGATTACACCATTCATGACATCCAGAGATACTTCCAGGCTGTCCTTTCTCTTCAGAATGAAGAAATCCGCAATCTGGATTGCGATCATCGGCGCGAATACAGAACCGATCAGGTACAGGAAATCGGTAATGTTGTCCATCGGATAAATGATTGCTCCGATCATTCCGATCACAGTTACAACAATTGCTGCATATTTCCCATTGATTTTTGAAAATACTGACTCTGACGAAATTCCTGCTGAGTAAGCATCCAGGAAGGTTGTCGTAACGGTAGAAAATACAATGATCAGAAGTCCTGCTATTCCAAGTCCAGCTTTTACCATGATACTTGCAATATCAGACTCTCCTGTGTAAATTGCAGCGTTCATACCGATCACGTACATCCAACAACTGACAACTCCATAAACAACGGTGCTGACTGCGGTTGCTTTTACCGGTTCTTTTGCTTCTCTTGTATAGTCACTGATCAGTGGCAACCAGGAAAGTGGCATGGCAACAGAAAGCTCTACTGCTGCACCAAACGTCATGGCATCTCCGCCTGCGCCTGCTACCGATCCGTCACCAAAGATCACTCTGCTGAGTACCAGTGTCAGGATAAATAAAGCAGCCATTGCAACCGTATTGATCTTGCCAAGATTTGTGATTCCGATCACAATCCATAAGATGATCAGTGCACCGATCACCAGACACCATACCCATCTGCCGGTATGAAGAACACCATTTGCTGCAAGTGCCCCATCATAAATCATAATCGCTGTCCAGCCAACCAGCTGCAACACATTCAGGAAGGAGAAGAAGATTCCTCCCTTCTCGCCAAAACTCATTTTTACTGTTTCCATTGCACTTCGTCTGGTTTTTCCACCAATTACTCCGGCAAGGAAAAGCATCATGCATCCTATGATATGACCAATAATAATCGCCAGAACTCCTTTTCCGAATCCAAGCGGCGCAAAGTAAGTACCGGTCAGGATCTCTGCAAGGGACACGCCTGCCCCAAACCAGATCAGTCCATTTTCAAAGATAGAGGTTCTCTTTTCATTCATACTTCTATTCCTCCACTTTGCTTTCTGTATATTCATTTTTAATTGCAAATCCGTGATTCATCGGACCACTGCCTTTACCAAGATCCAGCATTGCTGCAAGTGCTCCGGATATATATTTCTTCGCACGTTCTACTGACTCATCCAAATCATATTCTTTTGCAAGATTTGATGCGATCGCACTGGATAAAGTACATCCTGTTCCGTGCGTGTTCGGATTGTCGATCCGCTCTCCGTAGAACCACTTATATCCACCATCTCTCCACAGCAGATCATTGGCATCGTTCAGTTGATGTCCGCCCTTACAAAGAACTGCACAGTGATATTTGGTGCCGATCTCTTCTGCTGCTCTTATCATATCCGCCTGCGACTGGATTTTCATACCTGCAAGCACTTCTGCTTCCGGGATATTCGGAGTCAGAACGGTTGCCATCGGAAGCAGGCAGCTTTTCAGCGCATCAATCGCTTCCTCGCTGATCAGTCTTGCTCCACTTGTTGCTACCATAACCGGATCAACTACAATATTTTTCGCATCATATTCTTTTAATTTGTCTGCGATCTTTGTGATCAGACCACTTGAAGATACCATTCCAATCTTCACTGCATCCGGGTAAATATCCGTGAAAATATTATCCAGCTGTTCTCCTAGGAATTCCGGCGTTACCTCCATAATTCCGGTAACTCCGGTTGTATTCTGTGCAGTAAGAGCCGTAATTGCGCTCATAGCATAGACTCCGTTACTGATCATTGTTTTGATATCTGCCTGGATACCTGCTCCTCCGCTTGAATCGCTTCCTGCAATTGTAAGTGCTGTTTTCATTTGACTCTCTTCCTCTCTTTTTCCATAATTGTCCTAAATATTTTGTATAAAAAGAATGTGCCTTGGCACATTCTCGCGCCGAGCACGGTCGCTTGCGACATTCTTCATCTTCGTGCGAGTGCGCATCTCCGGCACGCAGTGCCTTTTATTTCATAGGAAGTTCCTTCGGAATTTCCTATGAAATAAAAGAAACACCTGTCATGCACAAGTGTCTCTGAAAAAATCAATATGACTTCCTGCGACGGCATGATCCGTATCAGGTAAAAAGGGGCGATGCTCTTTTGCTTCCTCTCAGTCTGTCTTTCACCGGCTCCCCCGTCTTTATTATTCTGTCTCTCCAAGTGTTGTCTGCTTTGCAACTCCTGTTAGACTCTCTCTGGTTCTGGATAAGCCTCTCCAAAAGTTTCAACAGTCACTTTTTTCATCTTCTGTTCTTCCAGTGGTCTGTCACTGTAGTCTGTTGCCGTCTCAGCAATTTTATTTACAACATCCATACCTTCTGTAACTTTACCAAAAGCTGCATATGCGCCGTCAAGATGTGGTGAAGTCTTATGCATGATGAAAAACTGTGATCCTGCCGAATCCGGATGCATTGCACGCGCCATAGAAAGAACACCCGGTTCATGCTTCAGATCATTTGCAAAACCGTTCTGCTTAAATTCTCCTTTGATACTGTATCCAGGGCCACCCATTCCGGTTCCATCCGGGCATCCACCCTGGATCATGAATCCACTGATGACACGGTGGAAGATCAGTCCATCATAAAATCCCTTATTTACAAGAGATACAAAGTTATTTACTGTATTCGGTGCGATTTCCGGATATAATTCCGCTTTGATCACATCGCCATTTGCCATTTCAAATGTTACTACTGGATTTGCCATTTTATACAATCTCCTTTTCATTGATTTCTCTACCTATTGTAACGGAACTTTTCCCGTCCGTAAATAGTTTTTAGAAAGTCTTTATACATTTTCCAGACGATATCCGATCACCAGAAACCAGTGCCAGATAAAATCCTCAAACTTCTCTTTATTCTTATGCCGGAGCATCAGATGCTTTCTCCTCCGGTTTCAGTGTCGATAAAAACACAGCAGCCAGAATGATAACACCACCAAGGCACTCTCTGAAACTTGGAACTTCTTTCAGAAACAGAAATGCGCTTAAAGTCCCATACACCGGTTCCAGTCCGGATAAAATTCCGGCAATCCTTACCTTCACAGTCCGAAGTCCACTGATAAATAAAGAATGTGCAACTGCTGTAAAAACAATTCCAAGCATCATCAATACGCCTGCATCTGCAAGTGTAATCACCGGCTTCAACACAAACATCATCGGGATCAACACGATCGTTGCAGTTCCCTGTTCATAAAGCAACACCAGTGTTGCCGGATATCTGCTGGAAAAACGGCGATTCATCAGTGACAATATTGCATAGGTAAATGCACTCAGAAGTCCCCACAGAACTCCCTGTGTAATCTGATTATCCATCTGAAATGCGGGTACGATAAAGAATACTCCGACCAGCATCATCAGTGTACAAAACACATCCGATTTCTTCAGTTTTTCATGGAACAGGTATGGCTCTAGAAAAATAACAAATACCGGAAAAGTTGATACCGTAAGCGTACCAACTGCAACCGTCGAACTCTGGATCGACTGCATATAACTACTCCAGTGTATTGCTAAAACTGCACCTGCTCCGACCATCCACAAATAATCACTTTTCTCATCCAGGCGAATTTTCTGCTTTTTAAAACGCAGAAAAATCCAGAGGAAAATAGATGAAAAAAATACCCTTCCAAGCACGATGATCACTGCAGGCAGATCTACCAGCTTGGCAAACAGTCCGACAAAACCAAACAATGCCACAGCAACATGTACTGAAATTAAACCTTTTCTCTGACTCTCTTTCATATGAAAACCTTTCTCTATTCAGGCTGATCTACCCGGAAATGTTCCATTAAAATCGGCATATATTCCTTACTGTATTCTCCAAGCGAATAATTTCCCCTGTTCAGACACCAGTCTGATACCAGGGCCCGCTCACAGAGTGAATAATACTTGGTAATCTCCTGGATACTCTTCTCTCTGCTGATCTGATTTCGCACATGCCCCTCTTCTATGATCCTGCTGATCAGCTTGTAATAAGTACGGTTCTGATCCAGAAGATTCCTGTCTCCCTTGGCAATCAATTGTGTTGAATATAAGGATGCTAACAATGCTACATCAATCTTTTGCTCCATAAACGAATGCGACCGGTAATTGAGATACATCAGTTTATCAAAACTGTTCATTTCCGGATCCAGTTCATCTTCAAGCTTTGCATAATTCTCATCCAGAATAGTTGACAATGTATCAAGCAAAGAATCTTTGCTGCTGAAATAATAATAGAACGATCCTTTTGATGTCTCAGAAAGACGAATGATATCATCTACTGTTGTATCATCATATCCTTTTTCATAGAACAATTCCCATGCGGCATCTACAATCCGCCGCTTTACATTCTGTTTTGCTGCCATCTATCTACCTCCTATGGTATCATGTTCCACGCGGAGCGTTTTTTATTATCAGGAAAGACCTTTCTTAATAGATAAAAAAAGACCGGCTGCGTCATACGCCCCGGTCCTTCTCAGGTTTACGTGGACATGTTTTTCCCCGTAAACAAGTATATCGTATCTACATTTCTTTTGCAACATCAACACATGCCTTCATTGCATCAATGACCGCACTTCTGAATCCGTGTTCTTCCAATACACCTACGGCTTCAATCGTTGTTCCTGCCGGTGAGCATACCATGTCTTTGAGTTCTCCCGGATGCTTTCCTGTTTCAAGAACCATCTTCGCACTTCCAAGAACTGCCTGTGCTGCAAATTTGTATGCCTGTGCTCTCGGCATTCCCTCTGCAACAGCAGCATCTGCCATTGCTTCGATAAACATAAATACATATGCCGGTGAACTTCCGCTTACTGCAACAACTGCATCCATCATATGCTCTGCCACAACTTCTACTTTACCAAATGCAGAAAGAATCTTGCATGCATAATCAAGTTCTTCTTTTGTTACATGTTCATTCGGTGTGGCAGCTGTCATACCTTCTCCAACCATAGCCGGAGTGTTCGGCATTGTACGAACAATCTTAACATCTTTTCCAAACTGTTCGGCAAGCCATGCAAGTGTCTTTCCTGGTGCGATCGTGATAATAAGCTGTTCCGGTCTTACCAGATCTTTTACTTCCTGAATGACATCTGCATAAAACTGTGGTTTTACAGAAAAAATAACAACTTCTGACTTTTCAATTACTTCTTTATTGCTATCAGTAACATTGATTCCATAAAGTTCTTTTACTTTTTCGCGACCTGGTGCAAAAAGATCTGCTCCGATGATTTCTTCCGGTTTGAATACGTTACTTTTAATAACGCCTCCCATAATTGCTCCTGCCATATTACCTGTTCCGATAAATCCTAATTTCATAGTCTTTCTCCTCCTGATGAACTTAAAACCTTATACATTTTCGTTTTTAATTTGTATACAATCATTTAAGTTGTATACAAATTTCTTTCTGCATTCAATGTATCACTTCCTTTGTTTAAAGTCAACATTTTCACAATAGAAAATGCCGTTTTTCGTCGAAAATACATGCACCATTGTATACAATTATCAGTCTGTACTCTTATATTAAACGCAACTTTACATATACCTAATTTTATTTTTTACAAACCCCGTTTTAATGTGTTATACTTAATATATTCACCAGACAGAGGGGGATTTCACATGGCTGAAAAAAAGAAATCACTTGCCGATCAGGCTTATGAAATTATCAAAAATAACATTATGAATCTGACTTATCCACCAGGAATGCCTCTTACCGAAGCACTTCTGACAGAAGAGCTCGGTATGAGCCGTAATCCGGTACGCACTGCACTCAAAATGCTGCAGTCTGAAGGTCTGATCGTTACCGATTATTATAAATCCATGACTGTAAAAGAAATCACCGATAAAGATATCAATGAACTTTATCAGCTCCGCGAACTCTTAGAGGGCAGTGCATTTAAACTGATCTTTGAAGGTGGAAAAGCGGAAGAATATTCCTATCGAATTGAAGAAAAAGTGGTACATATGTGTGCGGTTGCTTCCGATGTTTACAAGTGGGAGCTTGCTGATACGCAGATGCATCTGGAAATCGTCAGCATTTTCAATAATGACCGGATCACCAAATTCTATGAATCCAATTTATCAGAGCTGGTAAGAGTGGGTATGTATTCGCTGAAAAATGGCATGCGGATCGTTCCAACGAATGAGAATTTGAAAAAAATGGTTAAATATATGCGTAAAAATGATTATGAGCGGGCTTTTGCAATCCTGAAAAAAGACCATTTTATGCAGGGAAAAGACAGCGCCATGAAAGAAGAACTGAAAAACGAGTAATTTTCATTTATAAGATATTAAAGGAAGTGCTAACACATGATGAAACTAGAAACTCCAATTGGAGAATTTACTACTGACTCTTATAAAATTCCTGCGGGAGACACTTTGGCTGTGTCTCCTACAATCATTTCGTTCTCTTCTGATGATTACAAAATCATCACCATCGATCAATTTATCGAAATTGGTACAGATGTCTATACCCCTCTTTTACATCAAAATTGTATGTCTCCTGATCAAAAAACCATCTACCCACTGACTATCGAACAGCATGATTCAGACCGGATTACTCTTTCTGATCATTATCATTCTATAATTTTAGAGCTCAATAACTTACCGGATCTGCAGGTAAAGCCGTGGTATCCTGTTATTAAAAAAAAGAACTGCATACCATGTACAAATTGTGGAAGATGCAGCTGGTAGTCTGCATCTTTATTAAACAGCATGAATGACTCTTCTGCATTTTTTGCCAGGCTGATCACCTCTGAGCAATAAAAAAACTGCAAACCCTTACGGTCTACAGCTCCCTTACTTTCTACATGTACCTTCAAAACCACATACAAATTTAAATCTTTACTCCATCCATTCTTCCTTACCCTGTCCTACCTTCTTGGTTATGCCCTCGACCGATTAGTAACAGTCAGCTCCATGCATTACTGCACTTCCACCTCTGCCCTATCTACCTTGTCGTCTTCAAGGGGTCTTACAACTTGCGTTGGGATATCTCATCTTGAGGGGGGCTTCACGCTTAGATGCCTTCAGCGTTTATCCCTTCCAGACTTGGCTACTCTGCCGTGCACCTGGTGGTGCAACAGATACACCAGTGGTCCGTCCATCCCGGTCCTCTCGTACTAAGGACAGCTCCTCTCAAATATCCTACGCCCACGCCGGATAGGGACCGAACTGTCTCACGACGTTCTGAACCCAGCTCGCGTACCGCTTTAATGGGCGAACAGCCCAACCCTTGGGACCTACTACAGCCCCAGGATGCGATGAGCCGACATCGAGGTGCCAAACCACTCCGTCGATGTGAACTC
>OCHN01000664.1_pt1 | contig 33945 bp, 26 predicted proteins | sample 1538911 | NCBI WGS metagenome assembly OCHN01 (sample SAMN04571736, study PRJEB22368) | human gut metagenome | biome: human gut; material: stool | host: Homo sapiens | place: Luxembourg | collected 2013-01-11 | reverse complement strand
TGCAGTTGTGGCGGAATTGGCATACGCGCATGATTCAGGTTCATGTCCATGTACTTGGGTAGGGGTTCAAGTCCCCTCAACTGCACTCCTTGGCAGGGGCGAGAGGATTGCTTTTCGAAAGAAAAGCAGTCCTCTTTTTCTTTGTTTACAGCTTTGTCTTAAAGAAAGCACAAATCTCATCCCATATCTGCTTTTGGAAGAAATGGATATCTGCATGATCTGCATTTTCAATGGAAAGCAGCGTCACATCACAGCCTGCCTTTTCAAGCTCATCGTGAAGTTCTTCTCCCTGTCCAAACGGCACAGTATGATCATTATCTCCGTGAATAATTAAAAATGGCGGCGCATCTTTTGTTACAAAGCTGACCGGGCAGCACGCTAATGCTTCTTCTGGATGTCTCATCACATTTTTTCCTAAAAGAAGTGATTCTGGTGCTGCTGCACACTGCTCTGGATCGCTGTACAAAAATCCGCGAAAATCTGTAGGCGGATACCATGGGCATGCAGCCTGTACGGCACTTGAATATTCCAAATTTTCTCCAACATCATAAATCGGGTCATCTGCCAGGGCTGCCATACATGTCAAATAGCCGCCTGCCGACTCTCCCATAACACCTATACGATCTGGATCAATGCAAAAACGTTCTGCATGTGCGCGCAAATATCTAATTCCTGCCTTTACATCCTGCAACGGTGCCGGATACTTTGCCTCGTTGCTTGTGCGATATTCTACCGATGCAACAACAAATCCCTGCTGTGCAAGGTTAGACAAATAAGCCAAATGCGCAGAACGATCCATCTGAATCCATGCTCCTCCGCAGATCCACACAACACATGGATACTTTTTACCAGCATCCTTTGGATAGATGAGATCCATCTTTAAATCTCTCATCGTGTTTCCAAACCAGGCATCCACTTGTGTGAATGTGATTCCTGTTACTACACAAAACTGCGGCTGTCTTTCTTTTACCTGAATTTTTCTTCTCACTTTATATCATACCTCCATTCCAATAAAAAAATATAAAGACTGCGCTGTGATCAGTATAATGTATTTTTACCGATTGTACAAGATTTTTTATTTGAATAGATATCATTTTGCTGTAAGCTTATCCTTAAACTGCAATAAAAAAAACCTGAGGAGCATCATCTGCTTCTCAGGTATAAAATCGTGAGACACGCGGGATTCGAACCCGCGACACCTTGATTAAAAGTCAAGTGCTCTACCGACTGAGCTAGTATCCCATCCTGGGCTAGTTGGATTCGAACCAACGTAATGCAGGAGTCAAAGTCCTGTGCCTTACCGCTTGGCGATAGCCCAACGTCGCAGGGACTTAACCTGCAAGGGTGGATATAGGGATTCGAACCCTAGGCCTCCAGAGCCACAATCTGGCGCGCTAACCAACTGCGCTATACCCACCATAGTATAAAACAATTTTCCATAAAAAGGATCGGGGTGACAGGATTCGAACCTGCGGCCTCCTGGTCCCAAACCAGGCGCTCTAGCCAAGCTGAGCCACACCCCGATGTTTTGTTGTTGTCTTTCGTGTTCCTCAAGACATTTATTAGTATATAACATCACAAGCGATTTGTCAACAGTTTTTTTTAAATTTTTTCATTTTTTTCTTCAACTGTTCTTTTGTGCCTGTTTTTCGAACAAATCTGGGCTAACATGATACCTTTTAAGTGTTGTTCTATCCTAGTATTTGCGCCATTTCTAGTTTCTTTTTCACAACAACGCTTCGTTTTAACATGCTTTTGCCTGTCTGTTTTTTCACCAGTCACCCACTTGCTTTGTTAAATCACCTTGATAAAGTGACAATGTACTAATCTATTCTGCAGTCCATATTTGTTGTAAATTTGCAATTGACAAATATATTTTTCTGACTATAATAGCAACCATAAATAAGAAATGCATTGACAAGGATACGTTTTCATTCTTCAAGCATCTCCAGAGAGCTGCCGTATGGTGCGAGGCAGTGATGTCGAATGAGTTCATCCCCTTGAAGCAGCCTTTGCGAATCCTGTTTTGGCAGTAGTGAAGGACGGAAACCCACCGTTAACGGGGTACAGATTTAGAAGAAGCTCTGATCTGACTGAGTGGTCGGCATATCCGGCAAGAGAAGTGGTAACGCGAATTGATTTCGTCTTCTCGATTTGGAAAAATCCAAATCGGGGAGACGTTTTTTTGTTGAGTTGCAAAAAAACAGCGCACGTTCCATGAACACTTTATCTACTCACGCTTCATCTGTTTCATTATTATAAAGAAGGAGGAAGCAACCCGAATGGGCTGCAATAAGGTATGAACACTTTAGTTATTGTTTTAATCGCTGCTGTATGTCTGTTAGCTGGTTATGTTTTTTATGGACGCTGGCTGGCAAAAAAATGGGGAATTGACCCAAAGGCAAAGACGCCTGCTTACACACACGAGGATGGCGAAGATTACGTTCCAACTGATGGCTGGACTGTATTTGCCCATCAGTTCTCTTCTATCGCAGGTGCCGGTCCTGTCACTGGTGCAATTCAGGCTGCCGCATTTGGTTGGCTCCCAGTTCTGTTATGGATTTTACTTGGTGGTATCTTCTTTGGTGCTGTTACTGATTTTGGTGCACTGTATGCCAGTGTAAAAAATGAAGGAAAGTCCATGGGTATGTTAATTGAACAGTACATCGGCAAAACTGGAAGAAAGCTTTTCTTACTGTTCTGCTGGTTATTTACCCTTATTGTTACTGCTGCATTCGCAGATATGGTTTCTGGCACTTTCAATGGTTTTGTCACTGATGCTGCCACAGGTGAGATCACAAAGTCTACAGTTAACGGTGCTGCCGGAAGTATTTCCATTATGTTTATCGCCTTCGCTGTTGTCTTTGGTCTGATTCAGAAAAAGATGAAGTTTACTGGTTGGAAAGAGGTTGTTCTTGGACTGGTATGCATGGTTGCCTGCTTTGTACTTGGTATCAGCTTCCCAATTGTTGCTACAAGAGAAACTTGGAACTATGTTACATTCGCATATATCTTCTTTGCTGCTATCCTTCCAATGTGGCTTTTGATGCAGCCTAGAGATTTTATGACCACCTTCATGTTTATATTTATGATTGCTGCCGCTGCAATTGGTCTTCTTGTTGCTCACCCAACAATGAATCTTCCAGTTTACACTGGTTTCCACAATGAAAAGCTTGGCGATATGTTCCCAATCTTATTTGTAACTGTTGCCTGCGGTGCTGTTTCCGGTTTCCACAGCCTTGTTTCTTCTGGTACATCTTCTAAGACCATCTCCAATGAGAAGGATATGTTAAAAGTTGGTTATGGTGCTATGATTCTTGAGAGTTTGCTTGCTGTTTTGGCACTGTGCGTTGCTGGTGCTGCTGCTTCCGCTGACGGCACTGCCGCTACCGGAACTCCGTTCCAGATCTTCTCCGCAGGTGTTGCCGGATTTCTTGAGATGTTTGGTATTCCTGTTCACATTGCTCAGTGTATCATGACGATGTGTGTATCTGCACTTGCACTCAGTACACTTGATTCTGTTGCCCGTATCGGCCGTATGTCCTTCCAGGAACTGTTCTCTGTTGATGATATGGAGCATGCAGAGGGATGGCGTAAGTTATTCTGCAATAAATATTTTGCAACTGTTATCACCCTTGTATTTGGCTATATCCTGACAAAAGTTGGCTATACAAATATTTGGCCGCTGTTTGGAAGTGCCAACCAGCTGTTAAGTGCACTTGTACTTATTACTCTTTGCGTATTCTTAAAAGTTACAGGCCGCACAAACAAGACTCTGTTCCCTCCGTTAATCATCATGCTTTGTGTTACTTTCACCGCACTTGTTGAGCGTTTCATTGCTCTTGTAAAAGCATATCAGGCTGGAACAGCCGTATTCATGGTTGAAGGACTTCAGTTAATTATCGCAGTTCTTCTGATCATCCTTGGTCTTACAATCGTACTTCATTCCGGAAAGCGTCTTGTAAGCAAGGAAACAAAGAAAGCTTAAAATTTAAGCCAGGGAAAAGTCTGCTAATATATCCAGACTCTTCCTTGGCTTTTTTATCCATTTTCCGCAGAAAACCTCGTCCGACGTAGTCGGGCGGGGATGAATGCGACATAGCAAAAAATAAGTCAATCAATATCAGGTACGAGTCTGTTTCTTACACTTTGTTGTTTGCTTTTTGGTATATTTCCGTTTTGGTTTTTCAATACCCTGGTCTTGGATATATTTTTCTAGTGTTTCAATGTTTGCTCCTCCTGTAGTTGTAATAAAGTAACTGTCTGACCAGAAACTATCTTTCCATAGTTTGTCTCTAATTTCATTCCAGAATTTTGCTCGAATTTCTTTTGAAAGCTGCGTCTTAAGACTGCATACGACAACCGATGGTGCTGCTGTTGCAGGAAGTTCAAATAAGATGTGGACATGATCTGGTTCTCCATTCAGTTCGAGGAGCTTACCCTGATAACACTGCCCGATCAGATGGGCAGCATACTGTCTCATCTGATCAATAATCGGTTCTGACATTACGTTTCTGCGATACTTAATGACAAACACAGCATGATAGGTGAGCTTGTAAACGGCATGTCGTTTTCTGTTAAAATCGTCCATAAAAGCCTCCATTCTTTTTTACAATCGACACTTGAAATATTTCTTTAAATATGCTATAATAATAACATATTTAAAAGGATATTGCAACTGTCAACTGATTTTCAACCGAGGTAATTTGTATGGAGCTGTCAAGAACGATCAATTCGGATAAACGCTACTATTTGGATGAGAATACCATTGAAAATGCGACATCGTTTTTGCAAACGATGCGTGTATTTAATAATGCAAAAATAGATTTGTATAATGCCCTGTATGATCAGAAATATCTTACGTCAGGACCATTGCTTGATCAGGCATATCCGGTATTTTTGAAAGAAAAATACAAAACGAATGATTACTATAATGCAGCGATCTATTCGGCAGCTTCTGGTTCGATTTCTTCACAGAAGGAGCTAAAGAAGTATTACAGTACCACAATTACCGCAGACCTAAAAACTCGTGATGAAAAGATTCAGACGATTCAGGAAGAACTGGATAAGAAAAAGGCCATTAAGAACTCAATTCGGATCTACCAAAAAGACGGAAAATGGATCACACCGTATCCAAGATGCCAGCTGAAGGTCAAAGGTCTTATGATTGTTCTGTTTAACAAAACTATTGTAAAACTGGATGAGTATGAGCGCAATGTGGAAGCCGATATTCGTAAGTTGAAGACACGTCTGGCGCTGGTGACAGAAGCGAGAAATCGTAAGGTAAAGAAGCTTGAAAACATAAAAAATCTTCCACCGGAGCGTATCGTGTTTGGCGGGAAGAAGCTGTATTCCGAGAAGGATACCGTGGGCGGTGCAAAATTCGTTAAGAATAAGAATGCGGGAACTTTGCAAAAGGCATCGGATGAATGGAAGCAGGAGTTTTTTGAAAAACGTCACCAGAGCATGGTACTTCCGGGCAGGCATACATCAAAGTACGGAAACTTCTTGTGTAAATATGATGGAAAAAATTTGTCGGTTACCTGCATAGACGGTACCACTACTGTATTCCATGATTTTAAACTTCCAAGATACAATGAAGTTTTTAGGGAAAACTTTACCTGTAAGCCAGAGAAGCGACAGTCTCTTTGCTACAACTTTACAATACAACGTGATAAGAAGAATCGGCAGTATCTGATCCTGTCCGTTACCATGAAGCTGCAGGCATATGAAAACAGCTATTATGGAAATGGTGCGATTTCCATGGACATTAACTATGATCATTTTGCATTAGCAGAGATTGACGAAACGGGGAAGCTGCTTGATCAGAAGCTGATTCGATTCGACCTCATGAACAAATCGACCGGTCAGATCACGAATATTTTGGGAGCAGCTGTTAAAGAAGTGTTTCACTGGTGTGCAGAAAAAGACAAACGTCTTATTGTGGAAGACATTGATTTAACGATTAAACTGGCATCCAGAAAGTACGGAAACCGAAAAAGAAATCATCATATGACATTGTTTTCGTATCAAAGGATTGCGTCAAGTATTGAAAACCAGAGCCTGAGACGAGAGATCGCCTTTTGTAAGATTGATCCGGCTTATACCAGTCAAATGGGTAAGTTTTTGTTCATGCGAAGATATGGAATGTCTGTTCATCAGGCAGCAGCCTATACGATTGGCTTGGTAGGACTGGGTTTGTATGATAAGCTGGTACCGGATTTACGGATGCTGAGTTTACTGAAAACAAAAGAAGGGATTGTGCCGGAATTATCACAGGAAACTTATAAGACGATCTGGGCGAGAATTACCAAAGCATTTTCAGGTATTCAAAAGCACTTCTTCTACCGAAGAATTCCGTATGAAGTGTTAGAAGAGAGAACACGGCCAAGTTTAAAAACCTTAGCCGCTGAAATGAAAGTACGGTATATGCCAAAGCTTATGAATTACAAAAACTGCGAACGGGTATAGGATTTGCAACAGTAAGTAACTTATCAATCAATAATTAGAGTAACCTGATAACGATATAGATTTGTAACTGAAAACCTTGCTCTTTTGTTACCACTTTCTGGATGTGTATCAATTGTATGATGCAATGTGGGGGTGGATGGACGGCAATGGAGCAATCACGTTTCTGTCTCACAAAGCACCGAAAGATGTCTGAAGAGTCAGGAAAAGCGTAATGCTGGACGAAATCGCGATTCCAAAACCAGTCCGATATGAGAAATCCTGACGGCTGCAATGGAATCCTCGTCCGACTCGTCGGGCGGGGTTGTTCAAGTTAAACTATCACGAATACCATCCTGCGGCAAGTACTTCCACAGTTCCTGTCCAAAAGTCAATTGCAATTGTCACCATATTAAAGTTTCTTTCCTGGCCAGTCCAGTCACTTTTATCTGGTCCTAACTGCAAATAAAGTTTGCTGCCTTGTGCGTGATCTAAAAATGCAAAACCCACATTTTTAATCACACAAGCTGTCTCTTTTTCTCCTGTCAAATAAGAAATTCGCTCTATTGCCACTCCATCTCTAACTGGTGTGGTGCTGATTCCATAGGCATAACTATCTGATGTACACAGCTGTCCCCAATCACAGTCTGCGTCCAGCACCTTCATACTATCACTTGCATCCAATTCACCGATATCGTAGCGCCACAGTGCACCATACGACTGATAAATAAAGTTCCCAGCCGCTTCATAGGAACGTTCGCTTTCCTCATCAAATGCATAGCGTATCTCATGCGCATTAGCAAGCGTCTGTACATCTGCACATGCCAGATGATCATCTTTTGTTCTCATATATACCTGATTCTCATATACATCAAACGCATATATGTACTGATCAGATTGTGTCAATACAGTTCCATTCCAGTCCAATACCAAAAGACCATCATAATTGCCCACGTAAATCGCATCCTGCGTCAGAAGCCAATAACCTGGACTGGCACCGCCGCTTACATGCTCATCCATCTTTTTGTACTCAAACAGCCTTCTGTCATCTTCATACATGACATACGTATCCTCATATTGACTATAATCTTCACTTGCCACACTGTTTTCACACACAAGTCTGTATTCATGATTTTGATACCAGGCGCATATGCTTCCCTCATTTGCATAGCTAATACTCTTGTCAAATCCGATATTTCCAAAAATTTCACCATTCTTCTCATAAAAAGCGCCCATCTGCACAGCTGATGCTTCTGCATCATAAGATGGCAGTTCATCTGATGCATTGTATTTTACAACAGCAGTATCTGTAAAACTGCTCAGACCAATTCTGTCATTGATATTTGCTGTGTTCATTTCTTTCTCTTGCTTTTGCAGGCTAATCTCTTTTTCTACAACAGACTTGTTATCTGATCCTGTCCCTGCCTGCTGCTCACTGTCCAAAAAACTAATATTTGCAACTTCAACTGCATTCAAGCATCCAGAATCAAAATTTTGAGGCTGAACTGTCCCATTGTACCATGCCATCTGATCAAAATAAGACTGCAGATCTGTACTTGCAAAGCGCCGTCCATGACGCGCATATATCTCATTTTTTGCAATTCGAATATCCTCATTTGACAGCATATAGATATCAGACCATTCAAGCAGTCTCTCTGAACTGTCCTCAAATACCTTATAGTCCAATTTCTGATCATATGACTGTTGTTCCTGATTTTTCTCTGTTTCCTGTGCCTGCACTGTCATTACACGCATAGGTGCTGCTCCAATCATAAGTCCAATCGCTGTCACTGTTATCGCTCGATATACCTGAATAGAAAGCTTTGATCGTCTCTTCATACTTTGCTCCTTTCTACAAAACCACGGTCGTTACTCTATATTCAATATATCGTATTTTTTCTGTTTATGCAAGCCAATATTGCGGCAAAGCCCGAAGGTGAATGGATTTCACGAGACGGACACTTGAAGCAGGTCTTTCAAAGTAATGTATGATAAGAAAGAACATAAAAGGAACCTGCGGAGTTTGGTCCGTCGACGAAACCATTACACCGAAGGGCTTTCGTAGCATGACGCATGAACTGTAGCTCTAATACTCCACGTGAACGCTTTCGCCATCCTTATATCCACATCTTTAAAGTGATTTCCCTGATTCCACTCAAGAATTGTATCAACTCCTCTGTCAGAAATAGTTTCATGCACACTGCGTATCGCATGGCCTACTGTTGCCATAACAGGATTTCTTGTTTTTTCTTCACGATCTCCCAGACTAAGATAAACTGCTTTTGCTTTTATATTATTTTCTTTTATATACTCGGTAAACCCTGGAAACCAGACGGATGGGGACGCTGCTGCCACTTTGCTGAATCGGTCAGTCTTTGTTGCTGCCCACAGAGCAAACAGCCCTGCAAGCGAATATCCGCCAATGATGCAGGGCTGTTTCTTTTCTCCTATATATGCAAGAATCTCGCTCAGCGTTTTGGCTGCATTTTCTCCAAAAGATTCGCTTTTGAAAACAGCTGGTGCTTTCCAAGGTGACAAATCCCGATTCCAGTCATCTACTTTACATGCAATAAGGCATAATTCATCTGAAACTGATTTCTGAATCAGATCAAATTCGTGATCAATCATTTCAATATCATGATCACCAATCATCTGCACAAGAATAACCGATGCATTCGGATTTCCATATTCAAAAACATCCATAATAATAAAATTCCTAACACTTTATTTTTCTCCATGCTTCACACAGCCGTTCAAGTGACCATGCTGCATTTGCCGGACTTGTTGAGGGCAAAATAACAGCTTCCATCCCTGTAAGTGGAAGCTGATATTTTTTATATAATTGCCCTGCCTTGCTGCCGTTTGCATAGATTTGTTTTATATTTGCTGCATCAAGTATCTTTCTTAACTCTGTCGGCTCAACATTTTTAATACTGCTGTCACTTGAACCCTTAATATCACAGCTTTGAATTACATCCCATATAGCAATATGATGCTCAAGAAGCAAATGCTTCTTCTCATCTATTGTTTCTGGTATCGGTTCCTGAAACAATGCTGCCAGAACCTTCCAAAAGCGATTTTGCTTATGTCCATAATAAAAATTAGTTTCTCTGGATTTAACTGATGGCAGCGTACCAAGAATTAAGATTTTCGATTCGCTGTCAAAAATTGGTTCAAACGAATGCACAATATGTTCGTATTCCATTTTTTCCTTCCATTTTTTACTGCTGATCTTCACTTCTTTCATTATTATAATAGTTATCTAAGAAGGAATATGTCTTTCCATGCGTTTTATAGCCCGGCATCGTGTCAAGACTTACTGCATGAATACTGTTAAAAATACTTTTGTCAATCAGTGGATTATCTCTCTTTAAGCGGCGAATCAATGTCTTGATCTCCTGACGCTTTGAACCGCCTCCGCCATTATCACACATTGTACAGTTTTCAGTAAAGCGGCATGCGCACTGAATAAATTCTAGCTCATTGTAACGCTTCCATGCAATAATATCATCCTCATGGATACAATACATTGGGCGAATGAGTTCCATACCTTCGAAGTTTGTGCTGTGCAGCTTTGGCATCATTGCTTTTAACTGGGACGCATAGAACATACCAATCAGTGTAGTCTCAATCACATCATTAAAATGATGGCCGAGTGCAATTTTATTGCAGCCAAGTTCCTTTGCCTTGTTGTACAAATGACCACGGCGCATTCTTGCGCACAGATAGCAAGGAGACTTATCAGTACTGTTTGCTACTTCAAAAATATTAGTTTCAAAAATCGTAACCGGAATCTCAAGAAGCTTTGCATTCTGCTCAATCTTGCTGCGGTTTCTTTCATTATATCCTGGGTCCATTACCAGAAAGACCAGTTCAAATGGAACATCACCGTAACGCTGAAGCAACTGCATCAGCTTTGCCATCAGCATCGAATCCTTTCCACCTGAAATACAGACTGCAATCTTATCATTTTCCTGAACCAGCTCATAATTCTTTACTGCCTGGATAAATGGATTCCACAGCTCTTTTCTGTATTTCTTCATTATGCTGCGTTCAATTTCCCGGCTCGGTTCGAGTACTTTTCCCATATCTACCATTCCTTTTCTCTATATCAATTCACCTTGCAAGACTCAATATCCTTGCAAAATTATGTTCCTGATATATACAAGCACATTTTTTTCTTCCTGTCAAGTAAATTTGCCAAGAACGATACATCTGCTCACTCCACTTCTTGGCGAAACTGGGGTCAAGCACGAATAACCAAAGGTTTTGTACACTGCCCCCGAGACTGTTATCTATCTGCTCACTCTATATCATCTTTTACTCCTCAGCGCAGATACCTGATACATGCAATCCCGTAAGACTGCATGAAATCTATCAGAATATTGTAAACACTGGATTACTTGGCGCTTACTGTTTTACTTTTACTTTTCATAACATTTACACATATATGATAGTCTTTTTTTGACTTATTTTGTAATATTATTATAAGAATTATACAAGAAAATCTTTTTATCTAGGAGGTCTTTTATGAAGAAATTTATCACTCTATTACTATCATTTATACTTATTTTAACTGCATCAGTACCCCCTGTTTTTGCCGATGAATTTTATACATCTAGCAATGACCAGATTCTTACCGTTGCTGAATTCGAACGCTTATTTCCTAGTGATTATACTTACAGCACCTATTATGAAGATGCCACTGGAAATAACGGTTACATAAAATTTGATATTATCAATAACAAGACATATGTTGAATTATATATCAATAATATACTATCACAACGTGCATATTCTTCTCCCGATGAAAACATTATTCGTTGGATAGAGTATGATGCCCAGTCTAGGTCTTCTAATTCCGCCCTTATTCAAAGTTGTTTATACTCAGATATGATCACTGATATAACCTTTCAGAACGTAGAAAACAATTCATACGAACTATATTCATCTATTTTTTCACCTGAAGGTTGGAACTTTTTAATGAATAGACCTAGTAATGCAATGATCTCTGGTTCTAAACCCTGCTCAATATATTCGAAAAACTACGATGATGAACCAGATCAAAATAGATACAGTGGAAAACAAATTAAAGCTGGTGTTGGAACTGCCGTTAGTGTTATTGTCTCTCTTGTTGCAACCTTTATTACTGGCGGTGTTACCGTTAACACAATTATTGTATCACTTGGTTCTGCTATCGTCTCCGATGTGATTACCTCAGCTATATCCGGAAACGTTTGCTTCTCAACACAAAAAATACGCTACGCTCCTGTAATTGATGGTATGAATATCTTCCCTGATGCTTATATCACAAAACGCTGGGTAATTATCTCAGACACCGTACATAGAACTGAGTCTATAAAACTTGATAATGCAGAATATCAGTATAATAGGGGGCATGATGCATATGCAATCGCAGCAAACGCTCAACAAGCAGAAGTTGATAGTCGTCATTAATATAACATTTTCTTGTATTACCTCAACAGCAATATTTTTATGTTTATTCTATATAAATCATACTTTATATTCAAATGTGATTTCAATGGTGCCATTTCTGCTTTTATTTCAATTATCTATTTTGTGCTGCGCTCTTGCATCAAAGACAAAGCGAAATTTTTTTCAGATAATTGCTGCTCTCATAATTTTCACCGAAGTAGCTCTATTCCATCTGTATTCTCCGCCATATTCTGTTTCAAAAGCCATAAGCACAGTTCAAAACTCAAAAAGTAGCCTAATTATCAGGCAAAATAAAGAGTATGCCACTATGAGTACAACTGTATACCTCAATCCATTTGTCAAGGCTGGATATGTTTTTCGCTGCTTTGATAATGATGCTAACAAGCAGTATAATATTTTTTTCAATCCTATATCTGGAGATTTTTTCAATATACAGTAAAAATTCTAATCTAATATTTACCACTTCTTGTATAATTTCTAAATACATCGTTATTTTTTTGAATTTATCCTAACTGCTTACTCTATATCGTCTTCGACTCCTCAGCTCAGATGCCTGATGCATGCAACGCCGTAAAGTGGAGCCGTTAGGCGAAACGGTTAGGCTTGCATGCGCAGGTCATCTGGCGAGGAGTCTCGTACCATACCGGGAATCCGATAGCCCAAAAAGTAAATTGGCTTCAAGTGCAGAACCCAAGCATCAACTTGGCCGCGGAGCCGAAGGCGACCAAAGGCTTGATGCTTGAGGTTCAAGCGCGAAGCCTCGTAAACTTCCGGGATCGCACCTTCCAAACTTCCAGCTTCCACTACTCTACCGGGTTCCCAACTCCTTGTAGCAAGAATCAAATATATTGAGAAACTCTTCGATTTCTTCGCGCGTGGTCGCACTTCCCATACTAATTCGCCATGATGACAGCGCTCTCTTTCTGTCTCTGCTTATTGCAAACACAGACCTTGACGGTGTATTCTCTACGGAGCAGGCCGACTTAACTGATACGCAGACCTCTCTCTCTGTCAGTGCTTTTTGAAATTCAGTACCTTTTATGCCCTCAACGCTCAGATTTAAAATATGCGGAACGCTATGCTTCGGGCTGTTAATCTGCACACGGCTGTAAGCAGACAATTCCTTTCGAAGCATATGATTGTATTCGCTTATGCGTGCATTTACCTCATCTTCCTGTGCCAATGCCATCTCAAGCGCCAAGGCTGATGTCACTGCCATTGCCAGTGCCGGCGTACCGCTTCGATAAATCGTGGTGCTGGCACCTCCATTTAATAATGGCTCCATCGCCACACCTTCACGTTTTAACAGAATACCGCTTCCATTTAAGCCGCCAAACTTGTGCGGTGCAAGGCTCATCGTATCTATGCCATCAAAAGAAAATGGGATTCGTCCAATTGCCTGCGTTGCATCCACATGAAGACGGCAATCTGGATATTTCTTCTTAATCTCAATGATTTTGTCAATCGGCTGAATAGTACCAAGCTCACTGTCAATCGCGCAGACAGAAATCAAGACTGTATGCTTTGTCATCAAATCTTCCAATTGCTCACAGTCCACCATGCCATCTCTCATGATGTCAATCAAATCAATCTCGCTGTCCTTTTCCTGCAGAGCTGTCAGTGTGCCGCTTACAGAAGAATGCTCAAGCGGTGTTGAAATAATATGACGTCCGATATGGCGCGATGACTGTACAATTCCCTTGATAGCGGTATTGTTTGACTCAGTTGCGCCTGACGTATAGATGACTTCATCTGGCTTTGCATCCAGAAGACGTGCAATCATCTGTGTGGCTTCCTCCATCCGTTCCTTCGCACGTATTCCTGCCGGATGAACAGAGTTAGGATTTCCAATATATTCGTTTTCAATTCGGCAAAAACACTCCAGCACATTTTTCTGTGCCGGAGTGTTTGCCGCATAATCCAAATAAATCATACTTTGATTATGCCTCCTAATTTTTCACTTTCCTAGACTTAACTTTACTTAATACATTTTTACCGTATATTACTTGGCATCCAATCCGTTAACAGCTGCCTCTAGCTGCTCAAATGCCTGTTTTAATACAGAGCGCGGACATGCAACATTAAAGCGTTCAAAGCCCTCTCCGTCAGGTCCAAACATTGCACCGCTGTCTAGCCAAAGATTTGCCTTATTTTCGATCAGATCCTGCCTTTGTGCCTCTGTCAGACCAAGCGCACGAAAATCAATCCATAAAAGATAAGTACCCTCTGGTTCAATCATAGTAAGCTTTGGAAGCCTTGTCTGAATAAATTCACGCACAAATGCAATGTTATCTTTCAGATATTCCTTTAGCTGAGTCAGCCATTCTTCACCGTACTCATAAGCTGCCTGACACGCCTCTAAGCCCATCACATTAACCTGACTGTAGCCTGCTGCATCTACTGCCTTTTTAAACTTAAACCTAAGTGTCTCGTTTGGAATAAATATGTTTGAGACTTGAAGACCAGCTAAATTAAAGGTCTTACTAGGTGCCGTGCATGTAATGCTTATGTTTGCAAAATCGTCAGATAAAGATGCAAACATCAGATGCTTATTCTCTCCCCATGTAAAGTCGCTGTGAATTTCATCGCTTACTACAATTACTCCATAGCGGATGCAGATTTCTCCAATCTTTTCTAACTCCCATTTTTTCCATACGCGTCCAACTGGGTTATGCGGACTGCACAGTAAAAACAGCTTTACATGATTATCTCGAATCTTCTGTTCAAAATCGTCAAAATCAATTTCATAATGGTCGTCAATCAGCTTTAGCGGGCTATTTACTATAACACGCTCATTATCTGCAATTACCTCACTAAATGGGTAGTAAACAGGCTGCTGTAATAAAACTGCCTCACCTGGCTTTGTGTAAGCGCGCACTGCCGCTGCAAGTGCAAAGACAACACCTGGTGTCTTGATCAGCCATTCCTTCTGAATTTTCCATGAAAAATGCTTTTCATACCAGCCTAAAAGTGCCTGAAAATACGGCTCCTTAGCATCACTGTAGCCATAAATTCCATGCTCAGTGATTTTTCTAAGACGCTCACTGACCTGTGGCAGTGTTGGAAAATCCATATCAGCTACCCAAAGAGGTAAAATACCTTCGTGTCTGCCACGCTCTTTTGCAAAATCATATTTTAAACAGTCTGTACCTTTGCGGTCTGTAATTTTATCAAAATCGTATTTCAAATTGAAACCTCCACATCTTGTCTGCTCTGTCTTGTCAAATCATCATTTTATATCAGTCTTCTCCATTTAATGCCTGATCAAGATCAGCGATCAAATCATCTACATTTTCGATTCCAACTGAAAAACGTAGGAAGTCTTCGGTGATTCCAAGACGCTCTCTTGTCTCAACTGGAACATCGCCGTGTGTTTGAAGCATAGGATAAGTCATTAATGACTCAACTCCGCCAAGACTCTCTGCATATGTAATAAGACGAATACGCTCAAGTACGCGGCGTGCTGTTGCCTCACTGTCGGTGCGAATAGAAATCATGCTTCCAAATCCAGTCGTCTGCTTCTTATTGATTTCATATCCTGGATGATCCTCCAGACCAATGTAGTAAACCTGCTTAATCTTTTTCTGTGTCTGCAGCCACTTTGCGATTGCAAGTGCATTCTCCTGCTGACGCTCCATACGAATTGGCAGTGTCTTGATACCACGGATTAACAGATAGCTGTCAAACGGAGCCAGGCAGCTTCCAACTGTCTTATACAGATAGCGAATTTTTGCTGCCAGATCATCTCTTGAGGTAGATAAAAATCCAGCCAATGTATCGTTATGTCCTCCTAAAAACTTTGTTCCGCTGTGAATAACAAGGTCCGCGCCAAAACGGATTGGCTTCTGAAAATAAGGAGATAAGAAGGTATTGTCTACGATTACAAGAAGATTGTACTTGTCTGCAAGACTCTTCATCTTTGCAAGGTCGGTGATCTGCATAGTTGGATTGCTTGGTGTCTCTATGTAAAGTGCTTTTGTGTTGCTCTTTATTGCTGCTTCCGTTGCTGCGGCATCTGCTGTATTTACATAAGTAAAGGTCAAGCCACGCTTCTCACCTGTTGTCTGGAACATACGAACAGATCCACCATACAAATCCTCTGAGCACACGATATGGTCTCCAGACTCAAACAGTTCCATGCACAGCACAATTGCTGCCATACCATTTGCACAAGCTACGGTATCTTTTGCTTCCTCAAGAGAAGTCACTATATCCTCTAACTCCGTTCTGGTTGGATTGCTCTCTCTTGTATAATTAAAGCCCGTTGTCTGTCCAATACCTGGATGATAAAAAGTTGCTGTCTGGTAGATCGGTGTGCATACAGAACCGTATGGATGGCCTTCCTCATGCTCATTATCTCTGTGAATACATCGTGTCTCAAATTTATAATCCATTTTCGTAATCTCCTTCTATATCAAAAGTTTAAACCTTTTAGTACTATTTTACTCGTACAATTCCTTTAAATCATACCTTTTTTCTAGGTTATTGTCTATAAGAAAAAAGTAATAAGTCGCTATAGGAATATTCTATAGCGACTTACTACAATAAATACACATCAAAGATTAAGTAAAATCAAGTCTGCCACAGACGCAAGCAGCAAAAATGCAGCACTTATCATCAGAACAACTGTCTTTAGACCAACTACGCTAAAATGCTGTCTCCATCCATTCTTTGCTTCTCTTTTCTCATCTGCATTTTCTTTTTTTCCTTTTGCAAGAAGCATTCCTGCCACCAGAAAAAGACCAATTGCACCAATCAGCAAAAGACCGTCCTTTACAACTTCAAAGCCGTTTACTATCTGAAAACTGCCAAAGAGAAATCCACATGCAAATAAAATGACAGCTGCGGCAGCTGCGACAGCAACTCCGATTATAAATGCCTTTAATACATCTAATGCGGCCTTCTTTACCATCTCTTTTCTACTCAGTGTCATACGCATTTTCCTGTCTCACATCCATTTGATGGATCGCAAATATGACAGGCAACGAAATGGCCTCCGCCAATATCACGAAGCTTTGGCATCTCCTGTCTGCAGATTGGCATTGCGCATTTACATCTTCCCTGGAACTTACATCCTGCCGGGGAATTGATAGGACTTGGCACTTCACCTTCAAGACGAATCTTTTTAGCATCTCTTTCCTGCTCGATCTTTGGATCTGGAATCGGAATTGCTGACAGCAATGCTCGTGTATACGGATGCTGCGGATTTGCGTACAGCTCCTCAGAAGTGGTCAGCTCAACTAAGGTACCTAAATACAATACTGCAACACGGTCTGAGATATGCTTTACCATGGACAGATCATGGGCAACAAATAAATATGTTAATCCCATGCGCTTTTGCAGGTCAATCAATAAGTTTACGATCTGTGCCTGAATGGAAACATCAAGCGCTGAAATTGGCTCATCAAGTACAAGAAACTCTGGCTCTACTGCAAGCGCGCGTGCAATACCGATACGCTGTCTCTGACCGCCTGAAAACTCATGAACGAAACGATTCGCATGCTCTCTGTTTAAGCCGACAAGCTCCAAATAATGGTAGATGCGCTCATTTCTCTCCTTTTTGTTTTTAGCCAAATGATGAATATCAATTCCTTCTCCAATGATCTCAGCAACTGTCATACGCGGATCAAGAGAGCCATACGGATCCTGGAAAACCATCTGAACAGACTTTTTGTAGTTCTGTTTTTCTTTTCCAGTCAATTTCTGCGGATCCTTTCCTTTAAACAAAACTTCTCCATCAGTTCTGCTGTACAATCCGATACAGGTTCGTCCACATGTGGTCTTTCCACATCCAGACTCTCCTACCATGCCGAGCGTTTCTCCCTTGTAGATCTCAAAGGAAACATCGTCAACGGCCTTTAAGGTAGCATTTTTGCCTACCTGAAAATATTTCTTTAAGTGGCTCACTGAAAAGAGCACTTCTTTTTCGTTGTTCATATTCAATATTCCTTTCGACATGCTTGAGCTTAGAAACGTCAAGCTTCTCCCGGCATCTCCACCTTTGGTGCTAATGGGTGATGCAGCCAACAGCTCGCCTCATGTCCATCACCAAACTCTGTAACCTCAGGCATCTGCTCTTTACAGATTTCCATGCAGTACTCACATCTTGTACAGAATGGACATCCAACTGGCGGATTTAACAAATCTGGCGGTGTTCCTGGAATTGATGCAAGTACCTGCTTATTCTCAAGGTCAAGTCTCGGCACAGAACGAATCAATGCCCATGTGTACGGATGTCTCGGACGATAGAAAATATCCTCGCAGTTTCCGCGCTCTACAATCATACCGGAGTACATAACGGCAATCTTCTGCGCAATATTTGCTACAACACCAAGATCATGTGTAATCATGATGACTGATGTGTTATGCTCTCTTTGCAGTTCCTTAATGATATCAAGAATCTGTCCCTGGATGGTTACGTCAAGCGCTGTTGTCGGCTCATCACAAATCAGGATCTTCGGGTCACAAGCAAACGCAATTGCAATCATAACACGCTGTCTCATACCGCCTGAGAACTCATGCGGATACTGACGCACACGCTTTTCCGGCTCAGGAATACCAACTTTTTGAAGCATTCTTACTGCTTCATTCTTTGCCTCATCCTTTGTCATATTCTTATGTGCCATCAGATTTTCCATGATCTGCTTTCCAACACGCATGGTTGGATTTAATGAAGCAAGTGCATCCTGGAAGATAATTGCAACCTCACCACCCTTATATGCCTGCCACTGCTTCTTATTATAATTAAGTATATTATCACCGTGATATAAAATCTCGCTGCCCTGCTTGATCTCGCCCTGTGGTCCTTTAATAAGACCCATAATGGACTTTGCTGTAACAGATTTTCCACAGCCAGACTCACCTACAATGGCAATTGCCTCTCCTTCTTTCAAATCAAAGGAAACACCACGCACGGATTTTACTTCGCCTGCATAGGTATGGTAGGACACTTTTAAATTTTTCACTTCTAATATCTTATCATTTTTCTGGTCACTCATAGTTTCTCCTTTGTCTTACTGGCGAAGTCTCGGGTCAAGTGCATCACGCAGTCCATCGCCGAGCAGGTTAAATGCCATAACGATTACACATAAAATCACACACGGCCAAATCAGCTGTGTTGGGTAGAAATCAAGTGTCTGCTGTCCCTGTGAAATCAAAACGCCAAGACTGATCTCTGGTGCAGTCAGACCAATTCCAAGGAAACTAAGTCCTGCCTCAGTGAAGATGAATGCCGGAATGGAGGTAGACATATTTAAGATCAAAATTCCAAGCATATTCGGCACATAATGCTTTAAGATAATACGTGATGGCTTTGCACCAAGTACCTCTGCCGCATATACATACTCTGATTCCTTTAACTGCTTAATCATACCACGAACCTGTCTGGCAGTACTGCACCATGCAGTAATACTAAGTGCAACGAGAAGAGCAAACAAATTGTTGCCAAGAACCATCATGATCAAAATTGTGATCAAAAGACTTGGCAGAGAGTTGATCACCTCAATTATACGCATCATTACGTCATCGATCCAACCGCCAAAATGTGCCATTGCTGCACCATAAAGTGTTCCTACAATCAGCTTTAATGCTGTTGCCACAAGCGCAATAATGATAGATGCTCTTGCACCCATCCAAACACGCGAGAACAAGTCACGTCCCAGATAATCAGTTCCAAACCAGTACTTTGCGCTCATTCCCTGATTCTTCTCTTTTACATTCTTTGAAACAAAATCGTAGCCTCTAATATATGGTCCAACAATAACCATAATTAAAATCAGTCCAAGCACGACAAGTGATGCCATTGCAACTGGATTTTTCTTCAATCGTCTCCATGCATCCTGCCAGTAAGAAATAGTTGGGCGGTCAATACGCTCTGCTTCTTCTTTTGTATAGCCAACCCTTTTAAATTTATCAGCTGTAAGCATATGTTTCCTCCCTTATTTACTTCTTTTGCCTGGCATCTGGATTCTCGGATCGACAAATACATATAAGATATCCGTAATAAAGATGACAGCGATATACAGAATTGACAGCAGCACTGTTTCACCAAGTACAATTGACAAATCCTGATTATTTACGGCAGTTACATAATACTGTCCGATTCCTGGAATTGAGAAAATACTCTCAATAAAGAAGGAACCTGTAATACACATAGCAACAGACATTGGCAGCTGCGTCATAACTGGAATAAAGGAGTTACGCAGGATATGCTTACGAATGATTGCAGATTTGCTTAAGCCCTTTGACTCTGCTGTCAGTACGTAATCCTGATTTACAACATCCAGCATAGAGGTCTTTAAGAGTCTCGTGTAAGTTGCAATATAGGAGAAACATCCTGTCAGAGTTGGAAGAACAGTATACTTCCATCCTCCAAACCACAAATCCTTTCCCTCTGGCCATCCGATTGTCGGAAACCATCGAAGATTACCTGCAAAAACCTTCTGCAAAAGCAGTCCAAATATCAAATGCGGCACTGAAATAAGCAATACCGACAAGCCTACAATCAAGTAATCGATGAAGGTTCCTCGCTTCATCGCCGCCACAATTCCAAGCAATAAACCAAGTGTTACACCAAGTAACATCTGCTGAATACCAAGTCTTGCAGATACTGGAAGCTTTGTCTTTAACAAGCCTGTTACTGTCTGTCCGGCATATACGAATGATTCACCAAAATCACCCTTACACATTTTCTTCATTGTTATTAAATAACGTTCCATTACCGGCTTATCCAGTCCGTAGCGCTGGTACAAAGCAGTTCTCGTCTGTTCCGGCAAATGGTCTGCCCTCTGGGTTAACGGATCTCCTGGAACCGCCTCCAGCAGGAAAAAGGTAGCTGTTGCAATCAAAAAGACTGTCAAAATCAGCTCAGCAAAACGCCTGATTAAATATCTACCCATAGCCTTATCTCCTGTTCTTTTTTATTATCATTACGAAAAGGAAGGGACCCGAACAACGAGCCCCTCCAAACTTTTGGGTTTACTTTTGTAAAACCGTAATTTTAAGCATTACCTTCTACTAATTGCGCTCTATTACTGATTTTTTCCATCGATGTAAGTCCAGATAAACTCAGCACTTGCACCAAAAGAGGAAGTACGATAATCCTTAACCCAGTTCTGAAGCAGAACCTGCTTTGTAGCATAGTAGATTGGTGCAAATGCACAATCATCTAATAAAAGAATCTGCTCCATCTGCTTATAGATATCAAGACGCTTATCCATATCAGTCTCACCAACAAGCTGATCTGCTAATGCATCATAATCAGTGTTGCTGTATCCACCAAAGGACATACCGTAAGCATCAGTATAGTTAGTATATAAGAAGTCAAGCGGATCATTGTAATCTGAATACCAGCCGCCAAGGAAGAAGTCATAATTTCCTTCATTTCTGTCTGCGATGAACAGGGAATTATCACCAGCTACACTTAACTCAACAGTAAGTCCAAGTGTCTCTTCCAGAGACTGCTGAATGTACTCTCTCTCTGCCTGTACCTCAGTTGTGGAACCACTTGTCAGATAAGTCAGTGTGATATCTTCGATTGGAGTCTCTACGCCTAACTCATCAAGACCTTCCTGGAACAAAGCAACGATCTTATCTGGATCACCAACATACTCATTGTACTCATCCTCAATGACCTCGCCTACCTGAGAACGATAAGAAGAACCATTGAATGTGATAGCCGGTGCTACATAGCTGTATGCCGGATTGTATCTTCCATAAACAGCATCGATCATCTCTTCACGGTCAATACTGTAGGAGATTGCCTTGCGAATCTTTACATTGCTCATCAATCCGGATGTACCACCGTTAATAAAGTTGAAACGAAGTCCAATTGTTCCCGGATAATCTGTTACCATGTACTGATACTTGCCTTCTTCTGCTTCCTTTTCAAACTTAATTGCATAGTCACCAGTTGGCTGATACTGATCTAACTCACCATTCTCAAACATGGTAGCTGCGGTAGACTCCTGTGCTACAATGTACCAGTTGATTGTATCAAGATGTACATTCTCTGCATCCCAGTACTCAGCGTTCTTTGTCCATACCATCTTATTATCTACAACCATATCAGTCATGCAGAATGGTCCGTTATATACGCAAAGTGTCCAATCCTTACCCCAGTTATCGCCAGCTGCCTCAGCCAGATCCTCACGTGTCGGATACAGAGGAGTTGCTACTAACTTAGACTCGAATGTCGGGTCTGCTACCTTTAATGTAACTTCGAAGGTATAATCATCAACTGCTACTGCCATAACGTCATCAGCAGAACCTTCGCCAGAGTTGTACTCTTCTGCTCCTACTACATTATAGATGAAGGATGCATAGTCATATGCATAATCTGGGTTTAACAGACGCTTCCAGCCATACTCATAATCATGAGCAGTAACCGGAACACCATCAGACCACTTTGCATCCTCTCTTAAATGATAGGTGTAAACAGTTCCATCATCAGAAATATCAACACTCTCTGCTCCTGCTAAGATGAACTCATCTCCATTCTCGTCTGCTACATCACGGTATAATCCCTCGTAGCAAGCTGCCATCATCCATCTCCAGCCCATGTCCTGAACATCGTAGTTGTTTCCGAAAGCAGTTGTTCTTACATTGATTACCTGCTCATCAGTCAGCTCTTTAGCTGCCTCATCTGCAAATACGGATGGTGCAAATGTTCCAACAGTCATAACGCCTGCCAGTAATGCTGCACACATTTTCTGTATTTTTCTCATTTTTCTCCTCCTTGAATGTCGTGAAGTATGCTAGCCATTATACCTCTTTTTTCAAAAAATGTCTAATGGTTTTTCTGCAATTTTCAGGATTTATGAGGAAATAGGCTTATCGGAAATACTTATGGCTGGCTATTATTTTTCTTTAATTCATAATGCAAATATCTGAAAAAGCATCATTCTCGAAAAGTATTTCAAACCCATCTGCCGGCTGAAATCTTCCATTCAGGATTTCTTTTCCATGGAAAGATATTTTTCTTACTTTATCTACTGCATCTTTCACTTCGATCTCACAATAAGAAAGCAAATATGCACAGATTGCCGTTGCATGAGAAACCACGAGCGCAGTTTCTCCTTCCTCCATCTGGCAGACAATGGAATCCACCGCCATTTTCATTCGAGTTCTTACCTGATTTAACGATTCCCCACCCGGATTGTGAAAATCATAATCTTCATACTGTTTCAACCAGAAATCCTCCTTGGCATCTCCGATCGTCCTTTCATGCAGTTCCTCCACAATGAATGGATGGTCTACAATTAGCTCCGCCGTTTCCACTGCTCTCCGATAAGGTGAAGAAAAGCACCGATCCACATTTGAAAGAACGTTGCTTTTCGACAGTGCAAGTGCTTTCCCCTCCTCAGATAAAGGAATCTGCTCGTTCGGCATATCTCTTTTTTCTGGGATGGAATGCCTCATCAAAAATATTCTTTTCATTTTTATATTCATTCCTTTCATTTCGCTCAGGCACAAAATTTCAATAACATTTTCATCAAACGCTCAGTTTCTCAATTTTGCAAGTGTGTTTTCTGTTTTTCTTATCGTAATTGATACCAGCCAGTAAAAGATTTCCATGGTAATCTTCTAATGCCTCTGGATAATTTTTTTCTTTTATCTGCGCAATCGCCCCTTCTGCACTCTTATCCCATTTCAGCTCAATTATAGCGGCTGGCTTCTGGGCATATTTCTTTCGTGGTATCAGACAGATATCAGCAAATCCCTTACCGGTAGGCAATTCTCGTATCACATGATAATATTCTCTGGCAAAATAAAACGCCAGCGCAATCGTGCAGCTCAACGAATTCTCATTATTATATTGCAGCACTGAAATCTCTCCATGTGCCTGATCAATTCCCTCTGCCACTGCTTTCTCATCCTGCTCCCACAGTGCCTGAAGCAACTTTCTTGAATTCTCGATTGAACGAAGCACTTCATTCCAAGCCATCGTGCTAATCGCATTGACATATTCCTGTGATACTTCTTTATTTGGAATAGTAACAGTCTTATCCGGCCAATGGTAACTTAAATAGCCAAGATGCACCAACAATGTCAGGACATCATCTTTTGTCTCAAACGTAGTCATATCATTGCTAAATGTACCCGTGTTAATCTGGACACGATCGCCCGCTAACATACGTACAATCGCCTCCTTGAGTCCGTCATAATTCATCTGAATATAGACTTTTAATGCCTCATAACTCTCGGTCTGATTCCAGTAGTTATCATATACTCCGCTCAACATTGCCTCTACAACTGATTTCGGACTATACATAGCATATGTTTTCTGAACTGTTCCATCAAACATTACCAGATCGTATCCATCATACCAAGCCTGAGTTTCATCAAAGCTTCTCTGATAAGTCTCACACAGCTTCTTTACCTCGTCCTCTGTGAATCCAAAATAGCCTGCCATTTCGCGCGGATTGGTCATTGAATACTCAGTAAACATATTCAGCGCAGAATGCGATCCATATTTTTTAATAGGAAGAATTCCCGTCATATACGCCAATCCAACATATTCTTTATCTTTCAACCATACGCGCAAAAAATCCAGATATTGCTTTTGTGCCTCTTTGTTACTCTCATATTCTCGAAACAGACAGTCCCACTCATCAATCAAAATAACAAAGGAACGACCAGTCTGTGCAAATACCTCTCGCATTACCGAAACCAAACTCTTAGCATAAGAAAAATCAATTTGTGGAAAACCATTTTTCAGATCTCGGATTAGGCACGCTGTAAGATGTGCCAACATGTCCTCAATACTCTGAGATTCGCTCAAAAAATCCTGCATATTTATTTTTAACACATCATATTGATTCAAATGATCACGATATCCAGCACACTGACTGATCTCAAGCGATGCAAACAACGCAGAGGTATCTTCTGAACTTCCATAATAAGCAGCCAACATATTAGCAGCCATTGATTTTCCAAAACGGCGTGGACGACTCACACAGACATACCGCTGTTCAGTGTCTACTAGCTCATTTAAAATCGCCAATAACCCACTCTTATCCACATATATTTTGGATTTCAGACTTTTTTGAAACATCGCACTTCCCGGATTTAAATAAATGCCCATCCACTCACCTACCTTTTTCAGTTTTGACTTTTCTTTTACTTTAATGATAAACAATCATTTTCGATCCGTCAAGAGAATATTCAGCATAGCTACAATTGCAGCTCCAGACGCTGCTTGCCATTGATACCAACTCTGTGGTACATTATCTGGCAGCATTCGGCAGACAAGAAGTCCAGTATCTGATCCAAAGATCGCACCTTGATACCAGCTTACTGCCATTATGGTTAAACAAATTGCCGCTGCACTAGCGATTGAAATTTTTGTACTAGCAAAAGTAAAAAATACGATTCGCATCCAAAGAAGCTGAAGAAAGAGAATGCGCCAGCTAGCTGATAAACGCACATCCAGTTGGCAAAGCTGCCAAACTAATGGAAATAAAGCAAATATGAATAAGGCAAAAGAGGTAATATCCCAAAGGAAAATGCGAAAGTGAAAACCTTTTGTGATCTCACGCGCACCTGTATCAAAAAATACGAAAAGATCAAGTATCTGGCACCAAATCATAAGAAAAAGGATGCCAATCTGTACAAGCAAAAATGCACTTTTTAGCTGTTCTTCTGATGCAGGCTGCGTCATATTCAAGAGAAATAAAAAGAGGGCGATTATTGCTGCACCCACGAATATAGGGCCAAACAGCAATGTATGACGCATCTGAATTTGTTTTAAATGAAAGAAGTGCCGTGCATACATGACAAATACACCTCCTGCAAAGATGGCTTGATATCCTTTGTCTTTTCCTGTAGAATGACGATTCCATTCTTTAAGATAATGGTATTGGTACAACCCTCTACGATATCCTCTGTGATATGGGATGCGATCAGTACCGGGCAGATGCCATTTAGCTGCTGAAAAATTTCATAAAAGTGGCAGCGTTCCTCAATGTCCAGTCCAGTAGTTGGCTCATCAAATAAAATCAGTTTGGGATGCCCTAGAATAGCCTGCGCAATGCCGACACGTCTTACCATGCCGCCAGATAATTTTTTACACTTTACGTCTGCCAGTTCGCTCATATGAACAGCTCTTAATACACGGCAAATCTCTTCATTCTCTTCTGCTACTGGAATTTTCTTTAAATAGCAAAAATATTGAAGCTGTTCCTTCACTGTCAGCAAAGGCATACAGCCAAATTTTTGTGGAAGATAGCCACACACACCATTTATTTTGCTAATGTGTCCCGATTTTAGCTTCAAACTATTGGTTAATACACGAAAAAGAGTTGTCTTTCCGGAACCGTTTGGCCCAATGATTCCGTATGTCTCATTTTTTAGTTCAAGGTTGATATGAGACAAAACGATTGTCTTCCCGTATCCTGCTGTAAGATTTTGTATTTTGATCATACTGCACCTTCTTTCGTTATGTTTCTTCCATTTCATTTGTTTTTATTGTAGTTATTGCTCCTATTTCCTATTGCATTCCCTTATCATTCGTTTTTGTAATCAGATTTGAAACTGTTTTCAAAAATGCCTCATCGCTTCCATATAACTTAGGATTTCTCTCATAGGAAACAAGCGCCTGCAAAAATGCTTCTGCTTTTCCTTCACTAAGACAGCTCTTGGCAATCGTTACAAATTCTTGAAGAAGCTGTAATTCTGCATTATTATCCGTCTCTATTTTTTTCACTTCATTATCACCTTTATCGCTATCTGTATTGTTACTTTCATTATACAGAAATTCGATTCGTCTTAAGATATCTGTGGTAAGTGTTTCAAGCGTATCAGATGGATTTTCCTGAAAATATTGTTCAAGAAGGCAGGTTGATATAATGGTTGAATTTTTCCGTTCTTCTGAAACTGATCGATCCTGAAGGATAAGATATTGTAGTAAAAAAGGTCCATCTACAAATCCATCTGCCACTAGAATGCAGTCCTCAAACACGGCAATTTCATTATTAAAAAAGTTTCTTCTCATATCCTCAGAAGCAAGCAGAATTTTTTTCTTATACAGCTCTGAATAATCCTCTCCAGTGTAACGTTCTGCCATCGAAATAGAATGATTCATCTGTGTCCTAAGTGTCTGCATAACTTCCTTCACGTTTGTTCCTCTTTCCAGCTTTGGTACAAGAAGATCTTGCCCGTCAATGAACAGTAAATTTCCATTCAGAAGTGTGATCGCATCTGAGTCTCCTTCGTACACATACAGGTGATCTTGCTTCTGTGTATTGGAAGTATTGGTACTAGGAGTATTAGCATTGGAAGTACTGACATTCGAAAGATTTGTTGCCGCACACGTATTCACGCTAAGGGTAATATGTGCCAGATCGGTTCTATTGTATGGATTGTATCCATATCCGCCTCCATTTCCCCACTCCTCATAAAATTCAAAGACAGATTGCTCGCCTGCCATCGGATACCACGCAAACCACCCTGGCAGCAAACATGCCTGTGAATTTGAATAAAATCGGTTTGAATAACCAGAATAGTCAATCTGTACTGTCAACTCGTAAACTGGCTGATCGATATTTATCGTTACTATATCCTGTGCCATGTCCTGTGTAAACGATACTTGAACGCTTTCTGTTTTTTTCGTATTATCTATATCTTTTTCATCCTCATTTTGCATATCTATCCTTTTTGCTGTGACATTGCTAACCTTATAGCCATGATATAATGTAAAAAGAAATTCATCGCATGCACGATCTGCCTGCAGCGTCAGTATTGCCTGTACATCAAGCATGCGTCCCAGATGAACAGTCATATCGTAATCGGTCACTCGCCAAAAGCGCTTACTCTGCTCTTCTCTTTTCCTTACTTGTCCAGTTTGTTTCGTCTGGCTTCGTTTTTCCTGCTCATTCTGCTCATAATAAGTTCTATCCGAAAAAGCACCGTCAAAATTTTGTGTCAGCCGATATGCAGACGCTGGAAACAGCGAAATGGTAAACAAAGCTGCTGCAAGAACTGACATGGAACGCACAAGCAGTGTTGCGTGTACTCTTTTAAACCTGCTTTTTCTTTGCCCTTGTTGTCTACTCTTCTGCCTGTAAAAATGCTTCTGTACACCAAGCGGTCCTCCAAGCCACAATGCCGCGATCCAGCCAAGTTCAATCTGTAATCGAAACGACTCTGTCTGTAATCCATACTGCACATCCACTCCCCACTCTCCATTCTGATACAAAATATGAAAGAGCCGCTGAAACGCATTCCACGCCTGAACAATCACTGGCACCTCTGCCTTTGTCCACACAATCTGTTCTCGAAATGGGCTGATCAAAAATAAGAATAAAATGAGCAGAAAACCAGCAGCAATCTTGTGTGATGCACGTACAAACGCTGCTGCCGCCAAAATGCAGATAAGCTGAGGCAGCGCAATATTCATTAAATATCCTCGCAAAAACCAGTTAGCAGATAAGGCAAAAATTGCATCGTTGCGGTAAGAACCAATTAAAAGAGTCACTATAGCAATGATATTCCACACGCCCCATAAAAGAAGAATCCACTTTAGTGCTTCACGCTCATAAAAGAAGCATTTTCCAGTGCTGACATCAATACAGTCACGCAAATCATTTGCCTCAGCCCGCGACATAAAAAATGCAGTCATACTCACCCATACAAGATCAATAATATATTGAATCCGAACCAGATTGTAGAGCAGTTCAAATCCACTCATTTTTAAAATACCAAAGTACACGGTTGCCCCAGATGGAATGATTACCATTCCGGCAAATAATGCGCATAGCGCTTTGTTTCGCAAAAAGAAACGGCCTGTCCATCTCATCGCATCTCCTCCTCGAATTTTGCTTTTTTGATGTTCCTGCCGTTACTATAACATGCTATTCTATTTTCTTTCCCCAAGTGGCACGAATGGTTCTATATCTGCCCTATTTTGCATTCGTATGTGGCAACTGAAAATACCATTTTCTATTGTTCTACTGCAATAACCACCATATGCCTTTACAGTCTTGTCAATATTTTTCATTCCATATCCATGAAGCTCTCCGTCCGTCTTTGTGCTTTTCCACACATTTCTTTTGCTTTGCTGACCTGCCATTGTTTGCGTCTGCGCTACTGGATTTTCAAATACAATAATAAAATCATTTTGTGTGCTGACAAGCTTAATATAAATCCACCTGTTATTCTTTTTTGTTGCTGCATTGTTATCTGTTGATATATTCAGATCGTTTTCCACATTCTCATTTGTTAGTACAATTTTCATGCATGCCTCAACTGCATTGTCATACAGATTTCCAAGAATAATAATCAAATCACTGTCGCGAATCAAAAGCTCTGCTTTGAGTGCTGCCGATACCTCCACTCGTATTTTTTCTTTCCGCGCCAGTGCCCCCTTTCCTGCAAGAAGCGCATCAATTATGGGATTTTTCGTCTTTACAAAATCGCCCTCTGCCGTCTTTTCCTCTATCTGTCCAATGTATTCCTGTGCTTTTTTATATTCTCCCATATCTAACAGGCCTGACACAGTATAAAGGTGTGATTTCATATCATGCTTAAGTGCACGCATCTGCTCATACACGGCACTAACTTCCTTTTGACTTTTAATCTGGAGCTTGGCCGCCTGGTTCTGTGCAGCAAGCTCCTCTTTTTCGCGCTTTGCCTTCTGAAAGACAGATACTGCTTTCCACACACCAAAATCGAGTAAAAATAAGGAAATGGCGGCAAGCATGTTAAAAAATGCCACTGGTGTATCTCCCATCTTTCGTCCGAGTATAACAATAAATGTAATAGCAATCGCAACAACCGCAAGAATCACAAAAACAGTGCGTCCACAATTTGCTATAAAAAGGACAAGCTCACATGTGACTGTCACAAAAAGAAGCTGCTTTACTGGATCATAAAACAATCGCTTTGCAAAAAATAAAATTATACCATACACGATTGTCCACAAAAGAAACTTTCCAAACTTTCCAATAGTCCTTACGCTTTTGATTTGTTTTGAAAGTAATCGCATTGCAAAGAAACAGCCCAACACAATCTTGATCACTTCTACAACACCATTTGACCACTCTATCTCCATTTTATCTTTTTCCTCTCTTCAAAAAAGGATGCCCCGCAAGGCACCCTTTATATCTTAGTTTCTCTTTCTCACAGCTTTGCTGTATAATATGCAATCATACACTCGTTGACTTCTCGCTGTCTGCTTCTGCTGACTGGCAGCTTCGTGCCATCTGTCATTAAAATAGTGTCCTTGTTAATTGTTTCTGCATAATATAGATTGCACAAGAACGCTCTATGACATCTACAAAACTGAGGTGATTTCAGCTCAGACTCAAATGCATCCAACTTACTGCGCACACGAATGATCCGCCTGGCTGTGTGAATTTCTACATAATGACCAGTTGCTTCTATATAATATATATCTTGTTTCCAAATTCGGTGTGACTCGCCATCATACGAAATAACAAGTGCGTCATTTTTTGTCTTATTACGCGTCATCTGAATCTTATCATATACCTGTGTGAGTACTGCTTCTACCTGATCACCATGCAGCGGCTTGACAAGATATCGAAATGCCTCAACCTCATAGCCCTTCGGGGCTGACAATGCATCGGCTGTCGTAAAAACAATTATCATATGATTATTTTCCTCACGAAGCCGCTTTGCTAACTCCATACCATCCATTCTTTTTAAGCCAATATCCAAAAATGCCAGATCAAAGACTGACTGCGCATCTTCATCTATGCTGCATAAAAACTGTTCCGCTGACTGGAACACCTCAGTTTTTATCACTTGATCTGAAACCTTCTCCTGCCACTTTTCAATCATACGCATAAGAATTTTTGCATGGATTGGATTATCTTCACATATTGCTATTCTCATTTTTCGTCCTGTTTTGTGCTTGCGTTACCCCCCCCGCATTTAAATCTTCCTGCAGTGTGTCCTGAATATCAACTAAACACTCTAACAGAAGTGGATTAAAGGTTCCGCACTCACCTGCAAGAATCATTTCCATAGCTTTCTCATGGGAATATGCTTTTTTATAAACACGATCACTCACAAGTGCATCATAAACATCAGCAAGTGCAACCACCTGCGCACTGATAGGAATATCGTCACCCTTTAAACCGTCTGGATAGCCCTTTCCGTCATAGCGCTCATGATGCCAACGGCAAATCTGATAGGCCATCTTTACAAGCGGCTCGTTTTTATAGACCTCCATATCTTCAAGCATTCGCGCACCGATCAATGTATGCGTTTTTATGATCTCAAATTCGTCTTTTGTAAGTTTTCCTGGTTTATTTAAAATCTTATCATCAATACCAATCTTTCCAATATCATGCAAAGCAGACGCTGTTGTAATTAAATATCGGTCAGAATAGCTTAAGTGATAGCGATCTGTCTTTTGAACGAGACATTCAAGAATCTTTTCTGTCAGTCGATTTATATGAAGCACATGCATGCCGCTCTCGCCATTTCTAAACTCCACAATATGGCTAAGAATCGTGATCATCATGCGGTTGTTTTTTTCTTTCTCATAAATCTGATCACCGATAAGTGTAGATAATCTGCGCTGCTTTGCATATAGCTTGATCGTATTAAACACGCGCTGGTAAACAACCTTTGCATCAAATGAACGACTGATATAATCTGATACGCCAAGCTCATATGCACGACGCACATACACATCGGAGTCCTCACTTGAAATCATAATGACAGGGATATCCTCGATTAAATGCTTACGTTCCATAACATTAAGCACTTCAAATCCATCCATCTTTGGCATAACAATATCCAAAAGAATAGCAGAAATACCCGTTCCATACTGATCTAACAGCTGCAGACATTCCTCACCGTTTTCAGCCTCTAAAATTCTAAAATCATTACCGAGCATATCAGAAAGAATCTCTCTGTTCATTTCTGAATCGTCTACGACAAGAATTTGCTGACGCACTTTTTCTTTTTTTACCAGATCAGTATTTCCATTGGCGTCCACAATTCCTTTTTCCGTTACTACTGTATTTTTTTGATTTTTTGCCTGATACATCAGACGATCTGCCTTTTCCACTACCTTTTCAAGCATCTCATTGTTGCAGAACAAACCTCCAACACTGACAGACAGATGTATCGTTGAATAGCCTGGAACATCTGCTGCAAATACGCGCTCCCTAATTTCTCGAAGCTTCTTGACAAACGTATCCTCATCAATTCCTGGAATCAGAAGTAAAAACTCATCGCCTCCATAACGCACTATGCTGTCTGTACTTCTAACACAGCTTCTAATCTGTTTTACAACTGTCTTAAGAACGGCATCGCCTGCCGAATGACCAAAAGTATCATTATAAATCTTAAAATCATCAAGGTCAATCATTGCAACGCCCTGTATATTAACGGATGTCTTTAATTCTTCCTCGTAATAACGTCTGTTATATGCACCTGTTAAAACATCACGATAAATTCTGTCATCAAGACCAAATATCTGATTTACAAGCTTATCACTCTCACTTTTATCAATCAGTGTCTCTAAATCTAACTTTTTAAGCATTTCAATTACATATGGAACACCATCAATTTCCACATATTTTGAAAACACCTGATAAAGCACAGAATCTAAAAACTCAAGCTTTGTTTTCTCTGCCTTATCGCGAAAGGCAATCGCTGAAATACAATTCTCGCAAGGCTTGTTTTTTCCCCAGAAACAATAACAGGAACAGTCAATTTTTGATGAAGGCTTTCCTGATGCCAAACACTGAATCCTATTTGCATCTACAAGACGAACAATTGTAAATACTTTTCTTAGCTGTTCCATCTCTTTTTCTGCTTCCTCTGCTGTCAGCTGATATTCTGCTTCCATACCTGTTTCCTCCGCTGTATATCATTTCTGGTACATATTTTTTCTTATTGCACTATTAAATTGATTCTACCATAAAATATTTATTTTGGCTACAAAAAAGTGCAGCACCTTTTAGACGCTGCACTTTTAACTACCAATTTTGTCGCTTATTATGGTCTCTGACCCATACCACCCTCAAGTGTAAGAGTCTCACCATTCATATACTTGAAATCTGGGGATGCTAACTGTACGCAAACACGGCCGATTTCAAGCTCTGCATCACCAAAATGACCTGCCGGCGGCATCTTTACATTTGCCTTAAATGCGTCTGGATATGCCTTCTCAAACTGCTCTAACTGTGCAGTCCATGCAAGCGGGCAGATTACATTTACATTGATTCCATCCTTTGCCCACTCTGTAGCTGCTACACGAGATAAGCCACGGATACCTTCTTTTGCTGCTGCGTATGCGCACTGTCCATAATTTCCAAACAGACCTGCACCTGATGCAAAATTGATTACAGAGCCCTTAGACTTTGCCAGATATGGGTAGCAAGCCTTCATGTAGTAAAATGCTGCATACAGACCAGAGTACATAGCAAGATTGAACTGCTCAGTTGTATGATCTGCAATAGAAACACCTGATGCAGATGCCTGTGCATTGTTAATCAGCACATCAATACCGCCAAACTCCTTTACGGTTTCTTCTACAACCTTATTTACAACAGCCTCATTGTCTGCTCCTGCATTAACGTCTGCCTGCATGATCAGAACCTTGATGCTGTAAAGACGCTCTAATTCTTCCTTTGCGTCCTCAAGCTTCTTTACATTACGTCCTGTGATTACAAGATTTGCTCCCTCTTTTGCATAAGCAGTTGCAATTCCGTATCCGATGGATCCGCATCTTCCATCACTTAAAACGGCACGTCCTGCTCCTGTAATGATGGCTGTCTTACCTGTTAAAAATCCCATTGGTTCTCCCTTCTCGTCTGTGTTTTGTTTGACTTTTGTCTGCACAGAACCTGTATATCAGTATCTTATCATATTCAAACAGTAATCACAAGACTATTTTTTCAACCACTTCTGCAGCACATGACACACAAGTTCCATATCGACTGGCTTTGTGACAAAAGTCGTGCGGGAAAGCCAAGAAACTTTTTGCAATTATCGGACAATGATGTCGAATTTTGTCGAAATGTTGTACAGGCAACTGCTCGTTTTGTGCTTGTGTCCTTGTGT
>OCHN01000657.1_pt1 | contig 34243 bp, 41 predicted proteins | sample 1538911 | NCBI WGS metagenome assembly OCHN01 (sample SAMN04571736, study PRJEB22368) | human gut metagenome | biome: human gut; material: stool | host: Homo sapiens | place: Luxembourg | collected 2013-01-11 | reverse complement strand
AACGGACAAGCCGAAGCTGAACTCCCTGCGCGACAGCGGCGAGCTGGAACAGAACGCGGTGAAGGTCATATTCCTGTGGAAAACGGACCCGGGGGACGACACACAGGTGGGCTGCACGGTGGCAAAGAACCGAAGGGGTCGCACAGGGGACGTGAACTTCTACTTCGACGGGTCGAAGATGACCTTTACGGAACTGAGCTATCGGACAGCCAACGATGAGCCAACAGACAAGTTCCACCAGAGGCCACGGAGGCGGCGCCTGGAAATGGGCACGGTGGAGGGGGCCTGAACCAATGGGATTGACAATGGAGGACATAGGCCGCTTCGGGCAGAAGGCTCAGGCGCAGATATTGCAAAAAGTACAGGCGCAGCAGGCGGCACAGAAAGCAGCACAGGAGACGGAAAAGACCGCAAAGCCGAAAAAGGGCAACAAACTACACGCCGAGAAAGTGGACTTGACCATGCCGGACGGAACGCTGATGCACTTTGACAGCAAGCGGGAGGCGCGGCGGTACATGGACCTGTGGCTGATGCAGAGAGCCGGTGAAATATCCGGCCTGCGGACGCAGGTAAAGTACGAATTGATACCGAAGCAGGTACACAAGGACGGTACGAAGGAGAGAGCCATAGAGTACGTGGCCGACTTCGTATATGAGCAGGGCGGCGAGACGGTGGTGGAGGACAGCAAGGGCCTTCGTGATACCGGAAACGCCTCATACAGGCTATTTGTGATGAAACGAAAGATGATGCTGTATTTCCACGGCATCACGGTGAGGGAGGTTTAGAACATCATGTACGCAATGCAGGGAACGATGAGCGTCGGCGCATTTATGCGGAGCCTGGGCAGCGCCAAGGCCCCGTGGCTGACGGTGGATGCCGCGGCGGAGAGCCGGCGGCAGGAACATTGCGGAGAGACAGGACGATTTTTGAGCGGCGCGGTGGAGGACAGCCAGCATGAGCCGCAGGAGCGAATAGATACGTGCATGAACTGCCCGTACCCGGAGTGCCGCAACTGCTGGGAGCAGGCGCGGGATCGGAAGCGCAAACGGAAGCAGTCAGCGCGGGAGCTGGCAGACAGCCTGCGCCTGCGCCGGTGCGGGGAGGTGTAAGGCCATGACGACGGTGTATATGATCGTGTCGCGGGATAAATACCGGTTTCCCCGCTGGTGGGGAACGAGTACGGCGGAACTGGCGCGGCGTTCCGGGCGATTCTACGCCAGCACACGAAGCGCGATATGCAAGGCGTATCGAAACGGCGGACGGTTTGGGTGCTATGAGGTGGTGCACATTTCGGAGGATGACGGGAATGGGTAAACAGCATTTGAGCAGGGACGACCGCATCTTTATGCGGGGCAAACTGCAAGGCACACGGGAGAACATGGACATGGTGGCAATGGCGCTGATCGACAAGTGTGGCTGGCACGTCCAGGAGGAGACGCCGGACAGCCGGGACACGCACAGCATCGCGTACCTGTACGAGTGTCTTGAAAAGATCACGCAGGAGATCAACGAAGGCCGCATCAAGCGCAAGCACATCAAGGACGTGCTGAAGGACGAGTGCGGTGTGGTGTTTGGAGATTAGGAGGTGACGCGCCATAAAGCACTTAGGAGACATCTGCAAGATAAGCGGTGCGGAGATCGAGCCGGTATGGTGCATCACCGGCGGCAGCCCGTGTCAGGATCTATCCATCGCCGGGAAACGCGCCGGTTTGGCGGGAGCGCGAAGCGGCCTGTTTATGGAGCAGGTACGCATCGTAAAAGAAATGAGGGAGGCGGACAAAAGGAATGGACGGACAGGTGACATGGTCAGACCTCGGTATCTCGTGTGGGAAAACGTGGTCGGAGCCTTTAGCAGCAACAAAGGAAAAGACTTTGCAGCCGTGCTCGAAGAGATTATTAAAATCGTCGAGCCGGAAGCCCCCAGTATTGAAGTGCCTGAAAAGGGCTGGCCTACCTGGGGAGGGTATCACGATGAGGTGGGAGGACGATGGAGCGTGGTGTGGCGAACTCACGACGCGCAATACTGGGGAGTGCCCCAACGCCGTCGTCGTATCTCGGTTGTCGCAGATTTTGGAGGAGACACCGCATCCGAAATACAATTTGACAGCAAAAGCGTGTCAGGGGATATTGCGGAGAGCGGAGCGTCGGGGGAAGGACCTGCCGAAGCTGCTGAAAGAGGTTTTAATCCGGCAGTCGCAAGGAGCCTCACCGCAAGAGCGGACGGAAGCCCCTGCGCCGACAGAGGCCCCAACATCGTATGCAGTCCGCATCAGGGGGGCTGTGACGGAGGAGGAAAAGGCACGTTAGTGCAGACGGAGAAAAGCGGAACGCTGGGTACGGGCAACGACCAGACGATATTTGCGCCCACGCCTATAACCCTGATGGTGGCTACGCGCTGCAAAGCGTTAGGGCGCGGAACAGGATTTGGCATAGGAGAACCGGGCGACCCGGCAAACACCATTTCTGCCGCACATTCGCATGGCGTATTTGCAACGGCTATCCCCATCAACGACAAAGCCACCAGATGGCAGGGCGGAGGAGAAAGCCGCAACCACGATGGCAGCGGCAACGGCCTTGGCGTTGGAAAAGAGGGGGACCCCTCCCCCACACTGACCGCTGGCGACCGCCACGGGGTAATGTGTGCCGGTTTTAAGCTGGGCAATAGTGAACAGGCGCGGAGCATCGGCTATCAGGAGGAGCTGTCCCCTACACTCAACGCTGAGTGCGGCGGGAATAAGCCCGCTGTGGTGGCGCTGGACATGACACACGCTTGTGACGTCATCCGCGAGTGCGGAGAGCAGGCACCCAGTTTGCAGGCTCGAATGGGGACAGGCGGCAATCAAGTGCCGCTTACATACCAAGATGTGACGGGTACGCTTTCCCCAGGCGCTCATGCCGGGAGCTACAACGGGCAGGACGCATACAACGATATGCTGGTGTGCGGGGCAACACCGGATGTGGCATACGCGCTGCGGGCAAAGTCTGCCTGCGCGTACCGGGAGGACGCAGAGACATACCCGGTGCAGAACATGGTGGTGCGCCGCCTGACCCCGATGGAGTGTGAACGGCTGCAAGGCTTTCCTGACGGATGGACTGACATTGGCGAATGGGTGGACGAGAAAGGCAAGAAGCACAGACTGGCAGACAGCCCACGGTACAAGGCACTGGGCAACTCCATCGCCCTGCCCTTCTGGGACTGGATGCTGCGGCGCATGGCGCGGTATCTGCCGGAGGGGGCGACGCTGGGGAGCTTATTTGATGGAATCGCGGGCTATCCGCTGATTTGGGAACGGATACACGGAAAAGGCACGGCGCGGTGGGCAAGCGAGATCGAGCCGTTCCCCATCGCCGTGACGAAAAAATGGTTTGGGGAGGAATGACATGACAAGAGACGAGATTGTGCTCGCGCTGCGGTGCTGTGCTGAGGGAGAGTGTCATGGTTGCACAATCTACAATGATAAGCAGAGTTGCCAAGAACGAGTGTTGGGTGCCGCCGCTGACCTGATCGAGAACCAGCAGCGGCACATCGAGGCACTGATGCAGGCCAACGACAGCCTGAAGGACGCCATTGCGCGGCGGGATAAGCAGTTAGAGGACATGAATCAGGGTATGGCACAGCTGGCGAAGGCTGTGGCGGTGAAGGAGGAAAATTCCGTCGAGGACACCGGACTGACGCCGGAGGAAGTGTCTGCGCTGATAAAAGACTGGAGCGACCTTCGCACTATCGTCGGAGAGTATGGCGGCATCGACCGCCTGCGCGAGCTGGCGGAAGCCGACAAGGACGAGCGGTGCGTCGTGCTGCCGTGCAAGGTGGGCGATACGGTGTGGATTACAGGCTCAGTTCGGCGCTTGTATAGCGAAAAAGTAAGAACATTCTTCTGCGGCGATCCGAGTTATAGTCGCGGGGTGGCCGACAACGGCGTGAAGATGATTCGCACAACGGGATGCGATATTCCCATCCATGAATTTGGCAAGACCGTATTTCTCACCCGCGAGGAGGCGGAGAAAGCATTGGAGGCGATGGTTGATGGTTAAAGTGTTGTGTGATATGTGTGGGCGCGAGATCGACTACGAGGTTGACGGCGTGAATCTGGATTTCAACCACTATGGCGTTGTGAATTTTAAGACACCATTTTCTGCGGAGAAACAACTGTGCCTTTCCTGCGCGGCCAGAGTCTGCAACTTTGTGGAGAACTCCGCGAAGATGGACGGAGGTGACAACGATGCGACTGATTGATGCAGACAACGCCCTGAAAGCGTTTGCTGCTGAATATAGGAAGACAAAAGAATTGATTGATTCGGGCGAATCGCATCTTGACAATCTTGCCGAAGGGTTCACGGAAGCAGCGCACATTGTCAAGTATATTGCCACAACCGTTGACGCGGTGCCGGTGGTGCGGTGCAAGGACTGCACGCACTTCAAGCACTACGGAAAGACGTCGCTACTCATAGATGGAGAGCACATCAAGGCTGGGTGGTGTTATAGACGGGTGCGGTACAACGAGGAGTACAGGATGCCGCCGAACGGTTTCTGCTTCTACGGTGAGAGAAAGGAGGTGGCGGACAATGGCTGAATACATTGACCGGGAAGCGCTCATTACAAAATTCAAGAAAATGGAGCTTGGCGAACATGGTTTGGTAGAAAGACTATTTGCGGATGGAGTATATGCTGTCATCGCAGCGTTTCCCGCCGCTGATGTTGCCCCGGTGGTGCATGGGTTGTGGATGCCTATTCGTGAAAGCGAAATGACCGGATGGGACCCCGCAGTTGCAGGACGAGACCCGATTGGCGGATATATCTGCTCTGTCTGCAAAGAGGAAGCCGTTTATGACTGCAACGACGAGTTTGTTCTGTCGAAATACTGCCCCAACTGCGGTGCGAAGATGGACGGAGGTGACACCGATGAGGCTGATTGATGGGGAAGAATTAGAGCGCTTGTTTAACGAGCAAATTGAACGAGGCGCAACAGATGCGTTTGATGCATTTGATGATGCTTTGCAAGACACACCAACCGTAGACGCCGTGGTCGTGGTGCGGTGTAAGGACTGCAAGCACTACGACATGGGTGTCTGCCTGAAAATCTACTCGGACGGCAACGTACACTCAGCGGCTTGGCAGAGCCGCAGGCCGGAGGACTTCTGTTCCTACGGCGAGAGAAAGGGAAAGAATGAAACCGAGCGTACATGAGGGAAGAAGATGCCCACATGCGGCCAGCTGCTTTGAGTGCCCGCTGCCGGATTGCAGGGCGGGTATGTGGACGGTGGCAAAATATAATCGACTCCCTCACGAAAAATGCGGAAGCGAACTGTGGCGCAAGTGGAGCAAAACGATGAGGACAGAAGGTGAAATGAACGGATGAAGAAATACATAGTGGGGTTTGGCACACTGGCAGTGCTGGCGGCGTTTGCGGCAGCGGAGCTGCTGGTATGGGGACGGGCGTATGAGACGGCGATAGGGTGCGTATGCTGCGGAGTGCTGTTGGCTGTAGCGGCGGTGGGCGGATGGGCGGCGGTGGAGTTCTGGCGAGAGGAGCGGAGAAAGAAGTGAAGAAGGAAAAAAAGAAAGCGAGTTTTGGCGAATACCCACCCAGAGAGAGGTGCGACCTGTATGAGCCGATCAAGTGTGAGTGTGTGGGGCTGACGGTGGTGCTGTGCAGCGTGAAAGGGAAGTGCCCCTTTTACAAGACCGGTGAACAGGCGCGGAAGGACCGGCTGGACAGCATACGGAAACGGAGACGAAAGGGACTGCTTATATCGGATGCAGAGGCTCGTATGCTGCTGGACGCGGAGAAGATGCCCGGCGCGGAGGAGCGGTGACATGGCGGCTAACAAGGTGCTGCCGGGGCGAATACGCTACCTGCGGGAGAAAGCGCAGTTAAAGCGGTGCGTACTGTCAGAGCTGTGCGGGCTGAGCAAGGAGACCATAAAGCGCTACGAGGAGGGGACGGCAGAGCCGCTGGCCTCCTCACTGGAGGCGATGGCGGACTATTTCCACGTGACGACGGACTACCTGCTGGGGAGAGAAGAAAAATAAATTCTGCGTCATTCCCATACATGGGAGTCAGACAATCGAAAACCTGCGAAAATGGTACATGAGAGAGTGGGTAATTCTCTTTTGTACCATTTTTACTATCCGAAAGGAGCGCAGGATGGCCGAACTTTTACCTATGGACGCGGAAAAGCAGCAGGCGTATTACGACCAGCTTAATGATGCGGTGGGGGAAAGTTTGGCTTATTTTTATGCCTGCATACGCTTCAACAAGCCCTTTGACATGAACGCGCTGCCGGCAAGCGGGAGCAAAAACAAGTGGACGGCCTATTGCGATAAGCTGGCAAAGAAAAAGCTGGACCGGACGCCGGGAGGCGGAGAGCTGGGCTTTCTCGACGGGCTGACGGACATCACCAAGATATTCGGAGAGGGGCTGGAGAACGGCAACTTCACCAAGGCGGTGAGCGCGGAGAAAAGCGCACGGGATGGCAGGCAGGGCACCAAGCGGCAGGCCGCAGACTGGGGCGAGGGCACGGTAAAAGTGCCATACACCAGCGAGGACTACAACGAGTTTGACCGGATCTATAACGCGCTGTGCGCTGACTTTGGCGGAGAGCAGGCGGTGAGCGCCAAGCAGCAGCTGATCCTGCGCAACGTGGCGAAGTGGACGAAGCAGATGAACGACGCCGCAGAGATGGGCGCTATAGACAAGGCCAAGAAGCTATCCAGCATGATACAGGAAAACCTGGCATCGGAAAACTTGCGGAAGAAGGACACAAAACCGGTGGAGGACCTGCGGCTGGACGGCATCGTGGACAGGCTGGAAAAAGCGGGCCTGATGAAAAACGGAAAGCAGTGTACGCCGGATGAGGCGTTTCAACTGATATTCGGGAGACCGTGCAAGTACACCTACACGGCGGACGCGGCGGAAAAAATGCTGCTGGCGATCATCAATCAGGCCCGAATAAACGACGGACTGCCGGAATTGGTGGAACTGCCAGAGGATGCAACGATAGAGGATGAACTGGGCGAATTTGCCGAGGAGCCAAACGAGGCGGAGCAGGAAGCCTACGAAAAAATGGGTCTGCTGCGGAAACATAAAAAGTGATTAAAACCAGGACAGCGGAGTAGCTACCGTTGAAGATATGAGGGGGTGAGCGAAAACAATGGCGCGACGGACAGGAAAGGCTTACGTAGCTGGACTGGGCTGGGTGACAAAAAAGCCCACGCAGGAACGGAACTACGAGAATATGGCGGATAGCTGGTGGGCTTGGCTGGTCTGGGTTGCGCGTTGGCCATTTATGCTACCCCGATAAACTGGCGGATATTATGCGGAGCGACGACAGCGACTTCAAGACGCTGGAGATCGTACAGCGGATCATGCTGAGAGCTTATTCCCGGTACACGGACGTGGCGATCACGGGTACGCGAGGTATGACTAAGACGTACACCAAGATGATTTCCGAAATGATGAATGGTGTCGCGTGGCCGGGGACGCAGGTGATATATACCGGGCCTTCGCTGAAGCAGTTGGCGTCCATAGGCGGCAAGACATTCCATGCCATAGAGCATGAATACTCAGCACTTGCCAAGCACTGGAGAGTGACAGCGGAGAGCAAGGACGACTTCAAGATAGAGACCGATTACGGTAGCGCCTTTTACATCGGAGAAAAGCGCGGCGACAACCTGCACGCGGCTACCGCGGAGGAGTTCGCGCAGGAAGAACAGCCTGCTTTCGATTTTGACGAATACACCACCGTTGTGCTTCCGGCAGTACGGTTGCGGCACAATGTAAACGGAGAACCCGATCCCAACTTTGTAGCATATAAAAACCACTCTATCACCAGCGCGGGACGAAAGCAGAACCACGCCTACCAAGTTCGCTGTGAGGTGATGAAGGAGATGGGGCGCGGGGAAAGCGCCTTTACTATGGACGTGCCGTGGCAATGCGTAGTGTTGCAGCAGATGCGGCCCTATTCCTGGGCGCAGAAACTGCGGACAAAGCTGACGCCGGAGCGGTGGATGCGCGAAATGGAGTCGCGCTACACCGGGGCGGACAGCAATCCTATCGTGCGGGACGAGGTGCTGACAGAGTGCCGCAAACTGATGATCGCGGAGAACCGGCACTGCGCCTACAACATAGGCAACAAACTGAAGCCGGAGGACGTGATCTATATCGTGGGGTACGACGTATCCTACGCCGATGACAAGAAGAACGCAAAATGCGCCTGCGTGGTGCTGAAATGCACACGTCAGACGGACTGGCTGAAACGGGACCGGTACTTAAAGCAGCTGGTGTATGTGGACGTTTGGAACCCACCGGTAAAGAGCATGATGCAGGCGCAGCGGATCAAGGACGTGTGGAGCCGCTTCTGCTGCGACGGAGGGGCGCCCACCTACCTTGCCATAGACGCATGGCAGTACGGCACCAGCGTGGTGGAAAACCTGATGATGGACCTTGGTGACGGCCTTGCGCCGCTGTGCGTGCGGAACCACGCCAGCTTTACAGAGCTGGAGCAGGAAAACGCCGTGCCGTGTTTGTATCCCATCAAGGCGGGCGGCGCGGGCGTGACGGATCCGGACGCGGAGATGGTGCGGTACGCGGAACTGCAATTTGAGAACCGGAATGTGGAGCTGCTGTGCTCTAACGTGAACGAGGGCGTGGAGAATTACAAGAAGTACCACCGGATCAAGGATGACAGCATGGATGCCATGCTGGCAGACCCCTACATAAAGACCCGGGAACTGGTGGGGCAGATACAGAACCTGAAAAAGGTGGCCAGCGGCACGACCCAAAAGGAAGAACGGATAAGCAAGCACATACAGCGCGATATATGGTCGGCACTGAAATATGCGCTGCGGGTGGCGCAGATACTGGAGCGAGAGGAACTGGCGCAGGCGGTGCGGCATAAGAGCGACTGGGATGCGGAGCTGGCAAAATACAAAAACCGCGCCGCGGCACCGCACAGGGCGGCGGCAATCGGCGCGGGAGGCCGCACGGTGACGGCGCGGCGCGGCGGGAGGATATGCTGAAATGGCGGCAAGGAAGTACAGACTGTACGCGGCGCGGGTGACAGGCGAAACGGTGGCGTTGGCGGAAAAGGAGCGCTTTGTACGGATAACGGCGGGGTATATGCTGCTGTACCGCCCTACGGCGCCGAAAAAAATGCAGACGGTGGAGATCAAAGGCGCAGATCTGAAACGCCTGACGGAGCGAGACCGGCTGTGGCTGGCGGACTGCATCGCGGCGGCGCTGGCTGACAGGGTGAAAAAGAACAGGGCTGACACGCAGAAGCGGCTGAACGAGCTGCTGGATGCGTGGGAGAGGGAGCTGGAAAAAGAGCGCTCCCGCATAGACGAGGAGGCGGCGCATGGAGCAGGAGAAGCGGAGGAATCTGACAAGTGAATTGCAGAGCGTAGCCTGCGGCACCTACCCGGAGATATTTCAGCGGTTCAACGCGCTGGCGGAGCAGTACGGCAATATGCCGGCAGGGGCGCTGGCCAGCGCCTTCAGCCGGGTGAGCATGAGCCAGTCGGCACGGGTGAACCCCTACATACAGAACCGAAGGGTGCAGGCCATCTCCTCGCTGCCGGAGGACTATACCAAGAATACGGTGGCAGAGATGCTGACCGCCCCGCTGGGCAACGAGCAGGGGCTGCGGCAGGTGGAGCACGGGCTGGAATTTACGGCCTATCCGCTTTTCCACACCCGGAAGATGTACCAGGATCTGCTGACGTATCACAGCTACATCGCCCCGGAGTTCACCGATAAAGACACGGCGAAGAACGACGAGTTCTGGCGGGAGTGGAAGCTGCTGGAGAAGCTGCGGCGCAAGCTGGACGTAAAGACCACGGCCCACAAGCTGGCAGGGCAGGCGGTGCAGGAGGGCAAAGTATTCTACTACCCCCGCGTGAGCGTGGACAAGCCCCACAACAAGGTAAACTACGCCTTTATGCAGCAGCTGCCCAGCGACTGGATAAAGATCGTGGGGTTCAACAGCGTGTCGAAGTACACCGTGGCCTTTAACATGATGTACTTTCTGAAGCCGGGATGTGAGCCGGCGCAGTTTGGAGACCTGTTTAAGCCCTACTGGGGCATATTTACCCAGGTGGCGGCGAGACCGCCCAAGGGCGCGGGCACCCGGTATGTATACGCGGCGAAGAACACCATCAATATGAACCGCTTTACCGAGCTGAAAACGGCAGCGGAACAGGGCGGCGGCGTGCTGCCGGGAGATCCGGACGTGTACTACCAAAACGGAAAGTGGTGCTACTGGGTGACGCTGCCGGTGGACGCCGTATATCCCTTCGAGATAGACGACGCGCAGACGGCGGTGGTATCGCCGCTGACGGGACTTTTCCTGTCGTTTATCCAGATTGCGCAGTATGAGCAGATACAGCTGGAGCTGGTACAGAACCCGCTGATCTCGCTGCTGACGGGCGAGATCGAATACGACGACAACAGCACGAGGCAGCAGTCGGACAGCTACAAGCTGAGCAACGCAGGGTGGGAGCTTTTCCGCACGCGGTTTTACGACGAACTGGCGGAAAACAACACCAGCGGCATAGGCTGGTACGCCGCGCCGCTGAAGAACATGGAACTTCACCAGCTGGCCGAGGCGCCCAGCGCCACGAAGATAAGCTCCGCAGGGTACGGTTACACCATGGCGAAGGCGGGACTGAGCGCACTGATCCCCACCAGCGACGAGCCGCGGGCGGGCGTGGCGAATATCAGTTTGCAGATAGAGAGCAAGTTTGCCGAGCAGATATACCGGTGCTATGAGCGCATGATGCAGGGCATCATGGACGGGCTGAACCTGAAGTATTCATGGCGATTTGAGTGTTTCGGGGACATTGCCACGGACAATGATTTGAAAGAAAGCCTGAGAAAAGATATGACGCTGGGCATATTGCCGGCAACGTTGAAATATCTGGCTATGAACAATATGTCTCTGCTGGATGATATGTCCATAAGCCGAGCGATGCTGGAATCCGGCATTATGGATTTGAGGAAACCTCTCAGCTCCACGTTTACGGAAGCAAAAAACGGTGGCAATGGAAACCAGACCCCGGAAGCTAAAAGAGCAACCAATCCAGGAGGCAGACCGAAATCGGAGGGGAACCCAGCGACAGAGGGGCAGGAAGCGTCAGAGGATGCGGGAGGCTGAGAAGAAATGGGCATGATGGCGATGCTGACGGCAGATGACCTGCCCGAGATCAACCGGGAACTGGCCAGAGGAAACGACGTGGAGATACGCCGGACGGCGGACGGTCTGGCGATAAAGGCACACACCGTACACACGGTGAAGAAAAAGAAAGGCACGGTACTGCCGATGCGGACAGACCGATAGGGCGGCGAGAGCCCCTGCGATAGTGGGGAACGAAAACGGAGAATGCGGCTGCTGTGACCGAAGGCTTTCGCGGATGCGCGGGGTATTGAGGTAGGCGCAATGGCCGTGAAAAGTGGATAATCGCGGTAAAGGGACTGCGAGAAAAGCCGAATGGGGCTGCGCCGGTGGAGAACACCGGCTGCGGCCCCATTTTTATTTTGAGGAGAGAGGGAGTGAGAACATGAGAGCACAGGAATACGCCAGCTGGGATAACCCCCGGTTCGCGCCTATGCGGGAACCGATGCGCCGGGTGATGGAAGCCTACGGAAACGCGGAAAAATGGTTCGCGGACATCAAGGACCGGGTGCTGTGCGACATGGGTATGCCGTTTCTGTCGGATGCGATACACAAGCTGGAGCACAAGCAGCCTGAGCGGATAGACGACTTTGCGGAGATACCCCACGACTACCACCTGCGGCTGATGTACCCGGGTACGCCGGAGCTGGACGAGGACTTTGACAACGACCTGGACCGGGTATTCGAGGTGTGCGTGGCCATTGTGGACGGTGTAAACGAGGCACTGGGCGGATTTATCCGGGCCACGGCGGATGGGGAGTTCAACGCGCTTTCCCTGAAGGCGGAGGAGCTGCAGATCGCCAACACCGACGACAGGCGCAAACTGCTCCAGGCGTGGGCCATGCTCGATAACGGCGGCATGAGTCGCGCCACCTTTGACAGTTGGTGCAGAAAACTGTTTGAAGGCGGTGAGGACGAATGAACACGCTGAAAACCAAGGCGCTGCCCAAGAAGGTGAGCGCCAGCGGCACGCTGAAGGTGATGCAGAAGCTCAACGAATACGAGTTCGGCGTGGAGTTGTGGGTTCTGCGCGAGGGTGAAAACCGCAACAAGTGGGACTATCAAAACCTCGCGGAATACTACAAGACCTTCATCGGGCAGCCCATCCTGATTGCTTATGTGGGGCAGCAGGTGGGGGACGGACACAACATGAGCAAGCGCCGGGATCCCAAGACCGGGGAGGAGTACCAATCCTTCATGGAGGGGACGGCCGAGCGCATCGTGGGAACGCTGTCCGACGACGAAAAGGACTTTACCCTTGTGGAGAGGGGCGGTCATACATGGCTCAAAGCGAAGGGACGGCTATTTGCTTTTTACGCCCCGGAGCTGACGCGGAAGATTGTGGAACAGGGCACGATGGACGTTTCCGCTGAGACAATGGTGTCGGAGAGCCACAAAGAGGGCGATGTGGACGTGTTTACCAAATGGTCGGGCATAGGCGTGACCATTCTGGGCGACAGGGTAAACCCGGCGATACCGGGTGCGAGCATCGCAAAGCTGGCGGCCATGCAGGAGGAATTTAAGGAATTGAAGCTGCGGGCCGCGTCGCTGCACACAGCCGCAGAGGGCAGCGACGGCAAGGGACCCGACAAAAACACAAAAAAAGGAGTGAAAAGCAACATGAACAAGAGAGCGATGGAGCAGATGCAGACCAAGTTCCCCAACCACAAGGTGCTCTCCATGAGCGAGGACGGGCTGAACGTGGCACTGCTGGACGCTTCCGGCAATCTTTTCGGCTACACCTTTAACGCTGACGACAACGGCGAGGTGATCGCCAGCAAGATCATGCCCTGCGCAGCGCACATCGTGCTGAGCGTGGGAGAGGTGGAGCTGAACGCCGATGTGGCGGACGTGGTGGACTACACTGTGGCCTCCGTGAAGGAGACCGACGGCGATGTGAAGAGCCTGAACGCCAAACTGGAAGCCGCCAATGAGCAGATCAGCGCCATGCAGGAGGCGGAGAGCAAGCGCCGGCTGAGCGCCTGCAAGGCTTCCGCCAAGGCTACGCTGGAGGCTTTCAACGCCAACCGCGAGGAAAAGGTGGCGGAGGACGCCATCAAGGCCGTGAACGAGAACATCGAAGCCGGGTTGTACGCCAACAGCTGCGACAAGGACGGTGCGTGGCTGGGCGAGAAGCTGGTGCGCGAGGCGGTGCTGGCCGTGTGCGGCGAGGCCGTGATGGAGAGCGACAAGCGCAGCGCACAGAAGCGCAAGACCACCTATGCCTGGGAGCACATCGCCGGCAACAGCGGCGAGGGAAGCGAGGGTGTGGACGCTCTGCTGAACAAGTGGGGCATCGACGCCGGCAAGTAAAACGAAAAGGAGAGTGAACAAACATGGCATACATTGAGAAAACCGCGTTTGAGCCGCGGATCACCAACGACGAGTTCAACGAACTGTGCAACATCACGGGACGCTATCAGGTGTCCGATGCGGATGCGGACTGCTCCGCTGGACTTCTGGTGGTGCGCGGCGAGCAGCTGCCCTGTGCGGGCTTCAAGGGCGTTAAGAACGAGAACGCCTTTTACATGAACGCTGCGGGTACTGCCGCCAACGCCGACACCGGCGTGTACGCCTGCAACACCTACGAGTGGCCCACGCTGGGCGGACGCAACGGCAACAACTACGCCGTGGGCACCGCCACGCTGGGGCTGGGCGTTCCTGCGGGCCGGGACGGCACCTTCACCGAGATCGTGTTTGACGGCAAGCACGCCTACCGCTTTGGCGAGGGCAACCTGAGCGCCGCCATCGGCGAGAACACCATCTTCACCATCGCCAACGGCCTGCTGGTGCCCGCCGCTGCCGCCCCCACTGCTACCGGAGCCATCTACTTCAAACTGAAGGGCACCGGCAACTTCACCGAGGGCGCCGGGCAGAGATTCGTGTACTACGACGTGTGGGCCTGCAAGGTCAGCACCGTGACCGCGTGACAAGAGAGGAGAGTGAGTAAGAAATGGCAAAGCTGAACCTGAACAGCGTTTCCAACGAGGTTTTCGCCATCAACGGAAACGACCAGCGCGAGGACATCGTGGCCAAGGGCCGCGTGCTGTTTTATGAACACGCCCTGAAGGGCAAGATGGCCATTTTGAGCGCCAAAGGACAGAACACCCCCGTGCAGCGCACCATGAACGACCGGGGCTACAAGCAGCTGAACGAGCAGTTCCAGCGGGAGAGCCTGCTGTACGCTGCCAAGCTGGCCTGCGCCAGCACCGGCAAAAAGGCCCCCGAGAGCTGGGAGGAGTTCAAGCGCAACGGCGGTGAGTATTACGGCAACGCACGGTTCTACGCCGTGCTGCAGGGCATCTGGCAGGAGGTCATCATCCCCATTCTGCCCGCCGTGTACTCCGAGGCACTGAGCGACTTCGCCGAGACCGTGGAGATCGAGCTGGGCCAGACCTACGCCGTGAGCATCGGCAGCAACGACATCCCCGTTTTCCAGGACTCCAGCTGGGGTGCCAGCCGCAGCGTGCCGCGTAACCGCTTCTATTCCCGCGATTACACGCTGAACCCCACCCCCAAGAGCTGCTGGATCACCGCCAAGTGGATGCAGCTGGTTGGCACGAACATGGACTTCGGCGTTTTCTTCGCCAACATGGTGGCGGGTATGTACGCCAAGACCATGGGTATGTGGAATGAGGCCATGACCACCGCCACGGAGGACACCAGCCTGATCCCCACCAACCTGAACTTCACCTTCAACAACCAGAACTGGGTGAAGGGCGCCAACAAGATCGCCGCGCTGAACAACACCACCATCTCCGACGTGTTTGCCACCGGCGGCACCGTGGCTCTGAGCAAGGTGCTGCCCAACACCGTGACCGGTTCCACCAACGTGAACATGGATGCCGCTATCGCCACGCTGCTGGGCGCCGACTACACCAAGTCCGGCTACCTGGGCCAGTTCATGGCGGTGCGCCTGATGCCCATGCGGGACGTTATCATCCCCGGCACCCAGAACACCACCGTGGAGACCATGCTCAGCGAGAACGACATCTGGATGCTGGCGGGCAACGGCAGAAAGCCGCTGACCATCGGCTACACCAGCGGAACGCCCATCTCCATCGAGATGGATCCCACCCGCACCGGGGATTTCGAGATCGGCCTGAACCTGACCATCGCCCTGGACTCTGTGGCCACGTTCGCGTCCAAGATCGCGCACTTCACTGTGTAAGGAAAACCACACCGGGGAAGGGGCAAAAGCCCCTCCCCGAATATGCGGATTTAGTTTAACCGGGAAAACGGCGGTCTCCAAAACCGCAGTTCGGGGTTCGAGTCCTCGCGTCCGTGCCAGATGAAAACGTTGGATCGTTTTCGCCCGAGAGGGAGTTTATGGGGGCGAAAGCCCCATACGGAAATGTAGCTCAGTTGGCAGAGCATCTGACTGTTAATCAGAGGGGCGCAGGTTCAAGCCCTGCCGTTTCCGCCATATAGGACTCCTCGCACCTCCTGAAAAGTGTGTCCCAGAGGAGACGTTGTCAAAGCAAACAAAAGGCAGTACCGGGAAACCGGAGGGTATGCAATGCGCCGACGTGTAAACGGGGCAGCGGTGGGAGCCTTGACGCATTGCGGCAGATAGAAACAGACCATGAAATGAATCTGAAAGGAGCAGAAAGCATGGGTAAGCAGAGAAAAAGCGGAAACAGACTGGCCGCGCAGATCGCGGCAGAGGAGAGCGAGGACGACCAGGTGATGCTGACGCCCCAGCAGAGCGCGGAGGAGCCTGACGGCAAGGCCGGGGACGTGAACGCGGCGGAAGGCAAGGACGCGCAGGAAGCGACTTCTTCCAATGTGAGGGAGGGCGGCAAGGCATATCCGGAACAGCCCGCCGCGCCGGTGATGTACACCGCGGAGCAGGTGCAGCAGATGATGCAGGAGGCGGCGGCCAAGGCGGTGGCGGAAGCGCTGAAGAACATCCCCCAGCAGACGACTCCGCAGATCGTGCAGGTGAGCACCAGCGCGGAGCAGGTGCACTTCCTGTGGATGGCGCCGGTGGCGGACGACAACGTGGTGCAGTTCGGCGACGGCGGAATGTACGGGAATATTGTGGGCAAGACGGGCAGCTTTTACGTGCCGAAGCCGGACCTGAGCCGCATATTGACGGAGATGAACCGCCGGTTCATGGCGCAGCGGTGGCTGCTGGTGGTAAGCGGCCTGACGGACGAGGAGCGCGAGGCACTGGGCGTGGACTACAAGCCGGGTGAGGTGCTGGACAAGAAAGCCTTTGCCAAGCTGGTGGAGCTGGGGGACGAGCTGCTGAACATCTACCCGGCACTGTGTGAGGGACACAAGGTGATGGCGGCGCAGATGTACGCCGATGCCTATCGCCAGGGCAGCCGGTATGTGACGCGGGAGCGCACGGTGAAGCTGAACGCGCTGAGCAAGCGCAAGGGCCACGAGAAGGGCGACTTCATTGCCATTATCGAGGACATGAACGAGAAGGACACGAAGTAAGGGACGTTTGACGACACTGGCGGAAGGAGGAAACGGCCATGATGCAGGGTGACGCCTATTCGCTGCCCATCGTGCTGCGGCAGGGTGAGCTGCTGATAACGCCGGAGATGGTGCTGCGGCTGGAGATCACCATAGGGAACCTGACGAGGACGTACCCCGGCGTGGTGCGCTACGACGAGGAGAACGGACAGTGGCTGTTTCCGCTGACGCAGGAGCAGACCTTCGCCTTTAAGGCCGGGAGGACGCCCCCGGTGCAGGCGAGGATAAAATTCAACGACGAGAGCGTGGTGGGGGCAAAGGGCAAGACCATCTATGTCTCCGCAAGCCGGTCAAAAGGGGTGATGTGAATGGCGCTGCAGCAGTTCGCGGCGGAACAGAAGAAGAACGCCAACGCCAGCACCGCCCCGGTGGGGCAGCCCGTGGTGGAGATAGAAATACGGGATGTAGTGATACAGACCGGGGGAGAGATCATCCCCACCTACGAGGGCGAATATGAGGTAACACCACAGGTGGACAAGCCTGTTGTGCTGCATACAAAAGCCAAACGCATGAACGACGACGTGACGGTGAAGAAAATACCCCAGTACGAAGTCAGCAATGCCGCCGGCGGAAAAACTTTAACGATAGGAGATGTGGAGTATGGCTAATCAGTACATCAACAAAGTAATTCTGAACGGACAGGTAAAAATCGATCTGACCGCCGACAGCGTGGTGCCTGCCAAACTGCTCAAGGGCATTACTGCCCACGACAAGACAGGTGCGACCATCACGGGTACGTGTACCTTTGATGCGGACACCTCCGGCGCTACCGCGTCCGCTGCGGAGATCCTGCTGGGCAAGACCGCATTTGTGAAGGGCGCGGAAGTCACCGGTACGATGCCCAACAACGGCGCTGTGGCGGGCAACATCACCACCAAGGCGCAGGTGTATACCGTGCCCCTGGGCTTCCACGACGGAAGCGGCACCGTGCAGATCGCCGAGGCGGAACAGGCCAAGCTCATCGCTGCCAATATCCGCGAGGGTGTGACTATCCTGGGCGTGGAGGGCACCATGTCCGGCAGCGAGGACATGAAGGCACAGGCCAAGACTGTGACCCCCACCTTTGCCAGCCAGGAGATCCTGCCTGACGAGGGGTACAACTGCCTGTCCAGCGTGACGGTGAACGCTATCCCCGTCAGCGAGACGGACAACGAGGCCGGCGGCGTGACGCTGACCATCGGCGCCTGAGAAGCGGAGGAAACGAGGTAAAAGGGCGATGGCGAAAAACGTAAACAAGGTCGTGGTGGACGGCGCGGTGAAGCTGGACCTGTCAAAGGACAGCGTGACGGCCAACACACTGGCGAAAGGCGCTACCGCCCACGACAAAAGAGGGGCACCCATCGTAGGAACGATGACAACGCCGCAGATCAGTGTGGCGGGCAGCGTGATGACGATAGCCTGACGGAGAGGAACGAAACGCATGGCGAGAGATGTAAAGATCAACGGCGTGACCTATACGGGCGTCTCCGTCGTGCAGGTGCCGCTGGCCGAGGGAGGCACGGCACGGTTCATGCAAGTCAATGGTGCGCCCGGAGCGCTGGAAAAGTGGAAAGCGGGGTTGAAGATAAACAACTCCACCTACCCGAACATCGGGCAGATGCGCTTCCCACTGGCGGAGGGTGAAGGCTACGCCCTGTACCTGTACGGAAACGGAGACTGGGAGGCGACCTACCGGGTGGCCCCCGGCTCCGCAGTACAGGTGGGAGACTTTGTAAAGATCACGAAAGGGCTATTCCCTTCGGCGACACTGTATCCGTCGGGGAGCACATACCCCAGCAACGCGCCGCTGGCGGAGGGGCTGGGCGGAAATTCGACCGGCGCGGACGGCGTGGCACTGACGGACGGCACGGCGGGAGAACTGATAACGATCTATATTCCGGCATAAGGAGGGGAGAACATGGGGACGAAGTGGAGCGAGGTCATATCGAACCACGCGATGGTGGCCATCGACGACGTGCGCTTGCAGGAGGAGGCAGCCAACGACCCGGCGGCGTTCCTGCGGAGGATGAGCCTGTATATGGTGAATGCCATCCCCCTATTCTCCCTGCCGGTGCAGATGAGAGCGTATCTGGGTGAGGGGCTGGTACAGCCCAGCTACGGCGATTACTACTGGACCAGCAGCGAGGACAGCCTGGTGGGAGAAACGGAAGTGGACACCGGAATGGTGGGCTACGAGCTGTTTTCCTGCGCCATTGTGGAGCAGGATGTGACGGGCGGCATGACGGCGGTGCCGTACACCGGGGCGAGCTACAATGCCGAAACAGGCGTGGTGACGTTCCCTGTGCAGGACATGGCGGGAATAAACTACACGCTGGACTTTTACACAGACGGTGAATTTGGTCACGAACTGACAATGGAGCAGAAGCGGATACTTGGGCTGTGCGTGGCAAGCGTATGGGACGAGCGGTTCTTCCGCAACTGGCTGAACGACCAAATGAAGATAAAGGACGCGAGCTTTGACACGGTGAACGAGGGCACCTATATGAAGGAGGGTGCCGCGAAGCAGGAGAAGAACCGGGCAAGGCTGATGGACGAGATGCACAAGTATGAGCAGGACTGTACGTTCCTGAACACGGTGCAGAGAGGCCGGGGCGGGTACGGACGATACCAGTTCCTGTGAAACGGGGAGGTGACGGGCGATGGCGGACGTAAAAAACAATCTTGGCAATATCTCCGCAATGGCGGAAAGACCGCAGGCACCCACCAACCGCCCCGCACAGTACAACGACAGGCGCAACCCCTACTTTGGAGACCCTACGGCGAGGTTCGTGCAGGCATACGGCAAATACGCCAGCGACTACACCGCGTGCCGGGTGCAGGGGCTGGACAGCGACCCCAACAACTTCTACGAGTGGAGCGAACAGCTGGTACGCTTTGCCGATGCGCGGAAGAAGGGCAACGCCATAGACCGACCCATAGACAACTATAAGGAAGTCCTGTTTGTAAACCGGCGCATCGAGTATGTGCCGGAGGGCGCAAAGATGGAGACAATGGGCTCCACATGGCTGGTGACGAACCCAGCCAACATATCCTCTTCCGTGGGTGGGGGCATCATAAGGCGGTGCAACGCCACATGGAACCATCTGGATTGGTACGGCAACGTGCTGAAGGAACCGATGGTGGTGGAAAACGTGAAGCTGAACGCCAACGCCAACGACTTTCAGGAGACCATGCTCATCATGCAGGGGTACTTCAACATTACCATACAGCGCAACGGCGAAACGGAAAACCTGGATGTGAACAGCCGCCTGATCCTGGGGCGGATGGCATATCAGATCACCGGCTACGCGGACGTGGCGCAGGAGTTCACCGGGGACGACGAAAGCTGCCGGCTGCTGCGGTTTACGGCGCGGATGACGGAGCCGGATAGGGAGAAGGACGATCTGGTTCGCCGGGTGGCCAACGCCTATCCCTTCACCTGGGAGGTGAACGTGAGCGGCAGGGCGGCCATGAGCACGGGAGAAAAGGCGAAGTTTACCGCCGCATCCCTGCGAAACGGAGAGGCGGCGGACGGATACGCAGAACACCCCACCCGCTATCTGTGGTACAGCAGCGACGAGAGCGTATGCCGGGTGGACCCCACGGGAAACGTGACGGCGGTGGGAGAGGGAGAGTGCACCATCACGGCGGTGCTGGTGCAGAACGAGGAGCACTACGGCACTTATACCGTGACGGTGGCAGAGAGCGTAAGCGGCGTACACTGGCAGACGGATCCGGTGGAGAGACTGGAAGCCTACGGAAAGACCGTGCTGACGGCCGTATACACCGAGAACGGCGCGGAGACCGGAGACGCGGTGGAATGGACCTTCACCGGGGCGGCGGAGGACAGCTACACCGCAGAGATGGACGGCAGCACCGCCACCGTGTACTGCTGGGGCGGGTGCGTAAAGCCTTTGACGGTGACGGCCGCCTGTAAGGGCAAGAGCGTGAGTACGGACATCACACTGGAGGGGTGGTAAGAACGATGGCAAAGCCGATATGTGAGCACGCCTACCGGAAGGTAGGGGAGATCATCATACGGTGCAGGAAGCAGACGGGAGAGCACGACTTCTGCTGCTACCAGTACCACTGCCCGGACAGCGGACGGTACGAAAACGCGGCGCAGTGGCGGAACTGCTCACTGCGCTGCAGGGAGAAAAAGTAAATACGTGAGGGAATTTCCATTATGAATCTGAAAGGAGCAGGAGAGATGGAAAACAGCATTAAAGAGCGCAAGCCCATTACCATGAAGGAGGTATTCGCCAAGGCCAACGCTTATGTGCCGCTGATGGAGAAGGCTGCCATCGTGAGCCACTGCGCGGAGAGGTGCATTGACCGGGTGGTGGTGGATACCGGGGAGCGCTTCCGGGGCGATGTGCCGCCCATGTACCGGGAGAACGGACAGCGGAAACGGCGCTACCTGATGGGCATACTGGCACGGGCGTATCTGCGGCTGGACTTCGACGGCTGCGAGGAGGACAAGTGGCTGATGAGCGCCGACGACTACGATCTGGTGGGCGGGGTGCAGCTGGTCAACCAGATAGACCGGATGAAGAAGCAGAGCGACGCCCTGCGAGACAAGGCGTATGACCTTCTGGCGGATTACCGGGACCTGGAGAAGATGCTGAACACGGAGATCAACGCCAATCTGGCGGTGATGAACGATGTGGTGGCGCGGATGGCCATGAGCGGCGCGGAGGCCATGACGCCGGAGAGCATGAAGGAACTGGTGGAGCTGGCGGAGCAGGTGCAAAAAGGAACAAAATAATATTCAAAACGCAACGGAAATAAAAGTTGCAAAAACATTAAAAACGCAACAAAAAATACAATGTTTCATGTGAAACAATTAGAAAAACGGAAAGCGGGGTGAGGGCGTGAACACAGATTTCGACAGCCCCTACTATCCATTTGAGCGTGTGGAAACCGGTTACGGCACCTTTAAGGGTGCGGAGAAGATACCGAAAAAGATCGTGAACTACCTGCTGGACTTGCCGGACAGGAACGGGTACACGCCCGTGGACGACAACGCAAGACCCCGGGTGCGGCTGATGAAGTACATCTGCTGCGACGGGGCGAACCCACTGGCCCAGCCCCTGCCCACGACGGAGGAGAAACTGAGCATTGTGTTTGACGGTGAGACGCCGGCGGTGGACACGGAGGAGCAGAAGGCAAAGCACCCAAAGGGGTACAGGCTATTCCCGCTGGAATACTGGGGACAAGCACAGAGCATGGCGCAGACGGTGGTAAAGGTGTACATCGGGCGGGTGATCCCAAAGACACCCTTTACGGCGGCGATAGGAATATACTTCGACATACTGTGCAACTACGGACACGAGACCACCACACGGACGGACGATTACTCCCGCAGCTATGACATGGAGCAGTGCATCATTGAGGCACTGAACGGCGTGAACATAGGCGGAGCCGGGGTGATGACCTTTGACAGAGGGGCACATACGGACAACGGATCCTATGCCATATACGACCAGGGCATGAACGTGGGACGGCGCGTACACATGAGCCTTGCTTGGGCGGACAGCGACGAAGGAAGCGTCGTGACCACATTCTGAAAGAACGGAGGACGGCGCAGATGGATGAAGTGACTTTTGACCACCGGCTGACGGAGGTGGAGCAGCGGAGCAAAAGCAACACGCACCGCATAAACGAGCTGGCAGAGGAGCAGAAAGCCCTGAACGAACTGGCGACCTCGGTGGCGCTGATGACCCGGGAACAGAAGGATATGCGGGAGGACCTGTCGGAGGTCAAGAAGGACGTAAAGACGCTGACGAACCTGCCGGCGAAGCGGTGGAACGACGTGGTAGAGAAGCTGGTATGGCTGGTGCTGGGCGGCGCGGTGACGGCGCTGCTGGTACAGGCGGGAATCAGCTTATAAGAAAACTGCATAATCAACAAGGTGTTTCGTGAGGGAGGAAAAGAGTTTATATGGCGATCTCACAGAGCATAGAAAGGGCCTGCCGCAGGTACGAGGAAGTACAGGCGGAGGGACTGACGCTGTACCCCATCCTTGTGGAGGAGATGGAGACATTCGAGTTGGCGCGACCGGGCATTGACATCGTGCAGCAGAGCCTCCCTGTGGCGTATGCTGTGATGCCGCTGCTGGCGGCCTACTACAAGATGGAGTACGACGCGATGGGGCGCGGAGAGGAGACAGTGGGGCTGCTGTCAAGGGCGCTTTTGATGCTGGCGCTCTCCCTGCGGCTGGGGAGAGGAAAGCCGTTGGACGAGCGCTTGAAGGTGTTTCGCTGCAAGGTGGACACGAAAGACCCCAGCCGGTTGACGGCGGTGGAGTTCGTGCTGCACGGAGAGGAGCTGTGGCGCATTACGCCGGTGCAGTTCCAGTACCTGCGGGAGATCATCGCCGCACAGAACGGAATTGAGCTGACGCCGCCGGAGGCCAACCCGGAGCTGGTGGAAGCGCAGCGGGAGCTGGCGGAGATGAACGGCGGCGCAAAACTGAGCGGAGATGCGTGGGAACGGGTGGCGACGGTGGCCGCGCTGGAACACGCGGAGGAGACGGAAATAGAGTCGTGGCCACTGCTGAAGCTGCAGACGAAAGCAAAAACGTGGCAGCGGATATTGGGGTACATGACCTGCACCATCGCGGAGGCGAGAGGAACACAGTGGAAACGGGGCAACCCGTGGCCGAGCCTGTTTTATGACCGGGTGAGCGACGGCAACACGGCACTGCGGCCCGTGGAGGAAGCGACACGTGGCATGGGACAGGCATAGAAAAGGGAATAGGCCCTGCAAGCGGGCAGGGCGGAACGCCAAGTGGGGCGAAGCCAACGGGAAACCGGGGCTTTGCCTCCATTTTTTATATCAAAAAGGAGTGAAAGCGGAATGATTACTTTTACCGATCCGAGACTGTATACCCGCGGCATCTGCGCTGCGCAGTTCGCCGACATGGAAACCGGTCAGATCCTGCTGAGCAGCAATAAGTTCCAGGAAGGCAACATCACCGTGACCGTGAACGGCGATCCCCTGCGTGCCGGACTGAACAACGGCATTGCCACCATCATCGAAAGCGACCCGGACATCCAGGTGAACTTCACCCAGGCCAACTTTGACCTGCGGACGAAGATGGCGGGCGTGGGCGGCGCTGTGACCTACAACGCTGTGGCCCCGGTGTGCCAGGTGGTAAAGGCGAACAGCAACGTGCTGAAGGTGGACGTGACCGACGGTGCCCCTGTGGCGCAGTATGCGATGGCAAAGCCCTACGCCTATGTGCAGGAGACCAAGAAGGCTTCCGGCATCCAGCAGGGCGGCATCGCCTATGAGATCGCAGCGGACGGCACCATCAGCGGCTTTACCGCGGTGAGCGGCACCGAGTACAAGGTGTGGTACTTCGTGAACAAGCTCAGCGCCATGTGCGGCAAGCTGAACACCGGCATGAACGGCAAGGTGGGCCTTTTCACCGCCCAGCTGGCGGTGTACGGCAACGTAAATGCCAAGACCAACGAGGGCACCCGCCAGGGCTGGCTGTACATCAACGTACCGCTGAAGCTGCAGGCGGACACCGCCACCGTGACCGGCAGCCAGAGCAACTACGACACCACGCAGATCGTGGGCCGCGCACTGAGCACGGACGAGAGTGTGGTCTCCGACAAGTGCGAGGACTGCGCCGGCGGCACCCTGGGCTGGTACGTGTACGTGCCGGACAACGGCGCTGAGGTAGTGACGGGCATCGTGACCGCCATCGGCGGCGTTATCAACGTCCCCGTCAGCGGCACGGCGCAGGTGAAGCCCCAGGCAGTGCTGGAGAACGGCCAGCTGGCGGTGCTGGATCCTGCCAAGTGCGCCTACAGCCTGAACGGCGCACCCAGTGGCACCACCGTGAACGCAAGCGGACTGATCTCCGCAGGGGCCACTGCTGGCGACTGTGACATGACCGTGACCTTTGTGTACGAGGATACGACCTACACCGACCAGTGCGCTGTGAGCGTGAAGGACGCCTGACGACAACAAAAACCCCCTCCCCTGCAGCAAGGTGGGGGAGGGGGGCAGACGCGAGTGCGCTGAAGCAAGACAGCGCATTGGCGTATGTGAGAGAGGGGAGGCGCGGGACATGGCGAAGCTGGTGGGACAGTTCAGCGGGTTTGAGCAGGACATGGCTGCGCTGGAAAAGCAGGTGAAGGATGCCTTTCGCGCATCGCGCCCCGCACTGGCGGAGGAAATGCGGCAGTGCTTGCGGGAGCACGTGGTAGAGGACGTATACGACAAACTGGTGCCGGAGGAGTATGTGCGCCGGCGCGGCACGAAGGGATTGGCGGACATGAACGCCAGCGCCACGGTGTATTCGGATGAGCGGGACGGCGGCATGAACCTGACGCTGCTGTATCACCCCAGCGGCGCAACGGACGGCAACGGAGAACCCATAACCCCCCATGTGGACGGGGACGACCTGGTGAACCGAATCGAGAAAAACGACCCCGCGTACAACTGGGGCAGACGGCCAAAGAACAGACCCTTTTTCCGCAACTTCGTGGAGGAGATGCTGGGCGGCAGGGCGGAAGAAACACTGGTGCGGGCCATGAACGGAGCGGACCCCACGCTGGGGATGGCGGCGGACATGGGCGTGATACGGGAAGAGGACGATTGGAGGTAGCGTATGGCGATTTTCAAAGTAACGGCTGTACCTGATTTTTCGCAGCTCAAGGGAGAGATAGCGAAGCTGCAGAGCAGCCCGGTGACTTTGGGCGTAAATACGCAGAACGCCGATGTACAGATAAACGCCACACGGCAGAGTTTGCAGAAGCTGACGGAGACCTTCAGCCCGGAGGGCGAGCTGCGCCGGTCCGTGGCGGACTACAGCCGCCAGGTGGGCGAAGTGGTGCAGGTGTCCAAATCGCTGAATATGCAGAGCGGCGAGATGGAGATCACCAGCAAGAAGGTGACGCAGAACTTTACGACGCAGGCCAAAGCGGCGGCACAGGTGCGGGCGGCCAAGGATGCCTACCGCGCCTATGCGGCGCAGCAGAGCAGCACCTACGCGCCGACCGCCATGCAAAGCCGCATAGAGGACCTGACCGGCGTAAGCGGACTGAGCGGCAAGAGCGCCAAGGAGAGCGCGGCGGTATTTGAAAAAGCATATTTGGACGCCAGCGGGAAGGTGCAGCAGAGCACGAAAAAGGCGGCGCAGTCGGTCAGGAGCGTGGGGACGGCGGCCAAGGAGAGCAGCGGCTTTGCCGACCTGATGGGCGACAGCTTTGTGCGCGTGGCCGGGAAAATGGCGCTGTGGCAGGTGATGGGCAACGCCATTGCCGGTGTAAAACGCAGTTTCACGGAAGCGCTGGAGACCATGAAGGACGTGGACGACGAGATGGTGACGATACGCAAAGTCACCGGCGCGACCACGGAGGAACTGAACAGGATCGAGAAGCAGGCATACGACACCGCAAGCGCCTACGGCGTGGCGGCGGACGAGTACCTGAACAGCGTGGCAAACTTCAGCCGCGCAGGCTACGGAGAGCAGGCTTCCGCGCTGGCGGAGCTGGCCACCAAGACGCAGATCGTGGGCGACACGGACGCAGAAACGGCGCAGCAGTTTTTGCTTTCCGTTGATGCGGCGTACAAGTATCAGGGCAGCATCAAGCAGCTGGCGAAGGTGCTGGACGGAGCCAACGAGATCGACAACCATTATGCTACCAGCATATCGAAGATTGCCGAAGGCTTGGGCAAGGTGGCGCCTATTGCGGCGCAGGCCCATGTGGGTGTGGATGAGCTGACGGCGGCTATCGGCACCATTACGGCGGTGACGCAGCGGTCCGGCACAGAGGCCGCCACCGCGCTGCGGGCGCTTTTCCTGAATATCATCGGCGATACCAAAACGGAGATCGACGAGGGCGTGACGTGGACCACCGGCGAAATCGCCGGCCTGCGGGATGTCATCAAACTCTATGCCAAGGACGCCTACGACGTGGCGCAGGCATCCGGCGATGTCATTAACCCCATGAAGGCCATTGCAGGTCTGTCCAAGAGCATGAAGGACGGACTTTTGACCGAGCAGCAGCTGATGGAAATGGTCAGCGACATCGGCGGCAAGCTGCGTACCTCCCAGCTTTTGGCACTGATCCAGAACTGGGATATGTACCAGTCCATGCTGGGAGATTTTGCTGACGCAGCGGGCAGCGCGGACAAGGAAGTGGAAAACGCACTGGACAGTTGGACCCGCAAGACCGAGATACTGCACAACAAGTGGACGCAGTTCGTCAGCAATCTGGTGGAGACGGATACCATCAAGGACGCGCTGGACGGTGTAATCGGGCTGGTGGAGTTCTTGGACAGCGACACCGGGCGGCTGGTGATACAGATTGGGCTGCTGGTGGCCGCGCTGACGCTGGCAAACAAGGGCTTCACAGCACTGATGAATACCGGCGTAGGAACGTTTTTCGGCACGCTGACCTCCGCCATCGGCGGAAACGCTATGGCGATCACGCAGCTTACCGGGCAGATGAAGTCGTTGTTGGCCGTGCTGCCGAAAATCGGCATCGGAGCGGCGATTTTTGCAGCGCTGGCGGCGGCAATTTATGTCGGGACGCAGAAGCAGCGGGAGTACAACAACGCCCTGAAGGAAACGGAAGAAATACAGTCCAAGCTGGGCGAAACGCAAAGTGAATATGACGGGCTTATCAACAAGACCGGAGAGCTGACCGCCGAGGAAAAAAAGCGGCTGGAAGTCCTGAAGGAACTGCGCCAAGAGCAGGAAAAACAACTGGATGCTGCGCAGAAATCCGCGTGGGAGGCGTGGAACGCTGCTCACGGCAGCGGCGCAAGCGCGGTAGTTGGTGGTGCCGAGGGCGTTGGCGGCGGTCTGGGCGTTGGTGCGGTAAAAATGGAGCGCATGGACGTGGTAGCGCTGCGGAACTACCGCGAGGAGCTGGAGGCTATTGAGGCGCAGTATCGCGCTGGGGAGCTTTCTGCGGGGGCGTACTATGATGCACTGCAAGACCTGAATGCCGCCCGCGAGGACAGCGTGGAAACCATCCGCGCGGCAATGCTGGCGGGCGAAAAAGTTACCGATGAGCAGCGGGAGCTGGTGGCTGCCTACGACCGGGTGCAGCAGATATTGGGCGTTGCCAGCGATGCAACAGCGAAATATGTTAGCGGGCTCGTCGAGGAAGCGCAGCAGAGCGGAAAGACGGAGAAGGAACTTTATGATCTGGTTGCGGCGCAGATCACCGCCAGCAATACAAAACTGAATTTCAGCCAGCAGATCATGGCGCTGCAGCAGTTGGCGATGCAGGCGGGGTACGCCGGGAACGCGCTGGCAAACACCTTCGCGCTGGCGGGCATCAATGAGTCCAACGTCAAGAGGACGGCGGAGGGGCTGATGTACACTGGGCAATACAGCAGCTATGAAGCGGCTTACGCCGAAGCTCTGCGCCGGGCGCAGCAGGCGATGCTGTACCAGTTTGGCAACATGACGTCCACCGCGCCGTCCGGAGGGTGGGGTGGCTCGACCGGCGTCGGGTCCTCCGGAAGCGGAGGCGGTGGTTCATCCGGCGAAAGTGCGCTGCGGAAAAAGGCACAGACGGAGATCGATGCGCTGAAAAAGGCGCGGGACGCAGAAACTGCCGTCATTGACGAGCAGATAGAAGCCCTGAAAAAGCAGAACGAGGAGACGGAGCGGGGCGAAAAGCTGGAGGAGCTGAAGCTCAATATCCTGAAAAAGCAGGATGCGCTCCTGAACGCTCGGAACGAGCGGACGGTGCGGCAGTACAACGCCGCCACAGGGCAGTGGGAATGGGTGGCCGACCCCAGCAAGGTAAAAAAAGCGGAAGAGGATCTCGAGGACGCCAAGAAGGATTTGCGTGACTACGAGCGCGAGGTGGAGCTTGATTTGGCGATCAGCGAGCTGGAAGCGCGGAAAAAGGCCATTGAAGCGGCGTACCAGATCAAGATAGACGCGTGGAACGACTATCTGAACGGACTGGCCGATGCTGTGAGGAGGGAGAAGGAGCTCCTTGAAGAGAGCAAAAAAAACAATCAGAACAATGGCGCACAGGGCAACGGCAGAAATAACAATGATACGGGACAAAGCAACCTCGATAAGTGGAAAGACACAAAAGCGGGGAACATTATCGGCAATGTAACGGGCGGCACAGGCTCGACAAACCTCGATAAGTGGAAAGACACAAAAGCGGGAGATATTATCAGCAGTGTGACGGGCGGCTCGTCCGGCAAATCCAATGGCATCCCCTCCGGGACGACGGCAAAAGATATTCTCGAAGGGACCAAAAAGAAACCGACGGGGATTCCCAGCGGGACGACGGCAAAGGATATTCTGTCCGGCGCGGGGTCGAAAAGCGGCGGAAGCAACAGCAAAGTCAGCCAAAGAGATATTGAGCGCACGGCAAAGGGACTGGTGCAAACCGGAAAGTATAAGGATTACAACGCGGCGCTCAAGGAAGCCAAGCGCAGAGCCGGCGTATACGACAGCGGCGGCGTGCTGCGCGGTATGGGCGGTATCAAGGCTACCATGCGGGATGAGATGGTGCTGCCGCCCGATGTGACGGCAAAGATGCTGAAGCCGTCGGCGGATGCGCGGTTCCGGGCCAGAGTGAACGAGCTGGGCGGATTGTACGGCGAGACGCCGGTGAGTCACAGTGTGGCGGGGAGCAGCGATAACCGCAGCTACAGCGACCACAGTGGGCCCACCTATAACGTGAAGGGCATCACGCTGACGGAGCAGCAGGCGCAGCACCTGACGGTGGCGCAGATGTGCCGAATGGCGCACAACGTGAAGCCCTACGGAGGATAAGAGCATGGACGAGAACGCAAAGATGCTCGCGGAGCTGGCAAAGCGGCTGTGGGACAACTTTTATGTGCGGCGGGTGCGGGAGACGCAGATGGATATGGTACGGCAGTACCGGGCGCAGGTGACGACCGCGGCGGCAGACGGGAAAATCGGCGTAAAACGACCCTTTGACGAAACGGAGAGCTTTTTGCCCTACGTTAGCACGATGGCACAAGCACCGGTGGGAGCGCAGGTGGTGGTGCTGGTATTCGGCGAGGGGAAGAACGCTGGGAACCACATAGTTTTCATGTATGCGGACGGACGGAATATGTGAGAAAGGACGGCTGGACTATGGCGAGAAAGACGCAACACATCCTGGTGATGAAGAGCGGCAGAGAGATACCAATAATAGGGATCACGGGACGGTACTACATCACCCGCGAGAGCCAGTACCGCAAGGGAAACCCGGACATACGAAAGATCAGGGCGGCCACGGACGAGGAGTGCGACGCGCTGACGGCGGCGGAGGACAGGAAGAAGCGTAAGCGCAGCTGAACGGAGGGCACGTGCCATGACGGAGCAGGAGAAATATCTGGCGTACCTGAGAGCGCTGAAGGGCCGGTTTCAGAAGCTGTGCCGGCTGCGCTTTCTGAACCCGGACGGGAGCACGGCGTTCTTCGTGGACAATAACCCGCGGAATAAGTACAGCGGCGCCTTTGTTGCCGACGGGGCGCTGACGGTAAATTTGCAAAACGGGGTAAGGCGAACGGCCAGCGTGACGCTGGGGAACGTGGACGGCGCATTCGACTACAACGTAAACCACCTGTGGTTCGGGCAGGAGATCGCGCTGGACGAAGGGCTGGTGCTGCCAAACGGCGAGGACTACTACATACAGCAGGGCGTTTTCCTGATACAGAGTCCGCAGGAAACGGTGGAGCCGGGACGGAGGCTGATGCAGTACGAGCTGGTGGACAAGTGGGCCAATCTGGACGGGACGCTGTGGGGCAAGCTGGAGGGCACCTATAAGGGAAAGCTGAACGTGAACATCTTTCAGCAGATCAACGCCCTGCTGCAGGACGACAAGGGAAACGGGCGGAAGGTAGACCCCATCCCCCCGGTGTACACGGAGTATTACAACGGCAAGAAGCAGAAGCTGACGGACGGAACCGAAGTAAATTTGGTGGACGCGCCGTACACATTGGAGGTGGATCCGGGAAGCGGCACATACGCGGAGGTGATACTGGGCTTTGCGAAGATGCTGAACGCCTGGGTCGGCTACGACGCCACGGGACGGCTGCGGATAGACCCCAGTCAGGACGATCTGCTGGACAGTGAAAAGCCCGTCAGCTACGCCTTCTCGATGGGGGAGGCGACGCTGCTGGGCATGACGTACACGGCGCAAAACACCGAGGTGTACAACGACTACATCGTGCTGGGGGCGGCGCTGGACGACAACAGCCAGCCGGGGGTGAGAGCCACCAACAACGACCCCATGAGCGATACCAACGTGCAGCTGATAGGCCGAAAGACGGTGTGGACAGAGGAGGACGGCTACGCAACGGAGACCATGTGCAGGGACAGAGCAGAGTGGGAGCTGAAGCGGTCCACGGTGCTGCAGAAAAGCGTAGACATCAGCTGCGGGCAAATCTTCCATTTGACCGAAAATACCCTGGTTTCAATCGTCAGAAACGACAAGCAGGGAAGCCCCACGGAACGGCACCTGGTGACAGGCTTTTCCCGCCCGATGACGGGAGAGGGGCAGATGACCATATCCGCCACCAGCGTGGCGGACTTCCCGGTGGCGACGGTGACGGTGTGGCCGCTGAAAACGGAGACAAAGACATAAACGGAAGGAGGGAAGGACGATATGGCACTTTTCATGCCGACGAATATCACGCCCTCCACGCTGGGAGCGCTGGGCAACGGGACGGTGGATGCAAGCCAAAACATGACCGTAACCTGGCAGGTGGACGGACAGAACGCCATGACGGCGTTTGAGATAAAAATTCTGGCCAACACGGCGGAGAGCGCACAGCTGTACGACTCGGGAAAACGGACGGACAACTGCCCCTTTTACGGGCGAAACGCCAAGGGCGATGTGGTGTTTTTCAGCTACACGATCACAGCGGCGGCGCTGGCTGCGGCGGGAATCACCAACGGAAACAGCTACAAGCTGCTCATCACCCAGTGGTGGACAGACGCGGACAGCGTGACGCAGCAGAGCGCATCGGTGTTCGTGTGCCGGAGCGCACCGGTGCTGACCATCAACGACTTTACGAAGCCGGTGGCGGCGAAGGAGATGACGTGGACGGCCAGCTATTCGCAGGCGCAGGGCGACCCCATTATTTGGGTGCGGTGGCAGCTTGCACCGGCAATGGACACGGAGGACGTGCTGTACGACACGGGCAACGTGGCGACGGCACAGCTGGCGTTTTACTACGACGGCTTATTCACCGGGCAGGAATACGCCGTGCGGTGCCGGGTGGAGACCAGCAACGGCGTGGTGGCAGACACGGGCTGGGTACAGTTCGCGGTGCAATACAGCGCCAGCAATTATACCGGCGCGGTGGTGACGTGCGTAAAGCGGAAGCAAAGCGGCGTGCTGGTGTCGTGGCCGGGTGCCTACGACATACCGGGCACGGCGGAGGGCGAATACACCATCCGAAACGGGGAGCTGAACCTGAGCACCGGATCCACGGTGACATGGGACACGGTGACGGGCGAAGCGATGGCGCTGACGACGCCCATAAGTATCGTATGGAAGGGAACGGTCAAGGTGCTACCGGCGACGCTATTCAACCTGACCGGCGCGGACGGAAAGACGCTGACGGTGACGGTGAGCACAACGGCGGTGCGGGCTATACAGGGCGGCGCGGAGATAGGCCGGGTGAACGCTGTCTTTGCCCCGGAGGATGAGCTGACGGTGGCGCTGACGGGCGGAAAACTGTATGTGCGGCGGTACAATCGGGGACTATTCCCGGCGGAGAGTCTGAAACCGTCGGTGCGGCTATTCCCCAGGACCAGCCAATTCTTGGTGCTGAAATACATGGCGGACGCGGTGATGGCGGATATGACCGTGGTGAACGTGAAACTGGTTGGCGCACAGGTGTGCGACTACCTGTGGATAGAGGAGGGCGAGTTGACGGACACGGTGGTGGCGGCACTGATGAGCGCAGCGGGGTACACACCGGAGTTTGGCGACAGGACGCTTCTGCTGGCGGACTTTGCCACAGACCTGCGGGGTGGCAACATCGTGGCGGAGGAGACGCTGACGGGCTGGGCCGTATACCGCAGAGAGGAGGGTGCAGCGGCGCTGGTGCATGTGGCGGACGTAGGGTACGCGGAGCGCAGCGTGATCGACTGCGCGGCGGCCTCGCAGGGAACGTACACCTACTACGTATTCGGCGTGGGGGAGACATCCTTTGTGACCACGGCGCTGCTCAGCCAGCCGGTGACGGTGTGCTTGTGGGACTGGACGATACTCTCCTGCGCGGAGGACGGCGACAACGTATACCGGGTGGAGGAGCTATTCCGGTTCAGCCTGAACGTGGAGAGCGGGACGGTGAGCAACAACAACCGGCCGACGCTGCTGGAAAACTTCACCCGATACCCCACGGTGCAGATGGTGCCGCAGCTGTACCAAAGCGGCGAGCTGAGCGGCTATATCGGCGAGGTGGGCGCCAATGCGGAGTACAGCGACACGCTGGCGAAACGGGACGCACTGTTTGCTCTGGCGCTGACGCAGAACACCTTATTCCTGAAAAACCGAAAGGGCGAGGTGCTGCGGGTATTCGTCAACGCGGAGATCACCTGCGAGACGCAGGACAACACGCGGCAGCAGGCTCTGATCTGCGCGGTGCCGTGGGCTGAGACCGGGAGCGCGGAGGGCGCACAGATACTGATACGGCAGGGCGACGCCCTGTGGAACGTAGCAAAAAATTGACGGACGAAAGGAGCGAGGGACGATATGGCAGGTTACAAGAACCCCGGATGGAACAACGATGCGCTGCCTGCACTGAACGCGGAGAACCTGAACGAGCTGTGCAACGAGGTGGAGGAGCTGAGCGCAGGGTTCCCGGGCAAGCAGGGCATAACGGACAAGCTATCGCTGACGCTGGCGGCGGCAAACTGGACAGGGAGCGCAAGCCCCTACACCCAGGGTGTGACAATCACAGGCGGAACGGCCACCAGTCAGGCAGACATTCAGGCTGACGCAACGGCGATACAGAAGATGCTGGACGATGGCACCAACGCTATCTATATCGCCAACAACAACGGGACATTCACCGCCTACGCGGTGGGCGAAAAGCCCACTGCTGACCTGAGCGTTCAGGTGACGGTGTACAACGTGAAGGAGGTAATTTAACGATGGTTATTATCGGTAAATCGCAAACAGCAGGGGGTGTTGGTGGCGGTAAAATGGCATTTGCCAATCTGACGCCACAATCTGGAGTGACTTATACAGACGGATTGTCCGGACTTAGTCCAGCCGTTCTATCCCTTATGTCTGCGGCCATATCCAACAATAGAGATATTACCAATACGACCACGACTGTATATGTGGATTATGGAGACATCCACCGTAAGATTGATGTGGGCGATCAGGTAACGATTGCACTGAATGGCACGGATTACACGTTTGACGTGATTGGCTTTAACCATGATACGCTGACAACATCTACCGCGTATGGTGCTACCACCCAGACCGGAAAGGCGGGTATCACATTCCAGATGTACAACCTGTTTGCGACGACTTATCAGATGAACAGTAGTCATACCAACAGCGGCGGCTGGAAGAGTAGCGCTATGCGCACCTCGACGATGGCAACTATGAAGGGGTAT
>OCHN01000644.1_pt1 | contig 34498 bp, 31 predicted proteins | sample 1538911 | NCBI WGS metagenome assembly OCHN01 (sample SAMN04571736, study PRJEB22368) | human gut metagenome | biome: human gut; material: stool | host: Homo sapiens | place: Luxembourg | collected 2013-01-11 | reverse complement strand
CCGAACCGAACTTTAATTAGCAAGATTTTCAAAGATCTCTCGTGCTTACAGCGTACAGCTGCTTAGCACATTATTGAATTATTAACGAACTATTGGTATATAAAAACAACAAGATTTCGCACGACATCCTATCGCATTTTGAAGGCGATGAAGAAAGGTAACCATTGAAGACAAGTAAAGAAATTGTCTGCGAAGTTCTATACTTTATAAATAAAAGTTTTTGTGTAATAGTTGTTTAATGACTAAAAGCAGACTTTAGGGAGTGCACTGACTACAGTTTTTAAATTTACGTATGGAAACAGTTATGAAAAGTAGTAAAAAGTAAAACACACACAAATATTATAGTTGATTTGTAAGCAAAAATTTGCTTTTATCATCTTTTTTACTTACCTTTGCGCCCAAAGTAGTTCAAGAAGTGAGGAAAATACGCAGATAACTGGCGTAAACCGACCTAAATTAGAACGAATAGCTAAAGATATATTATGTAATGCAGACAGTAAAAGAAGAATCATATCAAGCGATATTTAGGAAGTACTACCCTCGAATGTTTTATTATGCTAAACGTATCGTAGGGGAGGATGCTGCCGATGATGTAGTTCAAGAAGCTTTTCTTGAATTGTGGAATCGTATGGATGCATTGGAGACGGATGTCCCGCAGATAGAATCATACCTCTATAAGACGATTTATTCTAGAGGATTGAATTACTTGAAGCGCTATAAGAAAGTCAATACTGCAGCCATTGAAGATATCAACGAAATGCGTATGTCGTGCTATTTCTCTTCGTTGGGAGATGGAGAACAGGACATGGAAAACATGGAGTTGAGAAGAAAAATCAATCAGGCCATAGGGGAACTTCCTGATAAATGCAGGGAAATATTCGTTTTGAGCTATCTCAAGGATATGAAAAATAGTGAGATTGCTCTGATGATGAACGTATCCGTACGTACCGTTGAAGCTCATATTTATAAGGCTTTAAAGTCTCTTAGGGCTCGTTTGGGAATATTTTTTGTGTTTTTTGTACCTTTTTTATAGGTTATTGAGTAAGTGTTTTCTCAACAATTATTGTTGTGGTATTTAATTAGATTGTTAATTAATTAAGGATATTAAGCACGATTGTTATATGATAAATGAGGAATTAAAGGTGAGATTCTTGGCAGGTGAGTGCACGGAAGAGGAGCTCATCGCATTAAGGGATATATTAAAAAATTCTCCGGAGGAAAAACAAGAACTTTTCAAAGAAGAAAAGTTGAGCGATGAGTTCAAGGCGCAGTTCATGCCAAGGACCCAACTGATGCTTGCTGAACAGAGAATGCAGGCTAAGATCAGGGAGATGAAGGCTGAACAGCAGGCTGAGCATCATGCGCATATAAATAGGTATGTGGCGTCGGGCTGCTGCGATTGCTGTGGTCTGCGTATTGGGTGGATTGGCCTGGTTCTATCTCCAGCACAATCCGATTTCTAATATGCAGATGCAGGTGGTGATGGCCAGTGCCGACAATGATACGACGGTTACTTTACCTGATGGAACTAAGGTCTGGCTCAACAAACTTGCTTCCATCAAATATCCGAAAGAGTTTGATGGTTCCGACCGTAAGGTAGAGATAGACGGTGAAGGTTATTTTGAGGTGACCAAAAATCCGCACAAGCCTTTCATCGTAGAGAGCGATGTGATGAGTGTTAAGGTGCTCGGTACCGTTTTCAATTTCCATGTGGATAAGGCTCATCAGCAGGCTTCCGTCAGTTTGCTCGAAGGTAAGGTAAGGGTAGAAGGAAATCATGATGAGGGTATGATCGTCTTGAAACCAGGACAGAAGGCATGTGTGGATGCGCGCTTAGGTAGCATGACGGTTTCTGAAACCGATGTCTATAAGGATGCAATGTGGCATGAGCACAAGACTTCCTTCAATAATGCAAGCGTGAATGAAATTGCCAAGATGCTGGAGAATATCTACGATGTGCAGGTGGTTGTTGATCCTACCATCAACCAGGAGAATACTTACTCCGGTGTCATCAAAGAGAAGGAGACCATCGACTCGGTTCTCGATCTCTTGCAGAACACCCTGCCTATCCACTATCACGTGAAAGGCAGTAAGGTATTTATCACGAAGTAGTGAATCAGTAAGGTTTATACCTTAATTATATACTGTTATACGAGAAAAAGAGAGCACTTATTCAAAAAAATAATTTTTTGGGTAAGTGTTTTTTTGTTTTTTGCTGTTATATATTTGAAATTAATAACAACAAAAGGTAGTTATAATAACTTAAATGCTAAAAACAAGGATTATGACACATTGGTATCATTTACAAAAAACTAAAACCGCAGCTGCAGCCTTGGCTCTGATGTTGGTTTCCAGTTCCTGGACATCTGTAAAAGCCCAGATTTCGTTGAATGTTTCTCAGACCACTTTGGGAGCAGTCATCCAGAAAATCCAGAAACAGTCTAAATACCAGTTTACTTACGACGACAACTTGTCAAAGATGCAGGTGAATGCCGTTCAGGTGAAGAACGGTAAGGTAGAGGATGTTTTAAACAAGCTCTTGAAGAATAAGGGTGTATCTTATGTGATTAAGGATGGAATCATCTATCTGAAGAAAAAGGAAATTACTACAACTCCAAGCACCCAGCAACCAAGACAGAAACGTACATATAAGGGTACGCTTCTCGATGAAAACAAGGAACCTCTCATTGGCGCTACCATCCTCGTAAAAGGCACCAATCATCGTGCTGTAACTGATATGGATGGTAATTTTACCATCGAGACCGATGAACCTGCCCCTGTCTTGCAGTTTACATATCTCGGATATAAGACGATGGATATGGCTGCAAAGGAAGGACATAACGTGAACGCACAGATGCTTCCTGACTCTCAGGCGTTGAAGGAAGTGGTGGTTACTGCCCTCGGTATCAAGCGTGAGAAGAAGATGTTGGGATATTCCGTACAGGATGTCAAGGCGGATGCTCTCAATACGACTGGCGACCCTTCTGTGACTGGTGCCCTCGACGGTAAGGTGGCTGGTCTGCAGATGAACGGAAAGAAGTATGATCTTAATTATCTCGACCTGAATTCTCTGATGCAGGGTGCGCAGATCTCTTTCCGCCTTTCTGAAAAACCGAATTTGCAGAGAGGTATTCTGGAGTCAGATGCGCCATACTCTTTCTCAAAATTCATGAAATAGTATCATTAAAATATATCTTAAATTCAGAAAATGAGAAGAAGATTCTTTCCTATATTATTATTGTTGGCTTGTGTGATAGGTGGAGACTATCCACAAGCCGCTTTTGCTCATGATAAAGCTCAGGCAACCTCCTGTCTGACCCAATTTGTCAATCCAAGAATCGGAACGGGCGGTCATGGTCATGTATTCCTCGGTGCCAACGTACCTTTCGGTTATATCCAGCTGGGACCTACTGAGCATACCCGTGGTTGGGACTGGTGTTCCGGTTATCATCAGTCAGACTCCATTCTCATCGGCTTTGGTCATCAGCACCTCAGCGGAACGGGTATCGGAGAATTAGGCGATGTTGCTTTCCTCCCGGTGACAGATGCTCATCAGAAGAAAGTGCTCTTCCATCATGCCAATGAGAATGTTCGCCCGGGCTATTATGCGGTGAAATTGCAGCAGCCGAATGTATGGGTGGAACTTACCGCCACCAAGCGTGCTGGTTTCCATCGCTATACCTTTGGGGCAGACGTGAAGAAGGCACAGTTGGTACTCGACCTTTTTCAGGGTATCGGATGGGATAAACCTACCGATTATGCGCTGGATGAGGTGAAGGAAACTGCAGTGGCTGGTCATCGCTTCTCTACAGGATGGGCGAAGGACCAGAAGAATTTCTTCGTGGCTGAGTTCTCTCAACCGGTTCAAGTACAACCGCTCGATAGTGGACGCTGGCTGGTTCAGGTGGCAGATGCCACCCGCCCTCTGATGATCAAGGTTGGTCTCTCTGCAGTCAGCATTGCCAATGCCCGACAGAATCTGCAAACAGAGATTCCTGACTGGAATTTTCATCAGGTAGTGGCGCAGGCTGACGAGGCATGGAATCGGGAATTGGCTAAGGTGAAGGTGGAAACTTCAGATTCCATTGCCCGCCGCATTTTCTATACAGCCATGTATCATTCGATGACCGCTCCATCCGTATTCTCTGATGTCAACGGAGAATATCGCGGTGCCGACGGTAAGGTGCATCAGGGTGATTTCACCAATTATACCACCCTTTCACTCTGGGATACTTATCGTGCAGCCCATCCGCTGATGACGCTCATCCACAAGGAAATGCTCCCAGACGTGGCAAGTACCTTTATCAACATCTATCGCCAGCAGGGTAAGCTCCCGGTATGGCATCTGATGGGCAATGAGACCGACTGCATGGTGGGCAATCCGGGCATCCCGGTGCTTGCCGACCTGGTGCTCAAAGGATATGTCAAGGATAAGGAGGGAGCCTATGAGGCCATGAAACAGTCGGCATTGCGTGAAGACAGAGGCCTCGGTCTTCTCAAAAAATATGGTTACCTGCCTTATGACAAGGATCCGGAAATGGAGACTGTGGCTAAGGGACTGGAATATGCGCTGGCTGATGACTGCGTGGCGAAAGTGGCCCGACTCTTAGGCAAGAAGGCGGATGCGAAGTATTTCGCAGAACGTGCCCAGAGTTATCGTAAATATTTCGACCCGAAGACCGGTTTTATGCGTGGCATCGGTACCGACGGCAAGTTCCGCGAACCGTTTAATCCTTTCTCAGCCGTTCATCGTCAGGATGATTATACCGAGGGAAATGCCTGGCAATATACCTGGCTCGTTCCGCATGATGTGCATGGACTGGTGAAGCTCTTCGGTAATGAACAGAAATTTGTGACCAAGCTCGACTCCCTTTTCATCGTAACGGGCAATATGGGCGATAATGCCTCTCCTGATATTTCTGGTCTCATCGGACAGTATGCCCACGGTAATGAACCGAGTCATCAGGTACTCTATATGTATAATTATGTAGGTCAGCCTTGGAAGGCAGCCCGTCTTATTCGCCAGACCATGAATGAGATGTATAAGGATGATTTCGACGGTTTGAGTGGAAACGAGGATGTGGGTCAGATGTCAGCCTGGTATATTCTCTCTGCGATGGGACTCTATCAGGTAGAACCTGCAGGCGGCAAGTATATCATCGGCAGTCCGATCATGGACAAGGCTACCATCAGCTTAGGCGACGGCAAGAACTTCTCCATTATCTGCAAGAACAACAGTTCGGAAAATATCTACGTGCAGTCTGCCAAACTCAACGGTAAAACCTATACCAAGTCGTATATCATGTACCAGGATATGATGAAGGGAGGAACCCTCGAACTCCAGATGGGCAATCAGCCATCCAAGTGGGGAACCCGTGGTGCAGATAGACCTTAAAAGAAATCACAATTAAAATCGAAACATAAATAAACCCAGACAATGAGAAAAACAATATTTGCAATAGCCCTGATGTCGGCAATGTCGGCGATGGCACAAAAGCATGCTGAGGTAGATGTTCATGCCCGCTACACTAAGGTGGTAACACCTGTCAATGGCAAGTATGAGTCCAAGCGTCCGACTGTAGCTGAGCGTCTCTTTACTTCAGAGGCAGTGGAGAAGAAAATCAAGGAAGTACAGAAACTCCTCAAGAAGAATCCGAAACTCGCCTGGATGTTCGCCAACTGTTATCCGAACACGCTGGAAAGTACGGTGCATTATCGCCAGTTGGCTAATGGCGATGACGATACCTTCGTCTATACAGGTGATATTCCAGCCATGTGGCTCCGCGATTCAGGTGCTCAGGTTTGGCCATATGTAGCCCTTGCCAACAAGGATGAGAAATTGAAGAAGATGCTGCGTGGTGTCATCCTGCGCCAGTTGAAGTGCATCAATATCGACCGTTATGCCAATGCCTATAATGACGGACCTACCGGAGCAGGTTGGCAGAAGGATGATACCGAGATGAAGGCAGAGGTTTTCGAGCGCAAGTATGAGATAGACTCTTTCTGTTATCCTATCCGCCTCGCTTACGAGTACTGGAAGGTAACAGGCGATGACTCCATCTTCGGAGAAGACTGGATGCAGGCTATCGGAAATATCCTCAAGACCTTCCATGAGCAGCAGCGCAAGGAAACAGCCAAGGCTTACCACTTTACCCGCATGACCGATCGTGCCTTCGATACCGTGGGCTGGGATGGTTTCGGAGCTCCTGTCAAGCCAGTTGGTCTCATTGCTTCCCTGTTCCGCCCTTCAGACGATGCCACGATTCTTCCGTTCCTGATTCCTTCCAATTTCATGGCGGTTTCTGCGATGAATAAGGCGGCTGAAATCCTGAAGCATGTGGCAGAGAAATCAGAGACTGAGCAGAAGAATAAGGCACTCGGGATTGCACAGGATTGTTCTGCCTTGGCAGCCGAAGTAAAGGATGCCCTGCAGAAATATGCAGTCTATGATCATCCTAAATATGGCAAGATTTATGCGTATGAGGTAGATGGTTTCGGCAACCGTCTTCTGATGGATGATGCCAATGTTCCATCGCTTTTAGGTATGGGCTATTTGGGTGATGTTGAGATGAATGATCCGATTTATCAGAACACCCGCCGTTTCGTATGGAGCGAGGACAATCCTTGTTTCTTCCGTGGTAAGGCAGGCGAGGGTATCGGCGGTCCTCACATTGGTTATGATATGCCTTGGCCGATGTCTATCATGATGAAGTGCTTCACAGCCCAGAGTGATGATGAGATTCGCTGGTGTATGAAGACCCTCCTGAATACCGATGCAGGGATGGGATTCATCCATGAATCTTTCCATAAGGATGATGCTTCGAAATACACCCGTGCCTGGTTTGCATGGCAGAACACCCTCTTCGGAGAGTTGGTCATCAAGCTCATCAATGATGGTAAGGTAGATTTGCTCAACAGTCTCTAATTGATTTCCAAAAAAGTCACTAATTGATTTTTCTAAAAAGTAACGACAATGAAAGAAATTAAAATCATAGGTTCTGCTCTTCCCAACATTCCTTGGGAAGACAGACCAGAAGGCAGCAGCGTGCCGCTCTGGCGCTATTCTCAGAACCCTATTATCAAGCGTAATCAGCTACCCGACTCCAATAGTATCTTCAATAGTGCAGTAGTTAAGTTTAAGGATGGTTTTGCAGGTGTATTCAGATGTGATGACAAGAATCGTCGTATGACTCTTCATGCCGGTTTCAGCAAGGATGCCGTACATTGGGACATTGATGAGGACACCATCCATTTCGAGTGTGATGATCCTGAGGTAGGAGAGTGGGGTTATGGTTACGACCCTCGTGTGTGCAAAATAGGCGAAAAGTATTATGTCACCTGGTGCAATGGTTATCATGGACCAACGATTGGTGTGGCATGGACAGAGGATTTCAAGACCTTTCATCAGTTGGAGAATGCTTTCTTGCCTTACAACCGCAATGGTGTGATGTTTCCTCGCAAAATCAATGGCAAGTTTGCCATGCTGAGTCGTCCGAGTGATACTGGTCATACTGCCTTCGGTGACATCTTCTATAGCGAGTCACCTGATTTGGAGTATTGGGGGCATCATCGTCATGTGATGGCTCCTGCAGCTTTCGAGGAGAGTGCTTGGCAGTGCATGAAGATTGGTGCTGGCCCGGTGCCTATCGAGACTTCCGAGGGTTGGTTGCTGCTTTATCATGGTGTGCTCCATTCCTGCAATGGATATGTTTATGCTTTTGGTGCAGCCTTGCTCGATTTGGATGAACCGTGGAAAGTATTGGGCCGTTCAGGTCAGTATTTGATTACTCCTCAGGAGCTCTACGAGTGTGTAGGAGATGTACCTAATGTCTGCTTCCCATGCGCATCTCTCTGTGATGCAGAGACGGGTCGCATTGCAGTATATTATGGTTGTGCAGATACCGTTACCGGATTAGCCTTCGGTTATGTACCGGAAATCATCGACTTCATCCGCCGTACCAATATTATCAAGTAGAATCTTCAGAAAACATATTGATTTTTTTATGAAAAACGGTGTATTTCATAAAAAGCAGATTTATCAATAAGGCTATAAATTGATGTTAGGTTAAGATGTATTATTTATTAGGGTGTCCAGTTCTGTGTTCCAGTTTTTAGTATCAAAAACAATGTAATAACCATCTAAGTCATTGATAATCATTCACTAAATAAACTATAATCTTGTGCGAATCTACATCAGACTTTTTGACAGTTAAATTTGTCTTATATTTTGTGCTTAATTTACTGATTTACAGTGTGCTAAGTTGCTAAAACATAATCAAAAACGAGAACATGGAACTGGACACCCTAGTTAATATTGGAACATAGAACTGGACACCCTACCTAATGTATTTTGTGTATTCAGTCTGATTTTTTGTAGAGCATGATGTCATAAGCACAACTGCTCCCAATATAAAAATACTTTTCTTCATTTCATCTGTCATATTTATATTCATTTTTTCCAAAATCACAAATTGTGACTTTGAACATTACCATATTTAACAGCATTCAAAAGTAGTGCTTTTAGCCTTTAAACTACTATCACACAACCCCTTTCTTTGAAAAGAACGTAAAATCAATAGTATTATTGCGGTGGTTGCACTTTTAGTAATCGCTTCACTCGTTGTACGGTACTTACCCCTTTACCACTCAACTTTGCCACATCCCGAATGGAATACCCCTTGCGGAGCAAACTAATAACTTCCCTATATTCGGCTTTCATCTGTTCTGCCGTTTTTACAGAGCCTACCTTGCGTCCGAGTTTTCCACCTTTCTCTATATACCGCTTCCTTCCTGACTGCAATCGGAATGAGATATTATCACGTTCCAATTGCGCACAGCTTGAAAGCGTGGCTATCATTATCGGGGGCAAAGAGGGACGGATGTTCTTCATCGTTCAATAATGTAAGCTGTTCCTTTTGAATGTAGAGGTTAATGCCACAGTCAATGAGTTGCAGACAATGGGCAATGTGAACATGGTTTACATAATCTGAAAGCAGACAAGATGCCCAAGCGCATATCGCATTACTTTGGCTTGCAACCAATTGTCTTAGAATTTTGGATAACGTCTTTGACACTGTTACGAAATGCCTACTGCCACCATTCAAGAGTGTAGAACAAAGTAAGCTCCGTCATGCCTGTCTCTCCAAGAAGAATTGCTCATTCTACTAATCGCCCAACATCATACACATTGGAGCGTATCGGTGACATGGCTTTCAACAATTGCAACAATTTGAACAACGTATATACTTATACCGTTCTCCCTATCAACATCGACCAGAATACGTTTACCAATTTCAAGGCTACTACCCTTTGGGTGCCATTTGGGATTATATTCTGTACTATTTTACATCATTTCCTTCTTAAACCAAAGCTCGAACACGCAGTCGGCAATGAAGATGCCATCCTTTTCCAGGGTGATCAATTCCTTGTCGATGAGGGCTTTCTTGATGCGGTCTATATTGGATTTGCTGCCCAGCGGATAGGTTTCTGTTACAGCCTGGGCGGTGAAACCTAAGTGGACGCCACTGCAGAGGAGGCGCAGAAAATTGAGCTGATAGGTGGTTAAGCCCTCGGTTTGCTGTACGAAAAGACCATGACATTGTTGCAGCAAGGCGCTGATGCCACTTTGTAAGGTTTCTTCGTTTACTTCTTTCTCGGTTTCTGCCATCACGTTCCAAGCTAGTTGCTGCACGTAGGAGGAATAGTTCTTTACGGTTTTACAGATTCTTGTAGCATATTCCTCAGATATTTTCTTTCCGTATTTCTCGAATCGGGAGCAGATGAAAGGCACCCAATATTCAGTAGGAATGCAATCCAAGTGCAGCATCTCGCCAAACATATAGAAAGGCATGCGTCGGTTTTGGAAAATGTTTTCCATCAGATGCTTCTTGCTTCCAAAGAAACAGTATGATACATTCTGATGATGCTGCCAGGCGCCACGCAGTTTTTTCTGAACCGTAAGAGTATCAGGGAATTCTCCAATTTGCTGGAATTCGTCGATGCAGACCACCATGCGGATTCCCTTTTCCTGAGCGATTCTTTCCGGAAGATTCAGAATCTCTTCAGGGGAATAGTCCTTTGGTGTAATTCCCAGAGATAATGAATATTCGGATGTAGGATCTGGACTAAAGGAGATTTTTGGTGAAACTCTTACCAGGAACTGCTTGATGTTTTCTACTACTTGTTCCAGCTTATTACTCATAGATTTCATAATGGTTTCTGCAAAGCGATTGTAGAAATCATATTCGCTTCGACAGTCATAGATGTCCATATACACCACTTTTATCTCTGGATTATCAATTTCGGATATTACCTTTTTGACGAGTGAAGTCTTGCCCATGCGTCGGGGAGAGATGAGAATGACGTTGATGCCATGCTCAAAGTCTGCCTTGATGCGCTTGGTTTCTTCTATTCGGTCGGTGAAGTTGTTTCCGGCAACCGACATACCATATACGAATGCCTTTTCCATTGTTTTTTTGCTTGATTACGGATGCAAAGATAAGCAAAAAAATGAAAGTTCACAAGGTTGTGGACCACAAACTTGTGAACTTTTAATATTATTTTGTAAATCAGGTATTTAAAAGCTGTTTTTTATGCATAAAACAAGCCGTAATCAGAGGCTTTTCTTATCAAACACACCATTCATCGTGATGCAGAGATGCTGGAACTTGCTGAGGAGCTTGTCTGACCATTTCGTCATGTTGTAAAGGTCCTTGATTTCCTTAAACTTCTTTTCATCCCATTGCGGATAATCTATCTCTGAGAAATAACGGCGGTAGTCGCGGAGATTGTCGCCCGAGAAATGGAGATAATCGTCGATGTCGCCAAACCATTCGGGAGTCATCATCTGGGTGGCAAAGGCTTCGAAGTTCTGGTTGTCCTGAAGCATGCAGTTGTGATTCAATACACACCATACGCAGAACCAGTGGTTCTTGCGGGTAACAAATTTCAACATCTTGGCTATCTGAGCCTTCAGATTCTGCATGTCGATGTATTTGCCGTCTTTTACTTTGTAGAAAACCTCGTTGGGAAGGGTTTCCGGAATGCCTTCGGGATGTTCCAAATCGTAGATTTCCTGCTCGATGATGTGCCATTTTACGGTGGCTGATACCAGCTTGAGATATTCTTGTGCTGTAAAATTGACGTGGGCAAGCTGGGCGCCCAGCAGTTGGGTATCTCTTATATATTTCATAAAGTCGAGGCGCAGACTTTCCGGTACCTCGTCTTTTAGCGTTTTTCTTACTTCCAGCAATTGGCTGACGGAGAGTTGCTTTCCGTTGTTGTCATATTCCAGGGTTGTAAAGTATCGGTCTATGTCGCTGATGCCCTTTGGTTCTTCCTGATATTCCTGTAGCGACATTTCGAAGAGGCGGGTGGTCTGCTCTTCGCTCATGGCGAGGTTGGTGAAATGGCTCAGCTGGCGGAAGTGGAGCATCAGATAACATGCCATGCTGTATAGCTGGAAGAGATTCCAGAGGCGCTCTACGGGTTTTACGCCGGGGATATGAGTGGGTTTTACCTGGCGTAACAGTTCTTTCTGGAGTTTGGTTACTTCGTTTACGTCGATAGTACTTCCTTTGCCCAGTTCATCGGTTTCAAAAAATTCGTTGAGTTTCGGCAGGATGCGGGTCATATCCAGCGGCGCCACTTTCATCCGTTTTCCTTCTATCTGTTTTCCCTTTTTCATGTCTTCCATGATATGCGCCATCAGGGGTGTAAACTTCTGCATTACGATGATGCTGATGCTTACTTCATGGGTTTCGTTCTGCTCCTTTCGCTGCTTCGCTATGTCGTTGTGCTGCAGTACCATATCTTTCTCTGCCATATAGCAGAGCCGGGTGGCTTTGGTGCAGAGCGAACGGATATCGAAGGTAAGTTCCTGCGGACTGTAATCTTCCCATGCATCTACCAGAATGCTGAGCATTCGGCAGAAGTTGTCGAGCTGTCGGTCGAAGACTTCGTAGCTGAATTCTATTTCATCTTTATCTTCTTTCATTGTCAGTCTGTTTTAAGAAAAAATACACTAAAATTTGCCGAATAGCTTAAAATGAGCTATTTTTGAGCTTTTCACCTCAATATAGGTGATGATTTGGCAATAGTTTCAACTTCTGCATTATACACAAGTTTGCTTGTCAAACAACTCTTTTCGATGGCAAAGGTACAACAATTAAATGGATTAATGAAAATCATATCTTTTTTTTAGATTTTATTTTCAGTTGATGTTCTCTTTACTCCAATTCAACCATTGTGTGTTCTTTATGTGCAATTTATCAGCTTTCAAAATGTTACAGCATAACTATACCTACTATGAGAAGAGTATTCAAGGCTCTTGGTGTAGTAACTGTTGATTTAGGTTTTACAGGAAAAGTGGCATTATAGTAAAGACAAAAGCTATGCATACAGCTTTAGAGATGAAAGGTATTTCAACTAAGACCATATGCACAGCATGCTATCATTTAACAATAGTAGTGTTCTGTACCATAAAAGAGTAATTTAAGCCAGTATTTCCTGTTTCAGTGCTTTTATTCGTTTTTCTATAATACAGTCCCATAATTTTGAACCGCCCAACTCTGAGGCAGGGATATATTCACCATACTTTTCGAGAAATTCCTCATTGTAGGTAATGGAATCGTCACCATATCGGTCTATTATGTATGCCCAATGCCATCTGTCTGCATACTTGATTAAAAGTTCATGTGTCATGCAAATACAGGACTTGTCAGACAGAACTTTCCAATCCCAATAGTCTTGGAAAGTCTCAATATTGTCTTCTGTAAACAACAGTGGACTAGTATTTGAAGTCAACTTTTGCCAGTCAAGTCTGTGCTTGAATTTTTCAAGTAGGCTTTTTGTCCACACTACATTGTCGTTTCCTGAGATTTCTCTCCAGTTCACATAGTTCATATATTTCTCAAGCAGCTGCTCTGTCCAAGGAAAGTCTTTAGAGAGTTCTTTCCATGCAGCCTCGTCCATCATGCGAGAGACCAACTCTTTGTTTAACTTGTCATTTGTCATATCTTTGAAATTTTAATGATGTTATTGTGTGCAAAGGTACGGCTAAGATGTCCCACTATTTGTGATAGGTTTGAATTAAATCAACATTCCTTGAAATTATTCATTGTTGATTCAATATGTTGATGGCTCTCATGGCCAATTCTTCAGTAAGTCCATCGTAAGGATTTGTCAATATGAAATGTGGAAGTTGTGATTCCATAATCACATACTCATCATCAATAATGACATATGACGCATTTTTCATGCCGTTGTCGTTAAACCATGAGGCAATTTCTGCACCTTTACAATGAAGTGCGGCTGGTGAGGTTTGCTCCAAATCTGCAGAAAGCAACAGGCTATCACTGACAACAGAAGGAGTAATGTCAATTACTCTTCCTGGCAGTTGTCTGTCTTGCCACATTTCCTGCATAGCCTCCAAGCCAAGATATTTCCATGAGGATTCTATTACTATGTCTGCATGAGTCTTATCGACTATGGCTTGCAGCTGTTTTACGGCTTCGGGATCAAAGCTGGCACCGTGCCTGTCTTGCCATATTTTTCCTTCAAACTGTAATTGTCTTTGATGGTATTCTGTATTCAGAACACCATCAAAGTCAAGAAAGATGATTTTAGAAAGTTTCTTTGCCATAAACGATCTTAGGAATTTTATGTTTCTTCATTTCAGTGTTATTGTCCACCATATTATATAAACACATGGCTGCATAGTAGGCATTTGGATGTTGTGGAAGCATCATGAAAGGCAGGCGATTGTCCCATGCTTTTACTGGTGTTCCAAGAATCATACTCCAAGGGCGTTCATACAAATAGAACTCTTCTTCGGGAGCCTGACTTTCTACTATTTGCCCCGTCCTTTTGGTTTTAAACTTATGTGCAATAACTACCCATGTTCCTGACACCCACATAAAACCATTTTTGTATGGGCACGGAGTGACGTGACGATATGCTTTAAGCAAGGTATAGACTCTGTGCAATACCGTGAAGTTATTATTTACCTTTGAATCTTCGTTTTCCTGTTGCAAGCATGCCAAGACATCTTCCCAAGTGCTGTTCTTTATATAAAACAGCAACGTAGGCAAAAGCGGCTCTGTCAATTGGTTAACAAAGCCCTCACTCAATATTCGACCTGCATTCAAACGAACGATTTCATGAAATCTCCTTTTTGCTTTAGTTCCCAGCCTTGTTTTTCTTATGCACATTAAACTGAATGGAGGATGCTTCACTGCTTCTATCTTTTGCAACGGATTGTTAGAACAATCAACAATTGTAAGCAACGGATTCTTTCTGAGGTTGATTCTTTGCAGCCTATTTCCATGTACATCAAGCACAGAGAGATATTCAGTCTTGCTTAAAGACATTTGTTTCAACATTTGATTTGGACACAATAGATGCGTCAATCCCTTACAGCCGGAAACGTCTATTGAGCATATTGCCTTGTGAGAAACAATATGGAATCCCGTCAATACGTTCTCCTCGTCTGTTTTTATTGTAATACAGTAATAGCCTGGCGATTGATAGGAATGCTTTACCTCTCCCCAGTCGTCTACTTTCCATTTTACTGATTCAGTTTCACCATCACCCCATTCAATTGTGACTATTGCATTCATCATGACCTTCAACTGAAGAACCATGTCGTTACATTTTTGGCAAGTCGCAAGTGTCAGACAGTCAACTATAGGGTTGAGCTTCTTCTTCATCTGTCTAAAAGCAATCTCTAATCTAAGAGGAAACAAGTCTTTCGGCTTATCTCCCCTGTAGAAGCTGTACTTGCCATACTTGCTACAATCTATATTTTTACGATAGTAATACATCGCCTCCAGGTAGTTATGCCTTTGCTCAGCCATCCTTCCCAACTGGTATTGGGCTCTGTTTCCCCAGTTGTAGCCATTTTCAAGCTCTTTGTAGTATTGAGCCCCTTTGTCGAGATTTTGCTCTACACCTTCTCCATAGGTATATAGATGAGCGAGTTTGTAGGTGATTTCTTGCTTAATCGTCCAATCATACCATTCGGTTGTCTGCATTTTCTCATGCAATGCTTTAAATAAAAGAAACGCCTTGGAAAATTGGCATTTATCGAAGTAGTAAAGTGACACACGTTCCATGGAAGGAATGTCGCCTTTTGTCGCAAGATAATCCAATACTTCCAAAGCCAAACTGTTACCTTCCTGAAGATAGTAGAATAGAGGAAAATGGAAGCTATGCCAATAGTAGGCATCATTACGTATTATAGGAGGAAGCGGACTGTAGGGCTCTGTTGCTACAGGATGACTCATCAGGTGCTTGAACCAAGGATGGCGCATCATGTCGGCAAACGTAGGATGCTTGCCAAAAGCATCTTCACAAATGGTCTTCGAACATTCCGTGCACCCTTTCCCCATGACAAAATCCAAAAGCACATACTCAACAAGGCAGATTTTTTGTTTTTCTGCCATAGACCGAAGGTCGGACAGGAGAGTCTTGGCTTCATCCTGTTCTTCAGCAAAATTCAGCCTACGTATAGTATTATGGAGTTCATCTTCAAAGATGTCATCATCCGTACTATCAGCGTTTCTATTCCGCATATGGTGCAATATGCTATTAAATGTCGCAATTCCCATAAGTTTACCTATTTGTCTTTTAGAAAAAATCTTGTATATGTTCCTTTATGTCATCCAAGATGGCATGATAGTATTGCCATTTTTCAGCGTCTTTTATACCTCTATCTCCATCCTTGGTTGCTGTTGGATGATAGGTCTTGTAAGCAAGGCTGACGCCTTCAATGTCAAGTTTTGCCACTGCGTCAATATCATTTCCTGCCAAAGGAATTGGCGAACCCTTTACGTTGAAGTTATCTTGGATGTAGCTGTAATAGGTGTTTTGGCCAGGACCAGTCAGGAAGATAAGAACATCGGGCTTTGTTATTTCTATCTCCTGAGGGATGACATGGAAGTATTCTTTCTCCAAATCATGAATGCCAGAATCAACACCCTTGCGTCCACCTACAGACAACTTTGAAATGTTGTTCCAAAGGTATGCTACTTTCTTGTCGGAATACTGTTCGCCAAGAACGAAGTCTTTGATACCCGACATGATACCATTGAATCCCATGCTGAAGAACTTATTCTTAGCCAAGTGATTGTCAGAATCAGTAAGGAAATATTGCCCTTTATAATTGTCAGAATAGAAACGTTGGTATAGTTCTACGAAATCATCAGACTGTACTTGGGAGCCATCATCCAATATTGGCATAGGCCAATTGAGAGGTTCCTGCCCGAACACCATGACTTTCAAGTCGGCATCAGTCCACCAACTTTCGTCAACATAACCTCCTTGGTTGTTATGTTCCAATGCTACACCCAGCATAAAAGGTGATTGCACCTTGATGCCTTTAGCATCCAACTTTTGTTTCAATTCCTTCCACTTTGGCTCATATAAGTTAGCCAGTTGTTTTGTTAAATTGTTCATAATTAATATGTTTTATAATTAAACTTTTGGTTCGTACAAGTATAGAACCTCTACAATATTGTCTGTAGAGTTTTGGATAGACCACTGCAAACCAATATCTTCACCCATTTCGTCTAAATTTTCATTAAACGTATTCATGTAAGAATCTGCAAATTCACAATTCAGTTCGAAGCATAGACCATAATATATAGCTTTTGCGTTAGAATCAATTGTGACTTTCTTCCCGATTTCAGTAGAGACAGCTCTCACAAGTGGATATGGAACGCTGTATTCTCTGAAATCTTGTATGAAGAAAGTTATCCTACTTGGATTCACCAAGTGATGATGTATAAAATTAAGAAGTACTCCTACAGATTCCTTGTCTGTCATGATATAATTGTCCCATAGTTTCTGTAAATGCTTGTAATTGGCACATGGATGCAAATTTATCACAAAGCAAGTCTTGGGATGCTTCATTTTTGTGACTATCGCATTTATTTCATTGAGATAAGCTTCTGCGTCATCAGTCAGAATTACAACCCAATCTGTTCTTGAATCCATGGTTTCTAATGGTATTGTTTTCCAGTTTTCTGAATTGACAGTATTAGCCTGGTCACCGAACTTGAAGATAACTTCTTTTCGGGTATAGTCATCTGTAGAGTATAAAGCGTACAGGAATTTCCAAACAAGGTTTTCTTCTGAAACACGTAGCTCCAGGGATTCGGAATCACCTCCCATTTTTCTGACAAGTTCTTTTACGGGCTTCAGGCTACCTTCCAATATAGTAAAATAGATATACCATTCTCCTTCTATACATGAGAAGTTGATATACGTGGTAATCCCATCGTAGCTAACTTGATATCCGTAATTGTCCACGTAGGGTATTCTGCCATCGAAGTCTGCTTTAATCTTCGAATTGATCTCATCGATGAATTTCTTTCGGCAAGAACGCTCGTATTCTTCCAAAATCTCATTTTTGGCATTACTGATATCTGATATGGCTTCTCTTAGCGTACAGCATAGGTCATCCAATGCAGAGCATTTGGCTCTGACAGATAGTCCTTCTAAGTTTTTGAGTTCTTTGTTAATATCAAATTTTTCCATAATCTACGTTCTTTTCAGTCGTTTTCATATAACTCCCACAAGTCACTTACCCAACCTTTCATGGTCTGTCGTAGGGACTGTGGTTCCAATACCTCTATCATATTTCCAAAATGTAACAGTTCCATGATGAAATCATAGGTAGGACGCAATGTCAGCTCAAAGTCTGCGTAGTCCTTACAGGTGAATATCTCTTTCTGGGTAGGATGTAATGGTAGGGAACGAAGATAATGCTGATGTTGTCTATTTGCCCGAACCACAATGCGTTGCATAGGGATGTTCTCGTCTGTTACTATTCCATAGAAAGAGGAAAAATAGGTGTTTGCATCAAAATTCTTGGGCATCGTGAAATGCTCTTTGCTTTCCTCCATATCTTCCATACGGTCAAGTCCGTAGATACGCAGACAGTTATCATCCAGGTTTCTTGCCAGCAGATACCATCTTTTCTGAAACATCTTCAGGCAGTAAGGCTCAGCGGAAAACGTATGTAAGGTGCCGTGTATAAAACTTCTGTATGTCAACGTTACCACATGGTTGTTCTTCATTGCCTCAATGATGCTTGTCAAGTAGTTACGGTTGGATGGTATTTCATCAACAAGTATTCTGTCTTTCAACTGAGTGCTTTGCGACAGGGTATTTGCTGTAGAATACGTATCCAATAGCCAACGTATGAGACCGCCTTTACTCAAACATTCTGGGTTAGAGATGTAATACCGGTAACCGCCTTTCAGCCGGCATTCTATGTTCACGCCGAATGTCATCAAAATGTTTCCTTTCCACCGGTCGAAGGTTTGCCGTGGCAAAGGCTCTCCATTGCTGATGTTCTCGTCAAGTATCCATTTGTCGTTGAGTTCTTTCAGCGACAACCCTCTGTCTCCTTTGTTATAGAGTGTTCTTACTATCCAAATATATTTCTCCAATGCAGTCATATTTTGAAACTTTTTATTTGAAAACGTTCTATACGCTTCTATATTGTTTGAAGTTACTTTTTTATTCGTAATAAGCCACATCTATTCTTATTTCTTCTCCGAGAGAATTATCTACTCTGGGGCAAAACATTTTAGGAAGCAGATCCACAAAAAAATGCTGTATTTCCAGCATCTCATGAAGAGGATGTGCAGAAGAAAAACTCACACAGATAATACAGTTGGCATATCGGGTAATATCATTCATTGCGCCATACTTTTCAACGAGTTCCTTGATATAGTCAAAACGTTTAGAAGCATCAAAGGCATAGCTTTCAAGTCGCAGGATGTTAATATGGTTGGCTCTATAAAGCATTCCATATCTGTAGGCATCATTTCTTTCCTTTGATATATATTCAATGAAAGGAGAACAGTACTTGATACGCCTGTCATATTCATGATTGATAAGAACACGTTTCCAGAAACGCCAGAGTCTTTTTCTTTTGAACCCGAACAATTTTCTTTTTTCCCCATTCCTTTTGGGATGATTCTTACGCACACTTTTCATATCGCTCCTTATCTTGTTGCGGAAAGAAGGAATCTGCATCATTTCCCGTTTTGAGGGGATAATCTCAGAAAACTTGTTCTTATAAAATTTTGCTGTGCGTATTAATCTCAGATCAGTTTCTTCACGCTGGTAGGGCAAGTAGCCCCAAAATGACGTATGCCACAAGCAACAGGCTGCGATTTCAGCGAGGCTTGCCTTCACATCTTTGTCCAAGACAATTTCTTTTGCTAAGCTATCCTCCCAATCATCACCTTCCAAAGGGTAAGCTTTCAGTTGGTCCTTGCCCATGGATATTTGAGCTATTTTGTTTTCTATAAGCTCCTGACTGGTGGGCGTAAGACTGCGAAGATAATCGAAATGCTGTTTATATGGTACCAAATCTCCTGGCGCATAATCGTATGTATAATGCCTTATGAGGAAAGGTGCAATTTCGTCAAACGAAAGCGAGTCTAGTAATTCTTTTAATGTCATAATACAATTATTTTTTATTTCGGCTGCAAAATTACGACTAAGGTGTCTCAATTCGTGTAACACGTTTGATAAAAGTTCTATTCTTTAAATAGTTTTTCAATCCTTGATCTCTTAGAAAACTTTGTTGTGTACTTTTTTATTGGTTTCAATTTAGACTATTAGCTAAATTGAAGTCGAAAGTAAGTTATACACCCAAATTACAAAATATTAATTGTTGTCACTATTTAGGCAAATTATCCTCTACACAAATGAGCGAATTCGAAGCAAATTATCCAGATTAAGAAAAGGATTTTGGAGAAATTCCCCATACTTTTCCCCGTAGCCCCCTTGTTTCTTCCCTGATTTCAGAAAAGTTGCGGGAAGGTGGCGGGGAAAATTTGGAATCGGTGAAGGGAAGTATTAACTTTGCCATCGAAAACGAAAGAGCGGCGAAATGCTGAGCCATGAATGAGCTGAAACTCTTCACTCTTCACCTGAAGCCCGGAAATGCCCATAAACAGAGGGGTTTCGGGGGGTGAAGAGATAGAGACAACTCTTCACCCACTCTTCACCACTCTTCACCTTATTATATATAAGGGCAAAAAGATGATTATTATTAACTAAAAAAATTAATATATGAACAAAGTTACAGCTTTATCGTCATCAGATAAGATGACAAACGAAATTTCAGCACTCTCTCTTGTTGAGAGTTTTCTCGATGAGTATTATCTCTTCCGTAGAAATGTGCTAAGTGGTAAAACCGAGTATTTCACTCTCTCAAAGAATGAGGACGAAGCCGAGGAGGCCGTAGAAGAGGAACCGGAAACCGGTGGGGAAGAGGAGGAATCTTCTGACTCAACCTGGAAGGTGCTGACTCCGGAGGCTTTCAATTCCATCGTCCGTCACGCCAAGCGGTTGGGTGTGGGAGGCAAGAAGTCGCCCCGACAGGATATTGAGGAGTTCGTACGTTCTGAAGAGGTTCCGGAGTTTGACCCTATCAGGGAATATCTCGAGAACCTGCCGGAATGGGATGGTAAGAACCATGTGGCTGAACTCTTTGGCAGGATTCCGGGGCTTACAAGTGAACAGTTGGGATGGTGCGCCACCTGGCTCCGTTCGTCTGTCGCCCACTGGTTGCAGATGGATATGTTTCATGGCAACGAAACCACTCCTGTGCTTATCGGCAAGCAGGGTTGCGGCAAGAGTACCTTCGCCTATCGCCTGCTGCCGGATCATCTGCGCCAGTATTTCCTCGACCACATCAACTTTGCCAATAAGTTTGATTCCGAGATGGCGCTCACTCATAATCTCTTTGTCAACATAGATGAGTTTGCGAATATGGGACCATCGCAGCAGGGCAAGCTGAAGCAGATGCTTTCGAAGGTGAAGGTGAACGGGCGCCCTATCTTCGGCAAGAGTCAGGATGACCGTCCGCGTTACGCTTCCTTCCTGGCAACCACCAATGATGAGCATCCGCTCTGCGACCCTACGGGTAGCCGCCGATTCGTCTGTCTGCACATTCCGGCAGGTGAATATATTGACAACGGTTCACCCATCATTTATGACCAGCTCTATGCACAAGTTATGTATGAGCTTTGCCATAAGAAGACCCCTTACTGGTTTACCAATGCCGAGGTAGACCGCATCCAGAAGTGCAATCTTCCTTTCTTCAAGGTAGATGATTTTGAGTCGATGCTGAAGAGCTGCTTCCGTGTTCCTGAAGATAATGAAACGGGCGAATGGCTCATCTGTTCAGATGTTTTCGAGGTTCTGCACGAAAGATTTCCGATGCTGATAAGTAATCTGAGCACCAAGATTCGCATAGGTCAGTCGCTCAAACTCCTGGGTTGCAAGATGAAGCATACCAAGAAGGGTCAGGCCTATCTGCTTGTAAGAATCTGAAAATATAGCTAAGCGGCAGATGGGTGAAGAGTGGTGAAGAGTGGGTGAAGAGTGAGAAACAACTCTTCACCCCTCGAATCCCCTCTGTTTATCGGCATTTCCGAGGGTTAGGTGAAGAGTGAAGAGTTTTTCGCAGTTCCTTTCTTAAAATTCTTTCTCAGGCTTTTCCGATAGCTGTCTGACTAGAACAGCCCACTGTTCTCATAGCGGCTAGTTGGCTGTCTGTGGTTTGCCAGTTGGCTATTTGCCGATAACAGCCTCTCAATCTTTCGAAGAAAAAATTATTTATCCAACTAAAAAAGTAATGAGTATGAACAATATTTCAATCCATTCCATTGATACGGTATGTCTCAAGGAGGCGTGCCCGGTACATCACCTTTGTGCTCGTTTTGAGCGTTATCAGAAATTGCGTAAGTCGGAGAAGGTGTTCAGTATTCTGAACCCTGACCATATAGCCTGCAACGAGCAGGGCTGCGCCTATCGGCTTCAGAAGAAGATCATACGCATGGCACGCGGATTCCGCCGCATGTTCGGTACGATACCTTCTGCCAATACGCCTCATTTCTGGCACTTTTCGCCCTATATCAGCGAAAGCACCTATTGCAAGGCGAAGCGCGGCGCCATCCTCATCGCACCCGATATGCAGCAGAAATTACTGCGTCTCTTCGAGCAGAATGGCGCCGATATCAGCATCGGTTTCGATGAATATGTAGAGCAGGAGGGCTATGAAGAAGTGGATTCAAGCTGTAAAAAAATATAATTTTTGCCATCTTTTAGCGGTAATGAAACAGATTTTTATTATTTTTGTTTCCTGAATTTTACAACTAAACAATAAGAAATAGATTATGCGTGTTATTATCGAAAAAGATTATGAGAAGCTGTCAAAGTGGGCAGCTGATCATGTAATTGAAACAATTAACAGATTTCAACCAACAGCTGAACGTCCTTTTGTTCTGGGTTTGCCAACCGGTTCTTCACCTCAGGGCATGTATGCCAATCTGGTAAAGGCGGTAAAAGCAGGCAAGGTTTCGTTCAAGCATGTCATCACCTTCAATATGGATGAATATGTAGGTCTGCCGGAATCTCATCCTGAGAGCTATCATTCTTTCATGGCTGCCAATCTCTTCAATCATATCGACTGCCCTAAGGAGAATATTCATATCCTGAACGGTAATGCCGAGAATCTGGAAGAGGAGTGCCGTCATTATGAGCAGATGATAGAAGAAGCGGGTGGCATCGACCTCTTTATCGGTGGTATCGGTCCTGATGGGCATATCGCTTTCAACGAGCCATTCTCTTCTCTTACCTCTCGCACCCGAGTAAAGACGCTCACTACAGATACCAAGATTGCCAACTCCCGTTTCTTCGATAATGATCCTGAGAAGGTACCTAGTCTGGCTCTGACCGTAGGTGTGGGTACCGTGATGGCTGCCCGAGAGGTAATGATTCTCTGCAACGGTCATAACAAAGCGCGCGCCCTGCAGGCTGCCATCGAAGGTCCTGTTACCCAGGCTTGGACCATCAGCGCTCTGCAGCAGCACCAGCATGGCATCATCGTTTGTGATGAGATTGCCTGCGATGAACTGAAGGTGGGTACTTACCGCTACTTCAAGGATATCGAAAAGGATAACATCTAAGTTATCTGATGCCTATAAAAAAGAATAAGGATGATGACTATTCGTCATCATCCTTATTTTCTGCTATTACCTGAGGACCGCGAACCTTGTCCTTGAGTCCCAGACCTTTCTTGATTTCTATATTTACTCCATCGCTCAAACCGGTGGTTACCTGTTTGCGCTCATAAGTCTTCTTCTTATCGCTACCTTTTATGATATATACAAAGGTAGAATCGCCGCTAAACTCAATGGCACTCTCCGGAACGGTGAGTACATGGGTAGCCTTTGCCAGTACAATCTCGGCATTGGCGCTGTAACCTGAACGAATCTTGCCGCCCTTGGTAGAACGGATGGCTGCCTTTACCTCAAACTGGTTGGCACCATTGTTTTCTACAGCCTTAGGTGAGATATATTCCAGGTTAGCCTCGAAGTTGAGGTTCTGCAAGGCTCCGATGGTAATCTTCATCGGCATTCCTGTAACGAGACTTCCCACTTCGGTTTCATCGATATTGCCACGGAAGATGAGGTCGTTCATGTTTGCCACACTGGCGATGGTAGTACCATCGTTGAAAGTGTTGGCAAGAATCACCGAGTTACCCACCTTGACCGGAATATCGAGGATAATGCCCGAGATGGTAGAACGGATGAGGGTGGAAGAAGCGCTGGCATTGCTCTTGCTTACACCATCGCGCACCACCTGGAGAGCATCTTCGGCAGCGGTAACCTCCTCGCGTGCCTGTTTCATCGCCTGCTTTACCTTATCAAACTCATCGGCGCTGACCAGCTGTTTCTTGAAGAGCTGTTCCTCGCGGCCGTAATCCACCTGTGCCTGTTTCAGGTTGATTTCTGCAAGGCGCACGCGTGCCTGAGCCGAACTGAGCTGTCCCATATCCGGAATCACCTTTACCTTGGCGATAACCTCGCCCGCCTGAACATAATCACCTGCTTCTTTGCAAATCTCGGTGATGATACCGCTAATCTGAGGCTTTACGCTCACCTCGTTGCGAGGCTCAATCTTGCCCGTGATGACGGTAGTTTTCAAAACATCAGCCATCTTAGGAGTAAACTCAGTATACTCCACAGGCTTAGGCTGCGATTTCTCATAAAGGAACACGAAGGTTCCGATGAAGATCAAGGCGACAATCGCCGCAACAATCAACTTTGAATACTTTTTCATATCTTTTATATCTTATATTTTCTTTTATTCGTCTCTCATCGCATCTACCGGTTTGATGCTCATCGCTCGCCATGCAGGGGCGAGTCCGGCTAGGCCGCCGAGAATGCAAATGAGGATGGCTGAAGAGATGGCCGTCCAGAAATCTACCTGGAAGTGGGCGGTAAGAATGCCGTCCGTGGTACTTCCTACTTCCAGCATCTGCAGGATGGCAACACCGAAGAGAATGCCGCTCATGCCGGCTACCAGGGTGAGGAGAATACTCTCGGAGATGATTTGCGAGAGAATCATCTTAGGCGTGGCTCCGATGGCTCGGCGGATGCCTATCTCGGTGGTTCGCTCCTTTACCGTTACCATCATGATGTTGGAAACTCCGATGGCGCCGGCAAGAAGGGTGCCGATACCTACCATCCAGATGAGGAAGTTGACGCCCTTGAACAGGTTGTCGAGCATTTGGAAGAGAACTTCGGTATTGAACACCATAATGCCCTTTTCGTCCGTAGGGTCTATGCTGTGGGCTCTTGCTACGGTTTCTCTCATCCGCTGGGCAATGCTGCTCATTACTACGCCCGGTTTGCCGGTGGTGGCTATGATGTCAACCGCCTTACCCCGGTTATAAGCGCTGCGCAAAACCGATTGGGGCAGAGTGATGGTTTCATCGGCACGACCGCCGAAATTGATGCCGTTGCCTGAACGGTAATCTACGCCTATCACCATATAATAGGTAGAGTCAACTCTTACGCTCTTGCCGCACGGATCACCGCCGCCAGGAAAGAGATTCTTGTAAATCTGCTTGCCGATGACGCAAACCTTGCGCTGCTGGCGCACATCCATCTCGTTGATGTATCTGCCGTAAAACATCTGTGGCGCAGAAACCAGGGCGTAATCGGGATTTACGCCCTGGGTGCTGCCGCTGAATTTCTTGTCGCCAAACACAACCGACTTGTTGCCGCCGAAGAGCAGCGGGGTAATGACATCGAGTTCGGGCACCTGGTGGCGCAATCTGTCCAGGTCTTTCTCTTCCATCTGCCAGGAGCGCCCCTTGTTGAATCCCTTGTAGGGTTTGGTGGTGTTCTGCGCCCAGATGATGGCGGTGTTGGTGGCAAAGCCTGTGAAGTTGTTTTGCAGCATCTCCTTCAGTCCCTGTCCGCCACCCATCAGGGCGATGAGCATAAACACGCCCCAGAACACGCCGAAGCCCGTAAGCAGACTGCGGCTCTTGTTCCTCGTGATGGTGTCGAGAATCTCTTTATATGTATCTAAATCTAATCGCATAATAATAATTTATAGTTTACTCCGCTCTCAGCGCTTCTATCGGTCGGATTCTTGCAGCCTTGATGGCTGGGATGAGTCCGGCGATGGTGCCTGCGATGACGATGGTGATGGTGGCGCCGATACAGGTGCCGATGCCCACCGTAGGGTTCACAAACATGGCGGCTTTAAACAGTCCGGTATCTATGGTGGTGTGGCCGATGGTTGCATCCATGATTTCGTTTGCCGCCACGCCACATACCATTCCGATGTAGCCGAAGAACGAGGTGATGATGATGCTCTCGGTAATGATGAGCTTCAGTATCGACCAAGGCTTGGCGCCGATGGCTTTTCTTACACCAAACTCTCGGGTTCGTTCCTTCACGGTGATGAGCATGATGTTGCTAACACCCACGATGCCGCTCAGCAGGGTGAACAGACCCACTATCCAGAGTGCCGTCTGCATGATGGCGATTCCCTGGTTCATCTGGATATTGTCCATGTATCGGTTCCAGAGCCAGATGGTTCGCTCGTCATCAGGTGCTGCCTGATGGTTGTTGTTGATGCTGGCACGATAGTTCTTCTCAAACTGCTCGTTATCTTCCTTGGTCTTCAGGTTCTTGATGGTAAACTCCAGACTTCCCGCATCATCGCCCTTGGCGTAAATGGTCTTTATGGTGGAGTAGGCGATGAAGGCTTCGGTATTGTTGCGCGATTCATCATCCTTATAGATTCCCACCACCTGGAAGTTGAGGTTGCTGATCTTTACGTTCTTGCCCACCAGCGAACGGTAGTCTTTGCTGAGTTCCTTGGCCTGGCTTCGGCTCAGCACCACATTCTTGCGCTGGTCCTTCATATCGATTTCGTTGATGAATCGTCCGGCAATCAGCTCCGTCTTGTCGATTTTGGGATGCGTAGGAGCCACACCCACCAATGACTGGCTTGCCACATAATTATCGCCATAGTTGATGTTCACGTTATACTGTTCCAGTCTTCCGCCCACATCATCTACATACTGGCCGTAGGTCTTGTTGCTGATGAGGATATCCTTGTCGTTGAGCGTGATGCTTCTGCCCTCCTTCAGTCCCTTGTAAGCCTTGGAGGTTTCGCCCGGGAATACTCGCATGGAGTTGGCTAGGAATCGGGTGCTTTGCTGCAACTGGGCATTAATCAGTCCGTTGCCGGCGCCCAGCAGGAATATCAGCATGAAGATTCCCCAGGCAACGGCAAATCCCGTGAGCGAAGTGCGGAGCTTGTTGCGCTTCGACGTGCTCCATATTTCTTTGATTAATTCTCTCATGTTCCAAGTTCAAAGTTATTTCACGTAGTCTTTCGATACGAGATGATGGTCTCTGTTGTCTTCGATGCTTCCGATGAGTCCGTCCTTGATATGGATAACCTTATCGGTCTCGTTGGCAACACCGCTTTCGTGGGTTACCACCACGATGGTCATTCCCTCTTTCTGGTGCAGTTCCTTCAACAGGTCCATCACTTCCACGCTCGTTTTGGAGTCGAGGGCTCCGGTAGGCTCATCGGCAAGGATGATTTCGGGTTTGGTGATGAGGGCACGGGCGATGGCTACACGCTGCTTCTGTCCTCCCGACATCTCGTTAGGATAATGGTTGGCCCATTGCTTCAAGCCCAGTTTTTCGAGATATTCCATCGCCAGTTCGTGGCGCTTCTTGCGGCTCACGCCCTGGTAGAAGAGTGGAAGTTCCACGTTTTCCACCGCTGTCTTGAACGAGATGAGGTTGAACGACTGAAAGATGAAGCCTATCATCTTGTTGCGGTATTCGGCAGCACGGGTTTCCGAGAGGTCTTTGATGAGCACATCATTGAGTCGGTATTCGCCCGTATCGTAGTTGTCGAGAATACCCAATATATTTAATAAGGTGGATTTTCCCGAGCCGGAAGCACCCATGATGCTGACGAACTCGCCACGTTCGATGTCGAGGTCGATGCCCTTCAGCACATGGAGTGGCTGAGCACCCTGGTAGGTCTTATTGACGTCTTTTAGATGAATTAATGACATATTACTTTCGTTTTATGGATATCAATTTAAACCATTAGACGCTTGCAACTTTCAGAAAGTTGCAAGCGTAACTCTTTTTTTAAAACGTTATTACATACACCTTATTATATATAAGGCAAAGACAGAAGCTATAAATATATATTTGAGGATGAATAGTGTCATCATATCTTTATCTTTTTGAGATTCTTCTCCAACTCTTCCTTCACTTCATCGATGGAGATGTCGAGAAGCTGCATTTGTCGGGCGAGTTCCGGGAGTCTTTCTTTCATAAACTCCTTTTTGCGGGTTTTCTTGATCTGCTTCTTGGCTCCTGCGGAAACAAAATAGCCCAGGCCTCGCTTGTTGTAGATAATCTCGTCGGTGGCAAGCAGGTCGTATGCCTTCACGGTTGTGTTGGCGTTCACCTCCAGCAGCACGGCGTATTCCCTGACGCTCGGTATTCGTTCGTCTTCCTTGTACTTGCCCGCCAGAATCTCATCGCTCAATCGCTCGGCTATCTGTACGTATATTGCTTTATCATTACTGAAATTCATAATCTTCAAATTTTAATTCTTAGATGTTGATCCACTTGTTGCAGATAACCTGCATACGGGTGAAGAGCTTGTAGGATGCCCAATAGTTGAAGGCAGCCAAAGCAAGAAATACTGCAGACGAGGTGAATACAGCACAATATTGAGCAGAAGAACCCTCTTCGATGTGGAAGGTTCCTACGAAATCAAGCCATCCGGCTTCACCCAGTTCGTTGATAATATAACCCAAAATCAGACAAAGTGCCAATCCCGTACATGCTGTCAGAAGCACAGGAAACTTACGGTAGAAGGCTCCTCCCAGGGTTGCGAAGGAATGGGCAAATATCAGGAAGGAGTAGACTGCCAGAATTGTTTGCCAAGAATTGTCTATTGGTGAAAGGGCAAAAATGGTGTGGCTGAGTACTGGCCATGTAAGGCTGATATGGAAGCCTGGAGTGATGAAAAAGCTAAAGATGAGCTGGATAATATCTGAAATGACCAAGGCTCCTAGCAAAGTCACAAGACCACCAACGGTAACAACCAGGAATCGAGCCACATATTTTTCCAGGTTAGTGGCAGGAAGCATCAGGAAACTTTCGCGCTGTAACTTGGTCTTCATGTTTCTGAAGATGCAAGATGCCAATACGTAAATGACCATAAAAGAAATGAATCCAAAGAACATATATGCGGATTTCTTATAACTGTCGGTCAGGGCATCTAGTTCATGGGATGCTGCAATAAAGCCACTAATTTTGTAAAGCCGGATGATGTTTGCAATTGAAAAACAGATGGCGAGTCCTGCAATGATTCCCAAATTATAGGTCCAGTTGTTTAATACATCCCAACGGATAACCATTCCTAATCTATTTAAATCGAGATTCTTTTTCATAATCGTCTAATTTTTAATCGTTTAATTTTCCATTAATTACTGCATTGAAGAGCAACTCCAGGTTCATCTGTGTTTCCTGCTCACCCTCCTGTCGCTTGCAGATGGCGGCATTGCCCTGCAGGGTTGGCTCGGCGTAGAGCACGGTGTCGTCCATCTCCTGTGGGTTGCGGTATTCGAAGGTGTATTTCTCGCAGATGTCTGAAACCGAAGCGTCGAGCAGAAGCTGGCTCTGGTTCATGATAATGATGTGGTCGAGCAACGACTCTACATCGTGCACCTGATGAGTAGAGATGATGAGGGTGCGGTCTTCCGTCATGTTGTTGGCGATGACCTTACGGAACTGGCTCTTCGATGGGATGTCGAGACCATTGGTTGGCTCGTCCATCAGAAGAAAGCGGGTACCCGTGGCGAGTGCGAAACTCATGAATACCTTCTTCTTCTGTCCCATCGAGAGTTCGTTCAACTTGAGAGAGAGTGGTAAATCAAAATCCTTGAGGCAACGGTCCAGCACTTCCTGCGAGAAGTTTGGATAGAACCCCTGGTTCATCTTCACGTAGGTGGCGAGGGAAACGTTGGGCAGTTCAAACTCTTCGGGCACCATGAAGATGTCCTTCAGCATCTCGGCTTTGCGATCTTGTGCCGAAATGCCATCCACGAGAATGGTACCTTGTTGCTGGCGGAGCAATCCGCTGATGAGGTAGAGCAGAGTGCTCTTGCCTGTACCATTCTTACCGAGCAAGCCATAAATGTTGTTCTCCTTGAGTTCCAAAGAGAAATCTCTAAATACAAGGTGCTTGCTACCTGGGTATCTGAAATCAATGTCTTTAATCTGTATCATAATCTTTAATGTTTTAGTGTACTACTTCAATAGAACACTGCAAAGGTATGCTTTTCTGCGATAACTTCCAAACTTTTGGGCAATTATTTTTATACTTTAACGTATTGTTAACAATTCCACCTTATTATATTATAAGAAGAGTATGATATGAATGTCTTGTAATATAGAACTTTATAAAAAACAAAGGCATCGGAAAGCAAAAACTTCCCGATGCCTTGATGCTTTTTATTAAGTCGTTTAGATATATTTCATGAGAATATCCCAAACTGCAATGATGTGGCAGATACTACCAGCTAAAACGAAAAAATGGAACACGGAATGCATGTATTTCTTCTTGTTGATACTGTAGAATACGGCGCCCGTAATGTAGCAGACGCCTTCGGCAATAATCCACCAGACTGTGGCGGTGGATACGGAGTTTATCAAAGGTTTAAAGGCAACCAGTACCGACAATCCCATGCCTACAAAGCAGATGGTCTCCAGGTTGCTGTGATCCTTGAGTCTGGCAAAACTCATGATGGTTCCGGCAATGGCGCAAGCCCAGATAAAGATAAAAAGACTCCATCCCCAATATCCCTGGTCTCGCATCGCAATGAGCGTGATTGGCGAGTAAGAACCGGCAATATGCCAGTAGATGGCGGCATGGTCCCATTTGCGCAGTCGCTCCTTCCATTTGCTCCAGGCAGAAACAGCATGGTAAACCGTTGAGGCGATGTAAGACATCAGCATACCGAACAGATAGAGGATAACTCCCGCCGTAGCCCATCCGTTATGCATCGTAAAGCACCAATATAAGAAGATGGCTCCCACGACAAAGCCCATCAGGATACCTCCTGCATGCGACCATGAGTTCCAAAGTTCTTCTTTATGACTGAAATGTATCTTTAGTTTCATATCTCTATATATCTTTTCGTTACACATTCTGCTGATTTTGAGAAATAGGACATTCAAGCCACTATACCTAAATCGTTATCAGCTATAACATTGCAAAGATACTAAGAATTTCTTAAAGTGGACTATCTTTTAGGAATTCTTTCGATTTCGGGAGTGTTTTCTTTGCTTTATTTGCTGATTGTTTGTCCTTTTCTGCTTTCTTCGAAAAATAAATCAAAAAAATATTGGAGTGTATTGGATTTTTTTATATTTTTGCGATGTGAAAATGAGAAATCATCTCTCACAAAATAGAAATTGTAAACGCAACTAATAACTTAGAAAGGTAATATGAAGTTAAAATCAATTGCACTTATATTGATGACTGTCGCACTTCCGGCGATGGCAGAAAAAGTATCTGTAAATACAAAGGGTATGTCGCTCATTCTCGATGTTGAGAATGGAAAGCCTGCCCAGTATCTCTATTTCGGTACTAAGTTGAATCCTAACGATTTGCAGAATCTGAAGGTCGCTACTGATGGCCGTATGGATGCTTATCCGGCTTACGGACTGAATACTCCAGCTGAAGCGGCGCTTGCTATGCGTCATAGTGATGGCAATCTTTCAACTGCACTCGTGGCTACGGGCTGTGATGTGAAGAGCGAAGGAAAAGCTTCTGTTACGACCGTTCATCTGAAAGATCCTGTATATAATATAAAGGTAGATTTGAAGTATCGTGCATACAATGATGTTGATATGATTGAGGCATGGACCGAGATTCTGAATGGTGAAAAGGGTACTGTTACCCTGACTACCTTTGCATCGGCTATGCTTCCTATCCGTCGCGGAGATGTCTGGATGAGTCATCTTTCCGGTACTTGGGCTGCTGAGGGACAGTTGAGTCATGAAAAACTGCAGCCAGGAGAATTTGTAATCCGAAACAATGATGGTACCCGCAATTCGCATACCGATCATGCTGAAGTCATGTTCTCGCTCGATGGTAAAGGACAGGAAAATGCGGGTAATGTTATTGGTGCAGCCTTGGTTTATAGCGGAAACTATAAGCTGAAGACGGTTACCGATGATACCGAATATCATTATTTCTTTGCCGGTATTAACGAACAGAACTCTGAATATCATCTTAAGAAAGGTGAGACTTTCAAAACTCCAGCACTCGCTTTGACCTATTCAACACAGGGCTTGAGCGGTGCAAGTAGAAACTTCCATAAATGGGGACGCAAATATATCTTGGCACATGGAGATAAGGAGCGTGATATCTTGCTCAACTCTTGGGAAGGTGTTTATTTCGACATCAACCAAAAGGGAATGGACCAGATGATGGCTGATATCCATAGTATGGGTGGTGAACTCTTCGTAATGGATGATGGATGGTTCGGAACCAAATATCCTCGTGTTACTGATAACTGTGCACTCGGTGACTGGGTGGTTGATACCAAGAAACTTCCTAATGGCATTGAAGGCTTGCTGAACGATGCCAGGAAAAACCAGGTAAAGTTTGGTATCTGGATCGAACCGGAAATGACCAATACTACCAGTATGCTCTATGAGAAGCATCCTGATTGGGTTATCAAGGCTCCTAAGCGAGATGCTGTTCTGGGCCGTGGCGGTACCCAGCTGGTGCTCGATCTCTCAAATCCAAAAGTACAAGACTTTGTTTTCGGTGTAGTAGACAATTTACTTACTAAATATCCAGATATAGCCTACATTAAGTGGGATGCCAATATGCCTATTATGAATCATGGCAGCCAATACTTGTCTGCAGCAGAACAGAGTCATCTCTACATTGCTTATCATCAGGGATTTGCGAAGGTTATCGACCGTATTCGTGCTAAGTATAAGGATGTGGTGATTCAATGTTGCGCAAGTGGCGGTGGCCGTGCCAATTGGGGCATGCTCCGTGGTTTTGATGAGTTTTGGGTAAGTGATAATACGGATGCCATGCAGCGTATTTATATGCAGTATGGAACCAGCTATTTCTTCCCAGCCATCGCCATGGCAAGTCATATCTCTGCTGTGCCAAACCATACCGTATTCCGCACTACTTCTTTGAAGTATCGTATTGATGTAGCTATGAGCGGGCGTCTTGGAATGGAAATCCAGCCAAAGAATATGACGGATGAGGAGAAGGCTCTCTGCCGAAAGGCTATCTCTGAATACAAGGAGATTCGTCCTGTTGTTCAGTTTGGCGACCTTTATCGTTTGGTTTCTCCGTACGATAATCAGGGCTTGTCTTCTATTATGTATGTTAGTGAAGCAAAAGACAAGGCTGTCTTCTATTGGTGGAAATTGGTAAACTTCTATAATGTTCATTTGCCAAGAGTTAAGATGGCTGGTCTGGATGAGAATAAGATGTATAAGGTAAAAGAACTTGATGTAATTGATAACAAGCCTCTTGATTGTGAGGGAAAATCTTACTCTGGTAAGTATCTTATGGAACATGGCTTGGAAATGCCGTATGTTCATGAGGTAGACTGGGGTAAGAAGAACGACTGGTCGTCTCGTGTTCTCTATTTGGAGGCAGAATAGTTTTCTGGTACCATTATGTATATGCGCATGCATGTGTGCCCACACGCAGATATGAGCGCGTGTATGTATATAATAAAGTGTTTGGTACCAAAATAAGTGCAAAATAAGATGAAAGTGTTAAAATACTGTTAATTTCAAAACTTTTTTCGGAAAATATTTGGTAGTTTCGAAAAATGTTTGTACTTTTGCACTCGCTTTTGAGAAATACAACTTCTCTTAGCAACTAAAGAAAGAGTTCTTTGAAAGATTTTATATAAACAGACAAGTAGTACAAGAAGCGGTTTTGAATTACACCTTATTATATATAGGGATATGAAGAAACTGGGTAAAAGAAACGAACCGTCAAGCAATTGACAAGTCAGGTTTACTAAGCTTCAATAAACGAAAAGGATATTCGTCCTAAGTACAGACAACAAACAAACCAAGCCGCAAGGCTAGGTAAAAATGATATTTTACAATGGAGAGTTTGATCCTGGCTCAGGATGAACGCTAGCTACAGGCTTAACACATGCAAGTCGAGGGGAAACGATATTGGAAGCTTGCTTCCGATAGGCGTCGACCGGCGCACGGGTGAGTAACGCGTATCCAACCTGCCCACCACTTGGGGATAACCTTGCGAAAGTAAGACTAATACCCAATGACGTCTCTAGAAGACATCTGAAAGAGATTAAAGATTTATCGGTGATGGATGGGGATGCGTCTGATTAGCTTGTTGGCGGGGTAACGGCCCACCAAGGCGACGATCAGTAGGGGTTCTGAGAGGAAGGTCCCCCACATTGGAACTGAGACACGGTCCAAACTCCTACGGGAGGCAGCAGTGAGGAATATTGGTCAATGGACGAGAGTCTGAACCAGCCAAGTAGCGTGCAGGATGACGGCCCTATGGGTTGTAAACTGCTTTTATAAGGGAATAAAGTGAGTCTCGTGAGACTTTTTGCATGTACCTTATGAATAAGGACCGGCTAATTCCGTGCCAGCAGCCGCGGTAATACGGAAGGTCCGGGCGTTATCCGGATTTATTGGGTTTAAAGGGAGCGTAGGCCGGAGGTTAAGCGTGTTGTGAAATGTAGACGCTCAACGTCTGCACTGCAGCGCGAACTGGTTTCCTTGAGTACGCACAAAGTGGGCGGAATTCGTGGTGTAGCGGTGAAATGCTTAGATATCACGAAGAACTCCGATTGCGAAGGCAGCTCACTGGAGCGCAACTGACGCTGAAGCTCGAAAGTGCGGGTATCGAACAGGATTAGATACCCTGGTAGTCCGCACGGTAAACGATGGATGCCCGCTATTCGCCCACCTGGGCGAGTGGCCAAGCGAAAGCGTTAAGCATCCCACCTGGGGAGTACGCCGGCAACGGTGAAACTCAAAGGAATTGACGGGGGCCCGCACAAGCGGAGGAACATGTGGTTTAA
>OCHN01000638.1_pt1 | contig 34897 bp, 29 predicted proteins | sample 1538911 | NCBI WGS metagenome assembly OCHN01 (sample SAMN04571736, study PRJEB22368) | human gut metagenome | biome: human gut; material: stool | host: Homo sapiens | place: Luxembourg | collected 2013-01-11 | reverse complement strand
AATCATTCGTAGCGTTGCCGTTGCCTCTGGTGTCGGTGATATGAGTATCGGGGTAATGGAGGCATTTTCGTTATCCGAGAAGGGATTTTCGACATTATAAGCCGAGGGGATTTCCCGGTGCGGGGGTTGATGGCTTTCGGAAAGAGCGCCTTCCGAAAACGGCGTGTATGCGCCGGCTCGTTCGAAAGCGACGCTTTCCGGCATTTTCCCCGTCACCCGATCTAATGCGGCGCTTTTTGCCAAGCGACCTCGCCCTTTCTGTTGCATTTATGCGACAGAAAACCTAGTCGTTTTCCCTAATGTTTTTGCCTCAAAATCGCCTTCTCTTTTGCACAAAATAAATGGCCGACGCCGATTTTCACGTTATTATCGATAATATTATCTATGCACAAAAATATAATAGTCCATTCAGATTATATAAACATCTAAAATAAAAAGACTATTGGAACAGACGATTTTAATTCATTAGCAAAATTCTAAAACTTTTTCATTATAAGCGTCGCAGTAAACTTGCGTTGCGGAGAATATCCTTCAAAATCAAAGAAATCGAGTTTTTGCATTATCCGGCTGTCGCCCGGCCGGACCACGCATTCGGGTAATCCCTCGTACCGAAAAATAGAGAAAGTTTGCGTTCTATGAAAAAGTGCGCCTTGCGCAATAAATGGTTGTTGCGCGTTGATTTTTTCAATTTAAGGAGATTTTTTATGGAAATCCTGCCTTTCTCAGACGCTCGATACGGGCGTCTTCTTTGGGTTCCGATTGCAGCTCTGGCTGTTTTGGTTCTCGCTGATCCGGCCCTTGCGGCCGAAACCGGAAGTGAATTTTCCGAGCTTTGGACACTTTTGAGCGGTTGGTGTTCGGGCTTTCTCGGAAAGTCCTTGGCAATTGCCTTTTTGCTTGTTGGCTTGACGATGGGGGTCGTGCGCGGTTCGATTGTGGCCGCCGCAGCCTGTGTCGGCGCTGCTGTGTGCCTTCTGATGGCACCGGGCATCATCGACTCGATGTTTGCCACGGGAGGTTAGTGCCGTGAAACCCGTACCCGTACCGCTCACACTCGATGCCCCGCCGCGTTTTCTATTTTTCGATATCGACTATGTGCTTGTGGCCTCGGTGGGTCTGACACTCGGAATCGTTTTGCACGGTGTCGGATTCGGCATGGTTCTGTCCTGTCTTCTTTGCTGGGGCTGGAGCCGAGCGCGGTCGGGTCGGGGAGTGAATCGCGCCTTGGCCTTGTGCTTTTGGCATCTGCCGTTCGATGTTTTTAAACGCGTGCCCGCAAGCGCCAGGCGCCATTTTTTAGGATAAATGTCATGGATGTGTACACACGCCTTACCGAGCAAGCGGCCGTTCTTTTGGGATTAAAGCGCTTCATTCTCTTTGCCTTGGCTGCCAGTATTCTCACTAATGCCGTTTTAGCGTTTTGGATCCTCACACGAAGCGACCAAAGTCGCACCGTCATCTTAAGTCCCGGTGCAACGGAAACCTACGTGGCAACCGATTCGGCTGTAAGTCCCAATCTTTTGGAACGCTTTGCCGTTCAAAGCCTGAACCTTATCCTCAATCTCACGCCGGCAACGGCCACCTACCAAACGGATCTTTTCTTAAAGGAAGTTGCCCCGGAAAGTTACGGCTCCTTAGCCTCGTCCTTGCGCCTTGCGGCCCAAGATCTTGAGCGTAATCAAGCCTCCACGGCCTTTTACCCCTTGGCCGCCTCGGTCGAGGCGGATGCCAATCGCGTTTGCGTGCAGGGAACCCGAAAGACCCTGATCGGCAAAGCCGTCACATCGTCCGAAACCGTCAACGCCTGCCTTGCGCTTGCCGTGCGAGGCGGGCGCCTATGGATTGTCAGTCTCACGCAAGGCCCCAAGCGTCCGAACGAGAAAAAGAACACAACAAACGAGGAGCCCCAATGAAACGCATGGTCTTAGGCTGTTTTTTGCTCGGTGCAGCACTTACAAGTTTTGCCGATGCCCCGGAAATTCCCGAGCCGATTGTGCCGGGAGCCGCTTCGCCCGAAGTTGCTCCCGTTCAAAGGAGCAAGGCGAGCCTTACCGACACGAGAACGATTTCTTCCGAACACGTCAATCTCGTGCGCGTGGAGGGCGAAGCCATTGTCGACGTGGTCTATGACTCCGAGGCGCTGGAGATCGAACCCGATAAGAGCCACGGGACGGTCTTTTTACGCGTCAAACCCACGTGGAAAGCCGCGGGCAAAGAGGAAACGGCCGTGTACTTGAATACCCCGGAAGAATCCTACGGCTTGATGCTAAGACCCGAGGATGTTCCTTCGCAGACTCTCGTGATTGCCTCGCGCGTGCCGCCCCAAACTCCCGACGCTTCCCCGCATGCACCCGAAGCCTCGCGCATGGGAAAACTTACAGCTGCCAGCTACGTCAGTCAACTTAAAGAATGCCTTTTGCGTGCCGTGCGCGAGGAGGCGTTTCCGACACACCCCGTCGCAACGACGTTTTCTCGTAAAGAGCGTACGTTCGAGGCGCTTGACTTTGCGCAACGTGAAAAAAGCTGCAACGGCTTTCTTTTAAGCCAAAGTCGCGCCTACGCCACACGCGACTACTCCGTCGATGTGGTTTCCGTGCGCAACCTCATGCTCGGGGTAAGAGCGATTCCGATCGGTCGCTTTGCCCGAGAAACCGACGGCATTTTGGCGCTTGCTCGCGAAGCCTCGCTTTTGAAACCCGGGGACCTCACTGATCTTATTTTCATCAGTCGCCGGGCCCTGCGCGAAAAGGACGGCCAAATCACCTTGGCTATTGATTCGATTTGTCGGAAAAAAGACCATATCGGAGCGCCGTGATGACAGAGTAATCTACAAATAACCCTGTTCCCGAGGCAGAAAATACCGATTCCTCGAAGGCATCGTATGCCGCCGAGTGTGAGGAACGTGCCGCGCGCGAGCGCCTTAAAGCGCTTTACCGCAAAGAGAAAGAAGAAAAAGAGCAAGCCCAAGCCGACTACGAGCGGCGACTTAACCGCGTTTACGAAGGCCCTGAAAAAGTCGGGCGCCTTGAGGGCCTAAAAAATGCCGTTACGAATCGCCTTACGCGTTGGCGCCTTTTTATGGGCGAGCGGGCTCGAAGGCGGGATCTTTCGCAAACCGAAGGCCAAGCCGGAGAAAAGCGGCGGCAGAAAAAGAACCTACTACTTTTGACGGTTCTTCTTGCGGCGGCGTCGTCCTTGATTGTGTGGATCGGCACCAAAAGTCGGCCGGCCAAGAGGCCCGAAGTCAAAGTCCTTAAAAGCGACTTTCGCGTCGCACCCGGGACGCTGGATAAGCAAAGTTTTCAGCGCCAGTACGAAGAAAAGTTCGAGCGCATGGACGAAGACGTGCGAGCCCTCAAAGCCACCATCGAGCAACTCAATACTCGACTAAAACGCGAAAAAGCTAAAAAAGATTCGACCTCGATGCGCCTCGTTCCCCCGATATCCGGCACGGGTGGCGAGACAGCCGAAGTTCTTTTAAATGCCGGCAAAGCCCGCGCAAAAGAAACGGCTCCCTTACGCCTTGCGCGCCTTAAAGTGAGCGATGCCAAACCGGAAGGAAAGAAAAAGGCAGCAAAACCCTTTGTCCGTCAGGCCGTTGCCCCGCGTTTAACGGAAGAACCTTTAGCTGTCAATCGCGCCTACGGGCAAGCTTCGTACTTACCTGCCGGAAGCTTTGCAACCGCCGTTGTCTTAAGCGGTGTGACAGCGCCGACGGGGGCGGCAGCGACGAGTAACCCCGTCCCGATGCTCCTTGAGATTACGGACTTAGCGAGGCTACCCAATGATTTCGCGGCAAGCGTCAATCGGTGCTTTGTGACGGCCGATGCGACCGGGGACCTATCGAGTGAACGCGTCTGGATTCGTTTGGACCGCCTAAGTTGCATGAGAAACGACGGTCGCGCCGTCGACGTCAAAGTGCGCGGGTATGTCACGGGAGAGGATGGGAAAACAGGCGTTCGGGCACGCGTTGTGACGCGCTCGGGTCAAGCGATTGCCAATGCCTTGCTACTCGGGTCCCTTTCGGGCTTCGGAAAGGCTCTTGCGTCCTCGGCCTCTGAAACAACGACCTACACGAGCGGAAGCGTCGGTACGGTTGTCAGTAACCCTGTCCGAGCCGGACTCGGCACGGCGATTTCCGATGCGACCGACCGCATTGTCGATTACTACATACGCCTCGCGGACAAAATCTTCCCGGTCTTGGAACTTGATAGCGGACGCACGGTCGACGTGGTGTTAAGTCAGGGCGTGCGGCTCGGCGAAGAGGGGACGACGTCCGACATCCACCTCGAGGGGCCCGTCAACAGTGCTCAAGTCTTCGGAAAAACCTTGCAGCAAAAGCGCCTTACGGGCGCGCCGTAACAGGAGATCCCTATGAACGTTCGATTCACTCTTTTAACTCTTCTTAGTGTCGCTTTCACAGGGTGCTCATCGATTACGGGGCTCGTCGACGCAAGCGACAAATTCGGGTGCCCGATTGAAAACGGCGTGAGGTGCTCCTCGCTTTCTCAAACCCACGAGCGGCTGCACGAGGAGCGTCGCGGGAAAGAGAACCTCAAAGTCGCACCGAGTGCGGCAACCCCGTCTGTTGCCCCAGCGGAAAAGAGCCCTTTGAGCGAAACGCCGGAAACGGCGGTAAAGCCCGTTTCACAAAGCGTAGCCGCAGATCAGGCGCGCTCAGGTAATCCTCCTAAAGAGGAAAAGACACAAGAAACGCCGAACCCGAAACCTGAGTCACCGGCTATGCGTCACACCTCGCGCGTTGCCGAGCGCGTCATGGAGCTTTGGGTTCTTCCCTGGGTCGATGAAGACGGGGACTTAAATAGTGAAATGCGCCTTTGGGTGCGCGTGCGCGATGCGCGTTGGGGCATCGAACGCTTACGCGATGCGGCCATGCGGCACTACTCGGGAAGTGATGCGCTATGAAAGAAGAAAAGTCCCTCATGAGCACGATTTTCGGGAAGGTTTTTCCGATAGCTCAAAACGCACAGGGTCTTACGGACCCGCGCAGAAGCGGGCGCCCGGAGATTGATCGCTTTGCCGGCGTGTTAAGTGTGCTTGCCTACGATTCCCTTAAGGGTGTGTTTCTTTTAAATGCCGGGGGCGAGACGCCGCCTTGTGCCCTCGGGCGCGTCTTGGAAATCAATCCTGTACTCTGGGCCGACGAATCGCTTGCTTCTGTTTTCGAGAGGCTGCTTCGCATTGAGTATCCGGCATCCACCACTCTGGCGTTTTCGCTTTACGCGTCGCCTTGCATCGAAAAGACGCTTGATACGTACGTTGATGCCCGCAATCGGTGTTTAGGTAAGGTCTCAAGTAAAGCGCACGAACTTTTGGTGACGATGGCTCGTGAGCGTAAGGCGCTTTTTGAAGCAATGGCGCGCGGGAAAAACGCACGCGGGTTTCCCGCGAGGCACTTTCGGGTGTGGATGAGTCTAGTCTCGACAATCGGATCCGATGCGTTAAATCCCGAAAGCGGTGCCTTTAGTGCATTTGTCACGGCCGCCGATGCCGCCGAGGCCTCTCTTGCCGCAACAAGTCTTTTGTCGCACGCGTGGAAGGGGGCCGATTATGTCGCTTCTGTGCGCGAGCTCATTAACCCCCAACGAACTCGCGCAACGCTTAGGGAAAATGCCGCCTACGACGCCGATAGGCCCTTACGCGATGTGGTGATTTCGCACGAAACGGCCCTTGATATCGAGCGCGATGACATGGTCTTTACTGACACGGGAGATAGGGGGCTTGAGCCAGTCTTCGCGCAGGCCTTAGGTGTCGCTTCGTACCCATCCATGACAACGATTAACGCCATGCATGCCCTCTTAGGGGGCGATAAGCGCACCCTCTCCCCGATCGAAGACCCGTATATCGTCACCTGCGCCGTCGAACCGACGTCGCGCACGGATGACCGGACGACAACGGCCGTGAAACTTGCGCGCGTTAAGCAACTGACGCAAACCGAAATCGGGATGTTTTTAACGGACTTAAAGGAGCGCGCACGGGACCTTGAAATCGCATCGAACGCCTGCCGGGACGGCGCAGGTTTGGCGCGTATCACGCACGAAGTCGTGGTGTTTTCGCACGAGGCAAGTGCCGCACGAGCCCGGGAAGCGGCTAAGGCCCTTTTAGCCGAAGCTGGTCTTGAAGCGGAAGTGGATTCCGGTCTACAGATGATGGGGCTCCTTCTGTCTCTTCCGATGGAGGCATCCACCGCCCTCATGCAAGACGCGAAGGCCGCTCGCCACACGTCAACCAAAACGCGGGAAGCGGCTTCCCAGATGCTCCCGCTTTTAGCCGAAGCGCGCGGGGGGACGGTTAGGCCCGGGGAGTCGGTCCCGGTTCCGATGACGCTTCTTACGACTCGCGCAGGGGAACTTGTGACACTCGATTTATTTGCCAACCGCAACGGCAACAACAATGCCGTTGTCGCCGCGAACTCGGGCGCCGGGAAATCGGTCTTTATCGAAGACGTGGTCTTGGCGATGCTTGCCACGGGCGGTCGCGTCTGGGTCTTTGATATCGGCAAAAGCTACCGGCATTGCGAGGACTTGGTTGCCGGCCAGTGGATCGATTTTGAAAGCGACACGAGTCTTTGTATCAATCCATTAGATGGGTTTACAGACGAGGAGCCCCCGATTGACGAAATTGCCGACATTGTCGTGGCACTGGCGAACGGAAACGCCCCCTTGGAGATGACAGCCCTTGAAAAACTCAAAGGGCTATTGGAGGCGCTTTTGCGACACGCGAAAGACGAGAGGCGCCTAATCACAATCACCGACCTTGTGGCCGATTTGATGGTTTCCGACGATTCAATTCTTCGGGACTTAAGTATCCGGCTTCGCCCTTACGCTGCGGGCGGTCGCTATGCCCGGTGGTTCGAAGGGAAAAACACCGTCAATTTTTTAAGTCCCTTGGTCGTTCTTGAGATGCAGGCCTTAGCCTCAAAGCCCGTCCTACAAAACGCGGTGCTTCTCATTTTAATTTTGACGATTGTCTCACAAATACGAAAGTTGCCGCGCTCGGAGAAAAAACTCATTGTCATTGACGAGGCCTGGAGGCTATTGACGGGAAACGCCGGGGCCTTTATCGAGTGGGCGTGTCGGACGCTTCGTAAATACGGGGCGGGCATTGTCTGTATTTCGCAATCGTTGGAGGACTTTGAAGCGGGGTCAGCCGCGCGTGCCGTGCGTGCCAATGCCGATAACGTCTTTTTGTTGCGGCAAAAGAAAAGTTCCATCGACCTATTTACCGACGACCCCTACACGCGCGAAGTCATTGCGTCGCTTACAACCGAAGCGGGCGTCATGAGCGAAATGTATATGAAGCTCGGAGACAGGCCGGGAGTTGTCGTGCGGCTTTTCTTAGATTCTTTCTCCATGACCGCGTACTCGACGCGCTCGGATGTGTTCGAGGCTGTCGAAAAGGAAAAGGCAAGCGGCAAGTCCGTCGTTGAAGCGATTCGGACGGTTCTTGCCAAACGCCAGGGAGAGGGGCTATGAAAGCGGCACTGGCCTTCCTTCTTTTATCGCTCGTTGCCGCAGGCCCTGCCGCATCGCAATGCATGGGAAATGCAAGTGCAACTCAACGAGGCGTTCTTAAGGCTCAAAAGCCGGTGCTGCTTTTAGCTCAATCAGTCGGCCCGGCGGTTGTCGCCACGGAAATGGATTTATCCGACCTTTTGATGCAGCGCGTGCGCGAAGCGTCACGCTTGGGGCTCTTTAGCCGGGAAATCAACAAAACACGCACGAAAATCAAAGAGATTGCCCGGGAGCCGGTATCCCTGTCGCTTCCGCCCGCAATCAAAGAGAAAACGCACCGTGTGCCCATGATGAGTGAGGAAAATCTTAAAGAACTTTCTCCCGAACTACGTGACCACCTATTGCGTGAGTCCCGTCGCTACGTCTTTTTCGATGCCTCTCGGGAAGAAGAGGCAGCGTGGGCCGCGACCTTAGCGAGCGAAAACCCAAGCGCTCCTGTGCGCCTTATTGCCACACGGGGCGATCGCATCGCTTTTGAAAAGCGCTACGGACTTGCCCTTTTTGCCGACCAAGGGGGCGTGTATGTGCGCCGCTTTGCCATTGACGCTCTGCCGAGTGTCGTCACGCTCACGGCGCGCGAAGCTCTGGTAACAACGTATCCGATCGGAGGCGCTCTATGACGCGGTTTGTCAACGCTTCGGCTCGCCAAACAGCCGAAGCCAAACTTAAAGCCCTCAAAGGCATCGATCCCTTTGTCTTTGAATCTTTTGCCCGCGAAGCCCTCATTTACCCTGATGCTCTCCCGAGCCGGCAGCATGCGGCCCTATTGGGGCGCCTGGTGCTCCTTGCGGCCCTGCGGTGGATCAAAGAAAAGAACCTATCCCTAACCGATGACGCCGCACTTTTAACGGCCTTAGTGCCGCTTTCGGAAAACCTTCGTGAAACACATGCGACCTTACGCGCGTTTTCTCGAGCAACCGATGCGCTTTTATCTCGCGTCAGCCGTCGCGAAGCTGCTCGTGCAACGCGCTTTGAAATCGGCTCGGACGGTCACGCCGTAACGCGTGAGGCCTGCGCAAGGCTTAACCTCGCGCGGCACTATGAGAGAGCTTCCGGAGAATTTGCAGGTCTTATCGAGCGCATCGTCAAAGCCCTGGCATCTTGGGGACCTGCCTATGGGCTCTGGGAAGCACGCACGCCGCTTCTTTTTTGCAATGCGAATTTATCCTCTCATCGACGGGTAGCCCGGGAGATGGCGCGCCTGGAAGCAGGAGGTGTCGCACTTGTGACGCCCCCGCTTTTAGAAAAGGCGCAAAAGGACATGGCCGGTGATGCGGCGCTCAAGACGTTATCCGTTTTAATTGATCGCGAGGGCCTCTTACATGAACTCCTAGCACCGGGCAATCCCCCGATTTTCCTTTTAGAGCGGCGCCTTGCCGGCTGGACTCTCACATACCCCTTAGGAGGCGCCGACCCCCGTGAGGCCCGCAATCGGAAACTTCCTGCTTGGGCCAGGGCTCTTGCGTTTGCCGATGTCGGGGAGAGCGGGACCGAGGAGCCGACCCGATGAAAGAGCGACTTTTGCTTTTCTTCGTTCTTTGGGTCGCGGGAAGTGAGGCCCTTGCCGCCTGTTACGGCCGCGTGCTAAATCCCGTGACGGACATTCCCTGGGACGGCGTCTTTCCGATTACGGTCGCAGGCGCGAGGCTTTCCAAGGCCGGAATCAATTCCCCGACAACCGATGCCGCCCCCGTCTGTGCCTGTCAAAAGGGGCCGATTTTGAAGGCGGGGGTGAATCTGTCGTTTTTCGAGCCCATTCGTACCGCCGAGGTTGTGCGCGAGCCCTTTTGTTTCCCAAGTCTCGGGGGTATCTCGATCGATTCGGGCCTTCGGGCACCGGCCCACGGCCGCAGTGCTGCCAGGGGGCGCGAGACCGAAGCCCGACACACGGCCTTTTACCAAGCGCACTGGTATGTAAGTCCCTGGCTTTTCGTGCTCGAGACGATTTTAGATACCGAGTGCCTTGAGCAAAGTCCGTGGGATATGGCCTACATGACCGAAGTCGATCCGATGTGGGATGACGCGTGGGCTAGTTTCGTTTTGGCTCCCGAATCGGCGCTTTTTGCCAATCCCGCAGCTGTTGCGGCCTGTGCGGCCGATTGCGTGGCCTCAACGAGCGGGAGCCCGAGGCCGGAACTATTTTGGTGCGCAGGCTGTCAGGGAAGCCTTTATCCGCTTTCAGGCTGGATGGCCGCAATGACGAACCCCGTCTCATCTTGGCATTTACTCGCCGAGCGCCTCGCGGTGAAACTTGCGCGGGAAGGAGTTTTGTGGGCGGCCTACGGAAAACGCGGGCAGTGCGGCCCGTACTTTGAGCCCATCCCCCGCAAAGATGTTTGGCGCACGAGTTTGGTTTATCCGGTAAGCGACAGGCGCGTTCGCGCCCTCGGAGCGAGTGTCCTCTCCGGGGGCCCTGGACAAACCTTTCCCGTTAAGGGTGAAGACGGTGCGATTTTGCTCTGGCGCCTTCGGGATTGTTGTGCGGGATATGCCCCGTAAAGGAGAAGAACATGCAATCGAAGTGGGACCTACTGGCGCTCATTGCCACAGGCTGCGTTTTAGTGACGTCGGCATTGGTCAAGACCGATGAGGCCCATGCCGAACCCCTGCGCGTGACAGTGGCAGTTAGTTGCGCTCTTCCTGACGAAACCCTTCTTTCGCTTGCAAGGCAAAGCGATGCCGCGTTGGCCCGTCTTGTCGTCAAGGGTCTTCCGTTAACCGATGAAGAAAAGGCGGTTCTGACTTCGCGCGGGCATTTTGCAGTCTCTCAAAAGATTCAAGAGCAAAACAGATCTCTCGTGCGGACCGGTTTTGCACGCTTAGCTGACTATGCACAAAAAGGGATTCATTTAACGATTGACCCCGTCTTTTTTAGGGAACGGGCGCTTGCTTTCGTGCCGACCATGGTTTTTGCCTTAGAGGGTAGGGAAGTGCGCTTGACAGGCTTTACGAATCTAAAACACGCGGCGCGGTACGGAGCGAAGAAAACAGATGATGCGGCGATGCGGCAAGCTCTTAAGGCGTTTGCAGGAGATGCGCCGTGATTAAGGGGCTCCTTTTTGCAAGTGTCTTTTGTTTCGGGTCCGCGGCGTTTTCTCAAACCATGCCCGATGCGGCAACGCTTTTTGAGAACACAGCCGTGAAAGCCGCTTTAGAAAATAATACCGGCGCAACCGACTCCTTAAAAGCCCTACGGCAAACGGGCAGCGAATCGCTTTTTGAGCCCGGGCGCCGAGGCGTGGATGCGGCGTACACAAAGTCTGACCCGACATCGGCGGCCGTCGTCATTGTCGATAAAGGGGCCGGGAATCGTCCGACCGTCGAGCCGGACCCGACCGGGGATGTCGGAAAGGACCTGGCGCTCGTTAAAGGAAAAGCACAAGAGCTTCTCCCGGTCCTTGAGAACCTTAGTACCGTCGGCGCCTGCCGGCCGGTGACAACGACCGTGGCAGGCGACGTCATCACACGCACGTGCGACATTCGGTCGTTTGAAAGTGCAGGCGCCTATAGCGAAAAGCATTGCTCGATTTCTTTGGAAAATCTTTCGCGATATCAAAGCCGTTTTCGGTGCACGAACGAAACGTTCCGCGAGCAGGTTTTCGAACTTGCTGTCCCGGTGGTGCCGACCTACACAACGACCACGACGATGACGTGCCTGGAAGGTAAGCGAAACGCCGAGATTAAAACCTGCACCGTGACGTTCGAAGATAAAGAGCAAGCCCGCGAAGAAGCCTATTGCGTAAGGCCCGTTTACACCACGACCCGCAAGGTTTGCACCAAGCGCCTTAAGATCAAGCCGACGGCAACCTGTGTGCCGGGCGCTGTTGTTCGCGCTCGGGCGCACGATGCGAGCAACCTTACGGAGGACTCGGTTCCCGGGGCCGATACCTTGGAAGTTGCTTACGCGTGCGGCAATGCAACGCGTCCTGTCATCCGGTTAGGTGTCAACACGAAAACAGGAAAGGACGTCGACTATTTTGTTGAGACGGCCGATGCGGCCATCGACATCGTGCGCATTGTGGGAGGCAATACCTTGCGCTTTACCGGATCCGTTGCGTGTGATGAAGCCGCGTGTTCAGCGCCTGTGACGCTTACGGTCTTTCGCGCTAGCGGCGAAGACCGTGTGATTGCCGGGGCTCTTAAAACCACGCTTTTCTTTACCCCGTTTGCCGTCACAAGCGAAACCGAATACTGGGAGGAATCGTGCAAAGTGCTTTAAGACACCTTCTTCCGGCGCTCCTTTTCTTCGTTGCGGTCACTTCCCACGCCGGGTGCCTCGTGACGAAGAAAACCTGCATCGACCCGGGCGCAACGCGCGTGATTGACGGTATTGCTGTGACGCGGGATTGCTGGGGCTACGAAGAAGAAAAGACGTGTTTGAAACCCGATACCGGGACAAACGGCTGCGAGACCCTCTCCGATGATCAAGAAACAGGCGGTAAGGGTCATTGCGAGCGCATGTCGCTTACGTGTGAGGCAAGTGTCACCGATGTCGACGGCAACACCGTGTGCCTTAAAGAGTCGGCGGTTTACCGGTGCGACAGAAAAATTCCTCTGCCGCCCGTCAATGCCGCATGGAAGGGGACGGTCACTGAGACCGTCAAACGCGTTCAAGAGAACACCTGCACGGTGCTCGAAAGCAATAGTGCCTGCACGAAAACCGATTCAAAAGAAGAAGGAAATATCCTCACGAATACCTATGCGTGTTCGGACGAGACCCTCGCAGCGTGCACGGAACTCATTGACAAAGGCTGTACGCGCCTTAGGAAACCCGCGTGTGACGCGGCGGTCGATCCCACGTGCGCCCTTAAAGTCGGGCGCGTACGCTGCAGTAACGGTGCGCATTTACCGTACCTAGAAAATGGGTCGGTGACACTTCAAAGCTCCACGAATCGCGCCGATTCGGAAGGAAAGAAAGACACAACGCCCCTTCGAAATCTCGAGAACGTCACAACGTCGTGCCGCGTTCTCTCCAGCGTTTGCACGGACGACAAAGCGGGTTGGCGCGTTGTAAACGGAGCGCGCATTTATGCGACGTGCTGGGCGTACAAAGATACGGTCGTTTGTCGCGATACGCGTTCGAGGTCAACCTGCGAAAGCCTGGAAGAAAATAGCCGCTGCCGCATCACAAGCGCTGAGTGCGAAGAAAGAGTTGACGGGGTCTGTGCCAAAGAGACGCGTCACTACACGTGCGAAGGACCGAGGGATTCTGTTTTAGAGGGCAAAGGGGAGGCAGTCGATGAAATTGAAATTACCGAAGGCGTTGCCGCCTATTCCACATGTTCTGAGATAGAAAGTGATGGGGCATGTCGCAAGATTTCGGAAACCTGTGAAGAGGATGGTCCCGAGGGGTGTAAAAAGCAGGTTTTGACGTACGCCTGCGGCAGTGCCGGCGAATCGATTCAAACGAACGACTGCACCGAGCTCGAAGACGATAGTTCGTGCCTCCTAGAGGGCACCGAGTGCACGGGTTTTGATGAAAGCGGCGAGTGCACGATGCTCACGCGTCGCTACGTGTGTGAGGAGGGCAGCAAAACCCTCTCATTGGGCGAGGCGTGTGACGACACCGTTTGTGTCGCCGGACACTGTCAAAAGCGGGAAGAAGCGAACACAAACGCCTTTTTACAAAGTGCGGCCCTTTTGGAAATTGCGCGCGAAGCGGCTTCGTACGCCGATGCAGGTAAAGGCGTGATTTTCGAAGGGACAGCGTCGCACTGCACAGTTAAAGCCGCCGGTTTTTCGTGCTGCCGACGGGCCGATGCCGCCGATGCCGCTCAGTTTTCCAACACGGGCTTTGAAGTGGCTGTGACGGTGGGGGTAGATGCCGGGTTTGAACTTATTAAAACTGTCGGAAGCCCTTACGTCTACGATGTCTTAAGTTCGCATGAGGCATTAAGTCCCCTGTTAACGCACCTATACGGGGAAGCCGGAAGCGGCGTTTACAGTCCCGATTTTTCGTTTTACGGGGTTTCGGTAGGGGCCGATGCCGCCGGGTCCCTGACGCTTAACTTTTCCCCGGCAGGCTTTTTTGCAGCCGTCGCGATGCAGGTGTTAACCGACTATTTTTCCTGCACGAAAGAAGATCAATTGCATGCGCTTCGGGAAGCCGCGGGTCTTTGTCGGTACGTGGGTTCTTTTTGTGCCAAAAAGTCCGGCCTCGGGTGCCTGGAGAAAAAAGAAACCTGGGTGTGCTTTAACTCGCGCTTGGCGCGCCTTGTGCAAGAAGGGGCGAGGCGGGAACTTAATCTCGGGTGGGGCACGCCTGAAGACCCGCTAACGCGCGGCATTACGCTCGAGGAGTTACAGGGTCTTGACTTTACAAAGATAGACCTCACGGCTGCGATAGGGGAAGTGGCTCGTGTCAATGCCGAAAAATTGACCGGCCAAGTCAAAGATTCTCAAGCCACCGCGTCTCGCGCCAAAGAGCGCGTCACGCAATTAACCGGGGCGCCGGATTCCCCTTACGAGACCTACAGCACCGTCACCGGCAAGTGCTTCACGGCCCGTGGGACTCCGACGCATTGTGCGTCGATTACGGCGGTGCACTAAGTCAAGGATACGCCTATGAAACGTTCTTCATTTTCCGTTTTTCAGTGCCTTGGGGTGGTGCTTTTGGGCTTCACGGTAGCCTTAAGTGCCGCTGGGGCATCAACGCCTTTTTTTGAAACCGATGTGTGGGCCGATCCCGCGCGTCCCTTCCTTTTTTACGGTGAGGGCAAGGTTCCTAAGGCTCCTTTAAAAGAAAAGGAATCGACCCCAAAACCTCCGAGTATCGCGGGTCTTAAAGCACGAGTTCAAGAAAGGCTCGAAGCGGCTGTCATGGACCCGACCGATGAAAACATCGCGTCCTACCTTCAGGTCAATGCCCTCCTTTTTGAAAAAGCCGGCCGCTTTGCCGAGCGCTGGCGCGATGTGCTGATTCGCTATCCCGAGTACGACTGGACGACCGGGCACCCCGTTGTCAATTCTGCTTCCACGACACTCTCTCGCGAGCGCGACGCGGAACGAAGCGCGAAATTGACGACCCTCGCAGGCACCTGGGGCTTGGTGTTTTTCGGGGATGCGGGGCGACTCACAGGTCTCATGCGACCGCTTGTCGATCGCTTTGCGGGCATGACGGGGATGGAACTTATTCAGGTTGCTGTCGGGGGGCCCTCGCCCTATCTATCGCGTGCGTACCCCGATACCGGCGTCAGTCGCCGAGCCTCAGGTGGCATTAAAAAACTCCCGGCTCTTGTTCTCATGCACAAAGACGATTCGGATATTGCCCACGCAAGACTTGTTGCCACGGGCGTTGTTGATATTGCCGAACTCGGGCGGCGCGTCGTGCGGCTTGTCAAAGCGCATGAGGAGCAAAAGCCCCAGTCCCTAACACTGGCGCAACAAACAAACGACCTTGGAGAAACCCCATGAATAAAGCGCTTTTTGTCATCATCCCGACGCTTTTATGTGTGCAAACGGCCGAGGCCGGCTTTGTTAAAGATTACTTTGATGCCACACAGGCGATGAGTAATGTCACCCAAGCCGGTGTGCGCGAAGCCGGGGCGGTGACGGCCGTAACTGGCGGGGGTTTTGTCTATCGCACGCCGCGCACGGACTTTGTCCCGTTTTCGGTGACGCCCCCGTCGCTTAAAGCCGGGTGCGGAGGCATTGACCTCTTTTTAGGCGCGTTTTCCATCCCCTCGCGCGAAGAGTTCGTTTCGTTTTTAAAAAGCGTCGGGACGGCACTCCCGGGTCTTGCGTTTCAGCTTGCGCTCCAAACGATGGCTCCTGACTTAAACGAGCAAGTCGGGCGGTACGCAGATCTTATTCGCTCGTACACCAATCGCTACACCGATAGTTGTGAGGCAGCGCGGGCGCTTCTTGAGAACACAGGGGCTGCCGAACACCTAACGCGCGTGGTCGAAGGCGCCAAAAATGCCTTGCGAAGCGATGGGACCGTGGCCGACCAATCGGAAGCCGACCGCCGCGTGCGTGATAACGGAGAAAAAGCGATTGCCGCCGGTCCGGTGCGTAAGGACTCAGGCGGAAACGTTGTCGATGCACCGGAGATCAACCTGACGTGGGCCCTGCTTTCCGGCGGAAAACTCGGAGCGGCGGACTTTGATTCCGTGTCGCTTCGGGAAACAATGATGACGCTTCTCGGGACGACCATCTTTACGCAAGAGGGAAAAGGCGAAAACGCTGTTCTTGTCGCTCGCGAAATTGCAGGCGTCGACCTGCTTCCGGTTTTATTTAATGAAACCGGCAAAGACGCGTCCCTTGTGAAACTTACGTGTGACGAAGCCAAGCGCTGTTTGTCACCGGAAAGAAAACCCCTCTATGACACGGACTTAGTCGCAGAACTTAAAGAGGCGGCAAACCACTACCTTGCCGCACTTAAAAGTCGCGACGCGTCCCTTGTGACCGATGACGAAATGCTCTTTTTGGCCTCGGTTTCGTCGGTGCCGCTTTTAAGGATTCTCAACCTCGCGTCGGTCGCACGGTACGAAGGGCTTGCCGCCGATATTGTGAGTACCTACGTCGAGGCTGCCGCGTACGAGGCCCTGGTCGGGACCTTAGAGGCCCTTACAAGTGACATTCGCCGCGTGATGGGATCGTCCTCGGCGACAACCTTAAGCGCCGAACATGCTAAACATGTTAAAGCCCTGGTGCTGCGGATCAGTGACGTGGAAGAAAGCCTTGCGCTACGGCGTGACAAGGTCGTGCAGGCCATGAATCGCGCCGCTGCTTTTGTCACACAGCTCGAGCACATCGAAAAGAGCCTTAAAAGTAATGCCGCCTTGGATGTAACAGAACTTACTGAGGGAGGCGTTCGGTGACGGAAGTTTTTTACTACGCCTATTGGAACGGCGAGGCGCTTACGGACGTTTTTAACGCAACGGCCGCTGTGTTCGGGACGGGAGACTTTTCACGCATTACCTCCGTGGTCGTATTGGCGTCCCTCCTATGTGTCGTCGCCTTCGGCGCGATTAAAAACGAAGGGCGTGCCGTGATTCGTTTTGTTGCGGCAGCCGTTCTTATTTGGTTTGTCTTCATTGTCCCGAAAGCCTCGGTCGTGATCTACGACGTGCGAGGGGAAACAACGCACGTCGTTGACAATGTTCCACTCGGGATTGCGTTTCCCGCAAGCTTAGTCAATCGCATCGGGTACTTTCTTGCAACAACCTATGAAGCGGTCTTTAGCCCCGTTGAAGCCGCGCGTTTTACGAGATTCGGCGCCGTGTATCCTGAGCGGGTTTTGGAAGCGCTATCAGCCACAGGGCCCGTGACGCGGAGCACACGAGGTGCATTAAAGAGCGTCATCGAAGGGTGTATTTTGCCCGAGGCCCTCACGGATTCTGCAAAAGCCAACGCCCTTACGCAAAGCGCGTCTTTGTGGGAAACCGTCACGCAAGAGGGGTGGGTCAACCCCGCCAGGAGGGTGATGCTTGACGGCAAAGGCGTGCTTTCTTGCCCGAAGGCTGTCGCGGAACTTACCACACTATTTGAAACCGAGGAACTTCCGACATTAAAGCGCATCCTCGGCGCCAAATTGGCGCCCGAGGCCGCTGACCCCGCATCGGCCTTGGCTGCCTCTCTTCCGCAAGCCGAAAGCCTTCTTTACGGGCTTTCGCGCTCGATGGATGAAAGTCTGCGGCAAAGCGTTCTTTTGGCAAGTCTTCCGGCGGCGGCCTCTTCCTTTACGGCGTGCGCCGATGCGCCGGCAGCGCTTGCTGTGGCGCTTTCGCGCGCTCAGGGAAATCTTGCGAGTGAAATCAACTACCGCACCATGGCATCGATTGCCCGCGATGCCCTCCCGAAGATTCGCAATGCCGTTGAGTTTGTGGTCATTGCCTTATTTCCCGTGTTGGTACTTTTATCTTTAGCGTCTGGTGTAGCAGCAGGCGTTTTGCTACGCGGGTACATTTCGCTATTACTTACCGTGCAGCTTTGGCCGGCTGTAGCAAGTGTCGTCAATCACCTCATGATAGCAACCGATACAGGTCCCTTCGGGGCTCTAGCGCGGGAGTTCGGCGGCAATACTCTCGCGTCTCTTGCCCTAATCCGAGAGACCGGGGCCACAAGTCAGGCCATCGCCGGAGCCCTTATGTGCATGGTCCCCGTGATTGCTTATGCCCTTGTGCGTGCCGGGGACGTTGCCGTCTCGTCGCTTGTTTCGGGGCTCATGGCACCGGCGCAAAGTGCAGCGGCTTCGCAAGGGGCACGGCTGGCGGCCGGAAACCTTGAGCAGGGAAATGTCCGAATGGGCAACCGCACGGTCAACACCGTTTCTGCCAACAAGCGGGCTGTGGCGACAGTGTCTGACTCGCCCGATGCCGTGGTGACGACAAGCGCCTACGGAAGTGTGACGCGCGATGGCTCAGGGGCCGTTACCGGTCTAACTCGCACGAAGATTGATTTCGGGGTTCGTCAGAATGCCACACAGTCGTTGACGCGAACCTCGGGCTCGACACTCACACGCAAGGAAGCGCTAACGCAAACACGTGCCTCGCGATACATCTATGCTGATGCTCTTGTGAGCAGCGACGCTTCCGAACGTGGCTTTGCCTCGGCCCTACGCGATGCGGTCCAGGAGGGCCGGGCGGTAACGCAAGAAGCCAGCGGCGGCAGGTCGTCTGTTACCGGAATCGGGGCGGTGTCGCAGGTCGGAACGAGTCGAGCGGATACGGTCGGAGAATCGTCAACGGTTCGCTCGGAATTCGGGGCTTCACTTAATGTAGGAACGTTTAGGCCTCAGCCTTTGGCGGGGGCCGGCGGTTTAACCGGTTCGGGTTCAAATCAAGTCGGTGCGCAGGTATTCGGAAATCAAAATTTAAGCTTGGCGCCCTCGAGTCAAGCCATAAACGGGAAAAACCCCAAGATGGCTTCGACGGTTTTCCCGATGACAAATCTCGGCTCTCAGTTCAATGCACAGGATATGCAATCTCTCATTGATACGGCAACCTCGGGTGGCTCAGCCTCACGTTCCGTGCAAGCGAGTGAAGCACGGGCAGAACTCACGCGAGCGGCTGAGCACGTTTCTCGGACCCATAGTGACGAAGGCGTTCGCAGTGCCGCTCGTCGCTTTATCCGAAATCTATCGGCAACCGATGCCCATAGCCTTGAAGAGGGCACGACCCTTTCTCGCGGGACGGACACGGCAGGAACCTTGGCTCAACATCGAACCGGAGCAACGCTCACAACGGTCGATGAGAGCGTCCCTGTGATGCAAGGCGCGATTGAAAGTCACGGATCGGCAGAAGGTGTGCTCCGAGGGGCTTACACGGATGGATTAACCCCGGTTGCTCAAGCTTCTGACAACCGCGCCATTTTAAGCGTGGATCGACCTGAGAAGTTCGGAGCAGGGGCCGTTCCGCCTGTGCTCCCGCAAGTAGCCGATGCGTACGAGGCATCGGAAAAGGCGTTTCAAAAGGCAGCGACATCCCATGCGGCACGTATAGAAGGAGCCGATGAAACAATGCCCTCAACGGTGTCGCCCGGAGAGTTACGACAGCCCGAGACGGAAGTCGGTTTTGAGCAAGCTTTCGGTGCAGCGCAGGTGTCTATATCCCGAGAGTTGCGTTCGAATCTTTCCGTTGCGGCCTTTGAGCGTGGCGTCTTGCTCCTGACACGAGAGTCGTATCGGCGAGAGAACCAAGACAAGAACTACGCCCTTCGCAATGCGTTTTTCTTTGGCTTGGGTTACTCGGCGCCCTCCGAGATTGCGAGTGGTCTCCGAGAAAAAGCAGAGCGCAATCCCGAGCTCGCTCGGGGTATTGCTGCATTAGGAGAGCGTTCTCGCGGAGATGTTTCCGGCAAGGACTGGGAAAAACTCCGGTCCCTGCTTGGTCAGAAACTGCAGTGACCTTTTAACGGAAATGATTTGTAAAGAAAAAGTAAATCAGAAATTTCTTTTGTAATGCCGGAGGCAAATCTCCGATATGGGGAATTCGTTCGATGCGCTCAGTGACAAAGAAAATCGGTTTAAAGAGGATGAAGATGACGAAAAAGAGGAATTCGACAAAATAAAGAAATGCAATGAGAAGCATTTTCAGAATTTTCATAAAACCCACACGGACGCTAAGCAACCAAAATCAACCTTACTTATGAAGATATTATATATGATTCAAGGTAAAATAAAAGGCTTTGAGGAAGAAAAGTTAAATTCCTTTGATTTTCATCAAACTACTGATGTTTTTCTTGAGTTTTTGCACGACCAGCATTGTGAATGCATTTTCGACTCGGTCGATATTATGGAGAAAAACCGTTATTTGAAGTATTTCGGGCCGGCCGTCTATATTCAATTACGAACAAACGGTTTTGTTTATGTCGGCGAAACCTTTAATCTCTTTGCTCGGACGATGCAGCACATTCGAAACGGCGTCAAGATTGTCTATATGGGAGCAATTTCCGTCTGGCCTCTTACCAACGACGAGAGAAAAGACACCGAGACGTTTATCATGGGGCGGGCCATGGAAGCCGGGCTTCCGCTTGAAAACACCGACAAACTCGATCAGGCAATGGAAAGCGCACGAAAAGTTCGGGAGCTTAAAAAGAAACTAATGGATTCAATGGAGTGGATTCAAGAAGAGCCTTGATTTTTCCTGATAAAAAGCGTTTCTTCTCCGGTTGTCCATGGTAAAATTCAGAGGTAACGCTCAAAATTTTTTTTCCTATGAAAAAAGACCTCGCTATCGGATACGATTCCTTCTCGGATTTAATCGGCAACAATTGCTACTATGTCGATAAAACGCAGTTTTTAAAAACTGTGTTGCAGGACAAAAGCAAGGTGATGCTTATTACGCGTCCGAGGCGCTTCGGCAAGACGCTGTTCATGAGTACGCTCGAGAGTTTTTTGCGTATCGACTTGAAGAATCCGGGAAGCACCCATACTCAGGAAACTCTTTTTGATGGACTTAATGTGAGCAAAGACTCGGAGTTTTGTTCTGAGTACATGGGACAATTCCCGACAGTCTTTGTTTCTTTCAAAGATGTGTATGGCCAGTGTTTTGAAGATGTTCAGCGTTTGATGGCCGAGACGATTCAAGGTGCTTTTTTCCCGTTTCGCTTTTTACTGGAAAGTAAGGAGCTGACGGCACAGGAGCGCAATCTCATTTCGGCTTTTGTCAACCTGGATTTTTCCTTACAAGCCATTCCGAAGGGTTATTTGGAAAAGTCATTGCAAATGCTCGTGAGCGCTCTTGCAAAGCACTTCAAGAAACCGGCGGTTCTTCTGATTGACGAGTATGACGTACCGCTGGCGAAGGCAAGCAAGAAGTCCTATTACGACGCCGTTTTGAACATGTTGCGTCAAATGCGCTCGCAAGTACTCAAGCCTCGAGACGTTTCTCAAGAGATAGTCTCGCAGTCCTATCTAAAAAAAGCCATTCTGACGGGGTGCTTGCGCGTGAGCAAAGAGAGCATCTTTACGGGGCTCAATAACCCGGCGATTAATACCGTTTGGTCGGAAGACCTAAGTTTGTCTGATTCTATCGGGTTTACGCCGATGGAAGTTTCTCAGTTGCTCGATTACTTTGGACTCACTTCGCGTTCGGAAGATGTCAAGCTCTGGTATGACGGATACAAATTTGCCGGAAAAGACATTTATTGTCCGTGGGATGTGATTAATTTTGCAGACCAAGCCATCAAGAGCGGGAAGCCCCGAACGTTTGAGCCGAGAAACTACTGGGCCAACACGAGTAGCAACGAGGCTATACAAGATTTCTTAGGCTTTCTGGGTGAACAAGATGCCGAGAAAATGCAGACGTTGGTTGACGGTAGCTCAATTGAAATTGATGTCAATGATCAACTCAATTACGGCAACATGAAAGAGCATCGCTCGCAGGACTTTTGGACACTGCTCCTTGCCACAGGTTACCTGACGCTTGTCAATTCTTCTCCGAAGGGTTCCTCGAATACGACGTACGAGGTGAAAATCCCCAATCGGGAGATTCTTGAAACGTTCAAGACAAACATTCAAGTGTATTTTTCAACCGCTAACCCGTCGTATGCTCAGAGTGCACAGACAATCGTTCATGCTATTCTCGCAGGTCGCACAAACGAGGTCTCGGTGCTTCTCAAGACGCTTTTACGCGGATTTGTTTCGGTCAGAGATACAGCAACGAAGGCTCCCTCGGAGAACTTTTATCACGGATTTTTAAACGGGATTTTTTCCTGTGCCGGTTCTCTTGTGAGCAACTACAAATCGCAACCGGAAGCCGGAAACGGATATGCCGATATCGCTTTTCTTTCAGAGACGACGACCGGGCGTATCGGTGTCGTTATCGAGATTAAGTACTGTAAAGATCCGGATGATCTGTATGAAGCCGCCGAAGCCGCGATTTCTCAGATTCACGGGAAGGGCTATGGCGCATATTTTGACAAATTGGGTTGCCCACGAAAACTTGTCTACGGGATTGCCTTTTGTCGCAAGGATTGCGCTGTTACCTCCGGGGAGCTTCCCCATGGCTCTTAGCCGATGACAAATTGCCGCAAAGGCATTTTGAGTTGTGGCATGAATAGGGTCGGTGCAGGCTAATCTATAAGGGCAAGAGTCGACAGGAGAACTCTTCGGGAAAACCGACGGGTATCAAACCTCCTTAGCCCCATAGCCTTGGCTGTATAATTCGGTCCACAACGAAAGGAAACGACTCGGGGGATAAGTTTCCGCACATCTTTGTGCGCACTTTCGCGCTCGAAATCTCCATGTTTTTCAAGGGTCGGTTTGATTTTCTTGATTAATAAATTGCAAAACGACGGATTTGTGGATTAGCGATGCAAAGTGATGCAAAGGCACGAGCTTTGATGTCCGTTCTGATTATCGGTTACTTTATTGCAACCGGAGTTCTTTTCGTTTTTGCTTGGTTTGCCTTCCTCGAGAATAACGGGATTGTCATTTACGACAAGTACAACTGGTACGTAACGGCTTTGTATCTTGTTCTGACCGCCTTTTTGGATCGAACGTACAGTGCCTTCCAAGTCTCGTACATAAAACCGAGACGCTTGATTTTCTCGCAGCAAGTGGTGTCCTTCGTGGCCGTTTTCCTCGTTTATGCGCTTGTGTCGGCGGTTTGGGCGGTCCTTTTAAGCCCGGTTCCGTTTCTTTTGCTCCTTTTAGCGCAAACACTTGTCAATGTCCTTTGGTCGTATGCCGCCGATGCCCTGTGGTTTCACTTTCATGCACCGCTGAGAACCTACGTTCTTTACGGGAATAAAGATGACCTTGTGCGGCTCTCGGAGATTTATCGCTTCATGCGTAAGTTTCATGTGGTTAAAGAACTTGCCGTAACGCCCGATACCGTCACGCAAGTCTTAGCCGAGACGCCCGATGCCCAGGCGCTCTTTGTCGTCGGGGCGTCCGAGGAGATTCGTAATCGCTTGATGATGCATTGCCTGGAGCACTCGGTCGAAGGCTTTTTCCAACCGGAAATCCAAGACATCATTAAAGCGGGCGCCAAACAGATTCATTTGTTCGGAATACCCTTGATGGGCGTCGGGGTTCCGACGTCGGACCCCTTGTACATGATTGTCAAGCGTTTTTTGGCGTTTTTCTTTGCTCTGATTCTCCTAATCCTCGTGAGTCCGATTTTAATCGGGGCGGCTCTTGCAATCCGCATTTTTGACCCGACGGGGCCCGTCATTTTTACGCAGCAACGCATGGGGCGCAATTTAAAGCCCTTTACGTGTTATAAATTCCGGACGATGTCCGTGAAAGCTCCGCACGACTGCCATCCGCGCGACTTTGATGCCAAGGCGTTTTTATCGCCCTTAGGGTCCTTCTTGCGGGAATCTTCCATTGATGAGTTGCCGCAAATCTTTAACATCCTTAAAGGCGATATGTGCTTTATCGGCCCGAGACCGGTACCGCTTACGGAAAAGGAACTTATTGCGCATCGAGCCGCCATCGGGGTCTATCGCCTTTATCCGGGAATTTCGGGTCTCGCTCAGGTCTCAGGGCGCAATGCCGTCAACGACGCAGAAAAACTTCTTTTCGATTACGAGTATCTCGAGAAGTTTTCTCCGCTCCTAGACATTAAGATTTTCTTTAAGACCGTGCTTTTCGTGCTGATGCGAAACGGCGTGTATGTGAAGAAAACCGGGAAGAGGGCGTGATGAGGGGTAGTCTTTCCAATGCTAGAGGCTTCTTTTCACGGATGGGTGACGTTTTCAGCGTTTTCCTTCCTTTTAAATTGCGTTAGGAAAGCCTCATGAAACGCAAGATTCTCATTCTGACCAACAACGCTCGCATGATGCTCGTCTTTCGGCGCGAGATGCTCGCGGCCTTAAGACCCACGTACGATATCGTTCTTGCCTGTCCGAAAGACCCCTCCGCGGAAAAGGACTTTACCGACCTTGGGATTCGCACCCTAAATGTCCCCGTCGATAGGCGCGGGATGAACCCGGTCAAGGACGCTCTTCTTTTTGTCCGTTACCTTCGCCTTTTGCGTGAGGAGCGTCCCGATGCCGTCATCACCTTCACAATCAAGCCCAATATTTACGGTGCTTTGGCCGCTTCCCTGTTGCATATCCCCTGCATTGCGACGGTCGAGGGGCTGGGAAGCGCCTGGAGCGGACGGGCGGCGCCTTTCGTGCGACGCCTTTACGCCGCAGGCCTTAAGAAAGCCCGATTGGTTTTTGTTTTGAATGGTGAGATTTTCTCGGAGTTAAAGGGTGTCGGCATTGACCCTTCCGTGATGAAGACCCTACCGGGGATGGGGGTGAATCTCACGTACTTTACGCCGACGCCGTACCCGAGCGATAACCCGCCGTCGCTTTTGACCATCGGACGCGTGATGCGCGAAAAGGGCTTTCCGGAGTTAATCCGGGCAGCGCACGTTCTTAAAAAGGAACTTCCGAACCTTGTTTGGCACGTGGTCGGTGCGCCCGAAGAGCGTGAAGCGGCGCTTTTATTGCAATTAAAAGAGTGTTCCAATGTCGTTTACCACGGGCCGGCCAAAGATGTCCGTCCTTACTATGCCCTCTGTCACGCTACTACTACTACCACGTACCATGAAGGCATGAGTACGGTGTGCCTTGAGGCTGCCGCCAGTGCGCGTCCGATTTTAGGAACTCGCGTACCGGGCGTCACAGAAACCTTTATCGAAGGAAAAACGGGGCTTGGCATGGACGCAGGCAACAGTGCCGATACCGTTCGCGTGATTAAAACCTTTTTTGCGCTTTCCAATCAAAAACGCTCCGAGATGGGAAAAGCCGGTCGTGCGTTTGCTGAGGAGCACTTTGACCGTAACAAAGTGACGTGGAGTTACTTCAGCGCCTTGCTGTCGGTGTCTGCTAAAGACGATTCGACATCGTTAGACGAAGCCCTAGCGAGTATTGCGGAGAGTGAGTCGCTTCCTTCCGAAGTGATTCTCGTGCATGACGGAACGCTCCCTGAAGCCCTAGAGCGCATTGTCGCGAAGTGGCAGGGGGGGGGTAAGCTCAAGCTTTGCCTCGTCGGATATGCGCAAAATCAAGGCGTAGCGTTCGCTCTGGCGTATTGGCTCGGTCTTCTTAGGGAATCCTTCCCGCACCGCCAACTCCAACCGGATTTTCAGGTGGGCTGACCATGAAAATCCTGGTTGTCTGCCAGCATTACTGGCCTGAAACATTTCAAATTACCGACATCTGCGAAGGTCTGGTTCGTCGTGGTCATCAGGTCACAGCGTTGGTCGGGTTACCTAACTATCCAGTCGGAACGGTTCATCCGGACTATCGCTTCGGGAAGAATCGAAATCAGGAAAGAAACGGTGTTCGCATCATCCGGAGTTTCGAAATCGGACGTGGGCATAACCCGTTTACTCTGGCGCTGAATTACTACAGTTTTGCATTCAGCGCGACTCGAATCGCCACACAACTTGACGAGTCGTTTGACCTGGTTTTTGTCTATCAACTTTCTCCTGTCCTGATGTCCATTCCCGGCATTTGCTATGCCAAAAAACATAAAGTCCCTTTGGTTCTTTATTGCTGCGATCTTTGGCCCGAATCCATGAAAGTTATCTTGGGCAATCACCTCAAGATGGTTTTCAATTACTACAAACGACTCAGTCAAAAAATCTACGCGAAAGCAAATCGGTTGATTGTTCAGTCGCCGGCATTCTTGGAGTATTTCAAGACGGTTCACGGTATCGCCGCTTCAAAAATGGAGTACGTACCGCATTTTGCGACCGGCGTTGCGGATGCGAATCTTCAAAAACTCCCTCATGCGGGGATTAACTTCTTTGTCATGGGCAATATCGGCCGCGCTCAGGATATTCTGGTTATTTTAAATGCCGTCCGATTCATGAAAGCGACAGGTCCCTTTACCGTTCATTTTGTGGGCGACGGGGCTTGCCTACATCAGTCACAAGACTATGTTGCAAAGTTTCATTTGCAAAACCGTGTCGTTTTTCACGGCAAACGTCCCGTTGAAGAAATGAATGCGTTTTATGCCGTTGCCGATGCGTTCATCCTGACACTTAACGGCGATACGTGGGTCGGAACGACGATTCCTTCCCGTCTTCAAGGGTACATGAGTGCCGGGCGACCGATATTTGCTGCTATTAACGGCGGAGCGCGTTATGTCATCGAAGATGCGCAGTGCGGAGCTGCGGTCCCGGCCGGAGACTTTAAGTCGTTGTCAGCTTTGCTTGATGAATTTATTGACAAGCCGCAGGTCTATGCGCAATGCGGACAAAACGGGAAGGCCTATTTCAACGAGCATTTTTCCAAGGAAACCTTTCTTAATTCACTTGAACGGATTTTCAACGATGTCCGAAAGGAAGATAACGATGTTCACAAATAAAACGCTTTTAATCACCGGAGGAACAGGCTCTTTCGGACATGCCGTCTTAAAGCACTTCATGCATAGCGACATCGGAGAGATTCGGATTTTTTCACGAGATGAAAAAAAGCAAGACGATATGAGACACGTGTTGCAGGCCGATTACCCGTTGCTTGCCGGAAAGGTCAAGTTTCATATCGGTGACGTGCGGGACATGCAGTCCGTGCGCGATGCCATGCACGGCGTCAATTTTATTTTCCATGCGGCCGCGTTAAAGCAGGTTCCCTCCTGTGAGTTCTTTCCGATGCAGGCGGTTAAAACGAACGTCATCGGAACGGACAATGTGCTCCATGCAGCTATTGACGAAGGCGTTGAAAGGGTTGTGTGCCTTTCCACGGATAAAGCGGCCTATCCGATTAATGCGATGGGAACCTCCAAGGCCATGATGGAAAAAATCATCTATGCCAATGCCCGTAACGGAGCGGGACGAACAACCATCTGTTGCACGCGTTACGGTAACGTGATGTGCAGTCGCGGAAGCGTGATTCCGCTTTTTATCGACCAAATTCGTGCCGGCAAACCGATTACCGTGACCGACCCGGCAATGACACGGTTCCTGATGAATTTAGATGAGGCCGTGGAGTTGGTTGAATTCGCATTTAATCATGCTAACCCCGGAGATCTCTTTATCCAGAAGGCCGATGCCTCGACCATCGGAACGTTGGCCAAGGCTGTTCAGACACTTTTCGGGGACACGGGAATTAATGTAATCGGCACGCGTCATGGGGAAAAACTTTTCGAAACACTGATGACTCGCGAAGAGAGACTGCGCGCGCAGGACATGGGAAAATACTTCCGAGTGCATGCAGATACCCGCGATCTCAATTACGATAAGTTTTTCGTCAAAGGTGAGGTTCGGACGATGGCCGATGAGGCGTACACGAGCCACAACACGAAACGCCTTGACTTGGAAGGGACAATTCAAAAAATTCAAACAGCCGAATACGTTCAGAAAATGCTCAAAGGCGATAAGGTTCAAGCGCAATGAAATTTCTTGTCTTAGGATGCTCGGGGATGGCAGGTCACGTCATCTCGTTGTATTTGAAAGAGCAGGGGCATTCCGTCGCCGGCTTTAGCCGACGTCGCGTTGATTTTGTCGAGAACATCAATGGAGATGTGACGGATACCGCATTGCTGACACGGATTGTTTTGCAAAACTCTTATGACGTCATCATCAATGCTATCGGGATTCTCAACCGTAATGCCGAAGAACATAAAGATAGGGCGGTCTTTTTAAATGCGTACCTGCCGCATTTTTTGGCGCAACTGACCGAATCGAAGAAGACGCGTATTTTTCACATGAGCACGGACTGTGTCTTTAAGGGAAATACCGGCCCCTATACGGAAAAGTCAACTCCCGATGGGGAAACCTTTTATGACCGTACGAAAGCGCTCGGGGAAATTGTTGATTCCAAAAACCTCACGCTTCGTTGCTCGATTGTCGGACCTGATATTAATGAGAACGGCATCGGGCTATTTAATTGGTTCATGAAGCAAAAGGGGACGATTCTCGGGTTTACGCACGCTTTCTGGACCGGACTGGCGACAACAGAATTAGCACGCTTGATGCTTTGTGCGGCAGAGCAGGGAGCAACCGGGCTTGTCAACCTTGTCCCTTCCCGCCATATTTCAAAATGCGATTTGCTCGGGTTGTTTAACCGGACTTTTCGTAAAAATTCAGTGACGATTGTTCCGTACGATAAGGTCAGGTTAGATAAGAGTCTTACGAGAACAAATTACGCTTTGCCGTTGCCGGTTAAAGATTATCCGGAACAAATTGAGGATATGCGTCGATGGGTTTCCGAGCACCGGAAGTTGTACCCGAACTATGCCGAGGTGATGAATGGATACTGAGAAACTTCGTTTGATGATTATTGTCGGAACGCGCCCGGAGATTATCAAACTCTCTGCTGTCATAAAGAACGCGGAGACCTTTTTCGAGACGATTCTTGTTCATACAGGGCAAAACTACGATTACGAGCTCAACAAGGTTTTTTTCGAAGAGTTGGAGATTCGTAGGCCGGATTACTATTTGGGCGTTGTAGGGAGCCATCTGGGCGAAACGATGGGCAATGTTATTGCTAAATCCTATGCCCTGATGGAAAAGACACGACCGGATGCGCTTCTTGTTCTCGGAGACACTAATTCCTGCCTTTGTGTGATTGCCGCGAAACGCCTGAAGATTCCGGTTTTCCACATGGAGGCCGGGAACCGTTGCAAGGACGAAAACCTTCCGGAGGAAGTGATTCGTCGTATCGTCGATGTGACAAGCGATGTGAATCTGTGTTACTCGGAGCACGCCCGACGGTATATTTTGCAGTCCGGAGTTCGTCCGGAATATACGTTTGTTGTCGGTTCCCCTATGGCAGAGGTTCTTACAAACTATCAGGCAAAGATTGAGGAGAGCTCCATTCTCTCGGACCTTGCTCTTGAACCCGGAAAGTACTTCCTGCTTTCCGCACACCGGGAAGAAAACATCGATAACGAGAAAAACTTTTATAGCCTTGTTGAGGCGATAAATGTCGTTGCCGATGCTTACCGGATGCCGGTGCTCTATTCATGCCATCCGCGATCTCAAAAATTTATCGAGAAACGGGGAGTTCACTTCCGTCCCAATGTCATCCGACATAAGCCGTTGGGCTTTTTTGACTTTAACAAGTTGCAACGGGAGTCACTCTGCGTCATTTCCGATAGCGGGACGTTGCCGGAGGAGGCAGCGTTTCACGGATTTCCGGCAGTTTCGATTCGTACGTCGACAGAAAGACCGGAAGCCGTCGATAGCGGGGCTTTTGTAATCGGGTCGATATCTGAAAAGGCGCTCAGACAAGCGATTGAGTTGGCCGTTCGCATGAAACGCGATGGAATCGGTGCCTCGCCGGTTTCTGCTTACGAAGATCGAAATGTCAGTAGCAAGGTTCTTAAGATTATCCAAAGCTATACGGCTGTGATTAATCGTATGGTGTGGCGAAAGTGAATGCAAAGTGTTCTATGCTTGTTATACTATAAAGGAAGAGAAAAAAGGCCTAACATCCTCATTTATGAGTGAGGACTACAAGGGTGCTTTTGGTTCTAGAGAGCAAGATGAAAAAGGCATTAATTGTTGGGATTAATAGGTATTCACAGTGTCCATTACAAGGATGTTGCAATGATGCGGATGGTGTTGCAAAGGTCCTTGAAACCAACGGCGATGGATCCCCGAACTTTTCAATAAAACTGAAGAAAGATATCGATAAAAAGGGAGACTTAAGGAAACTCATAGAGGAGTGCTTTTCTAATGATGAAGATATTGCGCTGTTCTATTACTCTGGTCACTGGTATATTGATAATATAGGGGGATATCTAGTAACCCCAGATTATACAGATGGAGATTATGGTGTCTCACTACAAGACATATTAACTATTGTAAATAATTCTCGATGCAAAAACAAAATTGTAATTTTGGATAGTTGCTTTTCCGGATTTATGGGAAGTAAAAAGATCTCTGGGCAAACTACAGCTAATATAGGTGAAGGGGTAACTATTCTCACTGCCAGTCGAGCAACAGAACAGTCAATTGAGCGTGAGGGGCACGGATTGTTTACTTCTCTATTGATTGAAGCTTTATTAGGCGGAGCTGCCGATGTAACAGGGCATATTACGCCTGGAGGTGTTTATGCATATATTGATAAGGCTTTAGGTCCATGGACACAACGACCGGTGTTTAAAACTAATGTAAACCGATTTACATCCTTACGAACAGTGACACCTCAAGTTGATATCTCCACAATCAGAAAGATTGTCGAATATTTTTCAGATGAAGCGGCTCACTTTCCTCTAAATCCTTCTTTTGAGCCTTCGAACTCAGAAAATGTAAGGCACGAAGTAGTTAAGCCATACGCCGATTGTAGAAATACAAAAATCTTCTTTGATTTGCAACAACTCGAAGGAGTAGGGCTGGTTGTTCCTGTTGGCGAGAAGCACATGTATTATGCAGCTATGAAATCAAAGGCTTGCAAACTCACATTATTGGGACAGCAATACTGGCGCTTGGTTAAAGAACATTTAATATGAGGAGATGGTCAAGATGGGAAAAAAGCGAGCATTCATTAGTTTTGACTATGATAATGATGAGGATCTCAAAAATTTATTAGTCGGACAGGCTAGAAACTCGGATTCCCCTTTCGAAATCACAGATTTATCTATTAAGGAAGCCATTCCTGTAGGATGGAAAAATGATGCGCGACGAAGAATAAAGAGTTGTGATGTTGTCATTGTAATTTGTGGCAAAAAAACTAATACGGCAAAAGGGGTTGACAGTGAATTGAGAATCGCACAGGAGGAAAGTATTCCGTATTTTTTGCTTTATGGACGCGCAGAAGAATTGTGTGTTAAACCCTCTGTTGCTAGAGCAACGGACAGAATTTACAGATGGACATGGAACAATCTCAAGCAATTAATTGGTGGAGCTCGGTGACCGAGTCGGCAAGTTCTGATTAACTTAATAAATTGATTAAGTGTATTTTTGTATAATACAATAGAATCTTTAGCGAAAATAAAAAAACTTATATCTGCATGTTGATGTGGCTGATTCTAATTAAAAGTGCAGTTCTGAGTTTTTTGTCTGTAACCTAAAGTCCCGCTCCTGACATAAAGATAAATTCAGACCAAGGCAGAAATTCCTTGAAAATTTTAAAAAATTTTCGAATTTCGCCTTGTTTTTTGCGTTTTCTGTGATATAATTTATCTATGCAAAAGAGAGGTGCTTCATGACTGAAAAGAAGACGCAAAAGCCCAAGAGAATTGACAAGAATTTAGTTAAAGGACTTCCTCAGGGCGCGAGCATTCAAACCATCTCCGATAAGACCTATGTCTATTTCAGCTATTCGTATCGACTCGATGGGAAAACAGTGCAGGAAAGGGACTATCTGGGCACGGTCAAGGATATGCAGTTTGTTCCGAATGACTATTACATCGACCATAAGCCCGTAAAGACCGAGCGCCCCTTGAAGAACTGGACGCACGAGAAGAAACGCAAAATCGAAGAAGAAAAAATGGCCGGCATGGCGAGAAAAACGAGATCTTCTGCAAAGAATGGATCTGTCGCTGATTTTGCCGAGGACGAGGCTTACGATTTGAGTGTCGGAGCAACGGCCTTAATTGCACGAAGCCTGTATGAGAGTGGCATGGTTGCCGACGTTGTCAACACGGTTTTAGACGGAGACACAAAGACGGCAACAAGTGCGCTGAATTTGGCGATGCACTGCGCCGTGACGACTGATCCGACGTATCTTGCTGTCGATGAGTCCGCATTGCAAAAATTCTTCGGAAAAGCTTGTCTTACATCACAAAGAGCCTCCGAACTTCATCAAAAACTCGGGATGAAATCCGACTTATCTCTGCGTATCGGAAAGGCTCGGGCTAAGCGTCTTTCCAAAGGCGACCTTTTAGCCCTTGACGGCACAAAGATTGACAGTGAATCCGATGGAATTAGCTTAGCAAGAGTCGGGAAGCGAAAAGACGGAACTTACGGTAAGCAAATCACGTTTTCAATACTCTTTAACGCGACTAACGGAATGGCCGTCGGTTATAGACCCTTTGCCGGAAACGAACCGGACATTAAGACACTCGAGGATTTAATGGGTTTGTGGAAAGACTTTGAAATCGGGAATAAAGAGCCCGTTGTCATCGTGGACCGTGGTTATTACGACAACGACCGTCTCGTCAAACTGCACAGCGAAGGTGTCCGTTTTATTGTCGGAGCCAAGACGACGCTGAACTTTGTTAGAGAGGCCGTTGACCGAGAGAATTCTTCGTTTTATGAAGCCAAGTCCTATCTGAGAAATCGCGGCTGCTACCAGGTTCACTGCCCGCACACTTTGAAAACATCCGACAAGAAAGCGCCGGTCGAATTGTTTATGTACAGAAATCCCGTTTCGGAAATGCGAGAAACCGATGCTCTATACAACCGACTTGATCGGTTTGAAGAGCAATGGTTAAAGGGCCGAGCGAAGCCGAATGACAGTCTTCTTATTTTCTACACGAATCCGGAACCGGGCAAACCTCTCGTACGAGATGAAGAACAAATTACGGCGCATTGTTTCATGCTCGGATACTTTGCCTTCGTGAGCAACTACGAAAAAGACCCGACGAAAGTGCTTGACAACTACAGCGAGCGTAACGAGGTAGAACTCTACTTCAAAAAGCAAATGGAACTTTTCGCTTCCACTCGCGTGCAATCGGACGCTGCGTTACAAGGCCTGCTGTTTACGACGTTTATCGGTGCCTCGGCCGTCACGGATCTTATGTGGCGGATGAGAAAGAAGACGACGGAAGGCACGGATTTAAGGACGTGTTACACCGTCCCGGAGTTGTTAAAGCGATTCCAAAAAATTCATCTGGTCAAGACATCCAAAGGCGACTTAATTTTGAACAACGTGACGGAAAAAGATAAGGACTTGGTGGCAAAACTGGGCTTTCCGGGACTGTTTGACTCGGCGGAATCGGTTGCAGAACTGCTCTCCGTCAAGAAGATTGAATCCGTCAAAGCTTAAGTTTTATATCTACACCTGAAGCGGGACTTTGGGTATGTCAGAAGCGGGACTTTAGGTAAATAGTGAGAGCGGTCAGTCAGACTTCTTTGAGCGTTTGTTACATGCATGAGAATCCACAACTCGAATGAGAAATTACAGTAGCCGAGAACGTAGGTCACTTGTTTTCCGAGCTTCTCGGCGTTTTTCATTTCATCGAGAAACCCCTTGAATCGTTTTTGGTGTTCTTCACTTGCGCTCTCGCAGTCGCAGAAATGATAAATTGTGATGCGCTGCGGAACTGTCATTCTTTTGACTCGACTGACGGGGCTACACACTTTAACGTCAAAGCACACGGTGTAGGCTGCCCCGCCAGATTCATTGATGGTGTTCTGCAACCACCGCAGGTAACTTGCTTCCGTTTCTCCTTCCACGCTAAAGTAAAACGTAGCGCAGGGTTTACGCATCGGTCTTTTCATTGTCGAATTCCTTGACGCCGGAAACTTCTACAGCATGTTTGAAGACATCCGTAAAATCAATCGAGACAAGGGCACCGTATCTATTGATAAAGTAATTCTTCAAATAATCCTCGTTTTTCCTGACTCCGTCTTTTCCTTTTGTTCCGAAATCCGATAGGGAGTACTGAACACTCCCCTGGGTTGCCTTGTCTTTCTCGACAAATTTAATTTCGTCACGGCGGTAGTAATTGGAGTTGAGGAATATCGGATTATGCGTGCTAAAAATTAATTGGGCTCCGTGGATATTGATTTCATCATTATGAAAACAATTGACAATATTGATTAAGGCCATTGGATGAATGGAGGCATCGAATTCATCAATGGCTAGGACGGCACCTGTTATCAAAGTCCGTTCAATTAGCGGATACAGTTGAGCAAAACGAATCGTGCCGTAGGACTCAAAGACTTTGGCACTAATCCCCTGTAATTTGTCCTTTTTTGTGGGATCGTTCACGAAGGAGCAAAGCTCCGCACCTTGACCTTCGGACTGAGCGACGTAGCCGAGGGCGTGACCGGCTACGCCGAAATTTTTCATGGCCTCTTTGAAATAATCCGGCAGCGGAACAGGCGAATTCTGTTTGCTGCTTAAAGCCGGAGAGACTGTCATGGCCTCGGCATGACACACAACCAAAAACTGATGTGAAAACCAATCTAGGATTCTTGCAACGAGCGAAGGACTGACGATAGATTTGAATCCGTTCGTTAAGAAAAGTTCTTCCCTCTGTAGGCTGTTTGCGATTAAAGCAGACCGTGTTCCGTCAAGTCTGGTTCCTCCTTTCGGAAGGAAAGCGCGGATTTTGGTTAGATTGGAACACGAAACTTGGTTTTTCTCGCGCTTGAAAATGAGATTCTCGTTGACCTGAAGCTCCTCGCCTAGGATTTCTCGAGGAAACAAATCCTCTAAGAAGAGCCCGAGGTTAATCTTGAGAGTATAAGAGAAAAGTAAGTTTCCTTGACTAAATTCAATGGAAAAACTCACGGGGTCCCGAGTCGTGTTGTTGCAGTTCGGTATCAGTTCCAATAAGTTAGCCGCAGCATTCGGCGTAAGCGGGCCGTTGCCGTTGCGAATGCTGCCGGATAAAACGATGTTCTTAAGGACCCCCATCGCACTGATGATGTTTGTCTTGCCCGAGGCGTTGGGTCCGTAAATCACGGCGGAGCACAGAGCCTTAGCGGTTTTCCTGCCGAGTTTTTCTGCGTGAACACTGTAGTCGAGCCCTTTTTGTTTTTGAGCCGGTTTCAGGGAGAAGACAAATTCATCCCGAAAGGACTTGAAGTTGCTTGCTCGGAATTCGTAAAGCATGGCAGTGATTTAGAAGAAAAAATGCAAATTGACCGTGCTTCTTATAGCGCTAACTTGAAAATGTGTGTCATTTTTCAAGAAACTTGTTAGAGCACAGCGATAATGTCACCGGTTTCGGCAACCATTCTGTCACCGACCGGCAACCGATTGTGTCACCGATTGACACGGCAAAACGTCACCGCCGAGCACAGGTATATTGTCACCGACCGGCAACGCTAAAACGTCACTCCCCG